>Ga0209756_1001985_pt1 | contig 18177 bp, 22 predicted proteins | sample ETNvirenome_6_85_FD_184071 | JGI IMG/M metagenome (GOLD analysis project Ga0209756, IMG submission 184071) | Marine viral communities from the Pacific Ocean - ETNP_6_85 (SPAdes) (version 3) | ecosystem: Environmental > Aquatic > Marine > Oceanic | place: Pacific Ocean | collected 2013-06-19
TTGAACCAATAACATCATATGTGTGATTGGTCATGACCAGTGGAATCTTTGCTTTGCCCAATTTCAATGTTAGAACTCGGAAGGTTGCTTTGATAACCTGCGCTCGTGTCATATCCTTTGTTGTCTTGCCTTCAGAAGTATCTGCCATTTCTTTTTCTGTGGATAGCATTCCTAAAGAATCAAGAACAACAAACACTGGTTTTGTTTCTTTTGTTTCTATATAACTATCAACAATAGAAATTGCCTGGTGTCTAAATGTTTCAACTGTTGCAACAGGGAAAATGGCAACCCTTGCAGGGTCTAATCCTCTTTCCTTAATCATATCAGATGTTACTGCCGATTCTGTATCGAAGTATAATACCATACCATCTTTGTTGTCATCAAGAAACTTCTTGGCCATTCCTAATGCAAAGTATGTTTTGCCTGTTGCTGATTCACCCGCTAGTGCCATTATTTTATTGTTGGGAATGCCACCGTAGAGTGAACCAGACAACAAAGCATTAAACGCATAAGAACCTGTATCAATGAATCCTGTGACATCACTTCCATCAATTCCTTCGGAAGCAACGCCAGCATATTCATTACCAGAACTCTTAATAATGTCTTTTAGAAAATCAGTCATTTTTTGACTTCCTTATTGGGTACAAATCCACTACTTTTGCATTTGCTACCACCACAACATTTCTTCTTTTTCTTTTTTGGACTCGATTTGGCTTTCTTTGATTCGCCAAGCATTGCGTCTAAACCATCAAATGCTCGGTCAATTGTTTTTGCGATATAAGTATTTTCTATCATAATAACTCCTTTATTTCTTCTATAGTATACTCTAACTCTTTACATTTATCAACTATATTTTCATAAGTTTCTAAATTACAATTCTTATCTGATTGGCATTGTTTCAACAACACCTTTGATTCTTTCTGTACTGATTCTAATATATCTAGAATCAACTTTGCCGACTTTCTGGATAGGTCTTTCATTGTAAATGTTCCTCTAGTGTTGAAGTGCCAAATGTTTTTAATTTTATTTTCTGTTTTCGTTTTCGTTTTCTTCTGGTCGTCAAATCATATAGCCAAATAATTTTTGGTTTGCCTGTTTTGATAACTGCCGTTCCGTCTTTTACTGCTTTTCTCATCTCGTATGAATATGGTCTGTCAATTGTCAATGAACGCATATGATATACTTTGTCTTTCCACTCAATATATTTAGTAGGAGATGTCTTACCCGATTCAATAAAGTTTGTTGCTTTGTATATTGTGCCGATGTGGCCTTGTGTCAAATCTGAGTAAGACAAAACACTGTCATAATTTGTATTCAGTGTAAGATATTTTAGTATGCTTCCAAGAAACCAACTCTCGCTGTTGTGCGGTGCTTCGTCTAAACATGCCATCCTTCTGATGTCAATACAATTATTATATTTACTTTCGTGTCGTGGTTTTCCGATAACACTACCGCCTACTAATTTGTCATTGATAAGCATTGCAAAACACACACTGATGCCACCACCCATGTGGCCTTTCCTGTAATGAAAGTCCTCAAAGATATGCCGTATATCAGAGAAGTTGCATAGTTGCATCTCGCAATCTTTTTTGTTTAACTTGCTCACGCAAAAAATCCTTCTAGTGTTTGAACTTCTTCCCAGTTCCATCCAATCTTTTCTAAGATGGTTTGCAATGGACTCAAGAATGCCTTTTCAAATTGGTGGTCATAGTCAATAAACTTCTCCAACTCAAACTCTTTTGGTAAATCATTAGGGAATGCAATCACTTGGTCTTGTCCTGCAACTCCACCCAACGGATTTGGTTTCTTCAAATGAACAAACTTAATTTTATCACCGTCCACTACCTTTCGATATTTCTTGTGAAGCCCTAACCTATCCACATAGTGATTATAAATCAAACTGCCTTTTACTGCAATTGGTGTGGATTTTTGATAAATGTATTTGTGTGATGCATACTTTTTAATTCCATTCACAGAACGAGGGAATGCAATTTCTTCTACAGAAAAAGTTTTAAACTTCTCTCTAAAGTCATCAATGAATTTAATGACCGTATCTTCATCTGTTGTAAGAATAAGGTTGATTGCTTCCTTCAAAGAATCTCGTACTACTTGTGGAGTAGAACTTCTTGTAGTTTCAATTCCCATAATCTTCTGCTTCGGTGGGTCATATCTAACACCTTCCGAATCATAGACACGCATCATATATCTTTTCTTTGCCGTCCATACGGCCTTATCTGCAATGACTTCTCGTTCCATTGCAATAACTTCTGGACTTATCGCATTCATTGTTTTAGACAACTCTGTATATTGTTCTTCAATGAACGGTGAAATTATTTCTTCGGACGCTTTGTGGAGGAATTCCACCATCTCCTGCTTCGTCTTGGATTCATCACAGAATCTATTGACGATATTAGATAAGCGAAGATAAACACTGTCAGTATCACTTGCAACAACATAATCGTAATCCTTTGTTTCAAAAGTTTCGTTTAGAAATTCATTGAGTTTGTCTGCAATGAATTGAATAATCAATTGACCCGACAAAGTGATTGCTTCTGCCAAATCAATATCGTAATATCTACCGTACTCGTTTCCCAATGCACCATAACAACTGTTCAACTGAATCTTCCGTACTAATTGAAAGTTATGATACTTGGTGATTTCTTTATCAAGTTTCTTTGCAACACCACCCTTTGCAAGAGTTGGCATTGCCATCGTGCCAACATTTTGTCGGTGCTTCTGCGCGTCAATCATCTTATCCTTGTACATCTTTCGTTCGTTGTACAACTTCTCCATGATTGCAGGAAGAAAACCCTGATGTTCTTTTGTGTATGTTGTTCCGTTCGCTGCGATACACAAATCTTTTTTCTTCCACTCGGTGAGCATCTTCTGTGTATGTTCGCCTGTTCCGTCTATAATACAAGATATGTCAAGAGTTTTACGAAGTCCGTCATCTGTCTTTGTTTCAGGAGATAGATTCAACCAACGAATAATAGAAGGATACAAACTTGCAAGGTCGAAAGATACAACCCAATCGTGCATTCCTACAATTGGTTCTTTCACATATGCACCAGCGTATTGTGATGTTTTCTTTCCGTGTGTCTTTGGTGGAATTGCAATCTTATGTTCGTGTAGGAAGTGATAAATGATTGAGTCCCAAGTTCTCAATTGGCCGAATACATCCATATAGTTTCCAAGTTTTGCAGAGTACGCAAGAGTGATGGCTAGTTCCAACAACTTCATCTTGTCCTCTAATTTCATTACCAACTTGGTATCAAGAACATTGTATTCCATAAACTTTTGGAAATCGTTTTTATAAAATTCGGACATAGAATCATATTCGGAATAGTCAAGTTTCTTCTCACCAAGTTCTACCTCTGCAATATGATTCAATGCATAAGATGCCTGATTGACATAAGTAAATGTCTGATACAATTCGTAATAGTCAAGTGTAGAAATACCTACCAATTCATATACAACATTCTCTCTGTTGAACTTTGTAATTGTTCGTTCTCTATAGTCCTTCCACGGCGAAAGTCGTTTCGATTCTTTCTTACCAAGAACATTTGTAATTCTATTTACAAGATATGGAATATCAAAGAACCTTACATTCCATCCTGTAACAATGTCGGGAGATTGAATTTCCCACAAACCAAGAAATGCGTTGAGCAAATCTTCTTCAGTTGAAAACTGTTCTTGCCAATGAACATCCTTTGCGCTCAAGTTGAATTTACCTAAACCAAAGACATACATTTTGCCATTGAAGTCCACAGAGATTGCATTCACTCGTTCCTGTGCATCTGCAATGTCGGGGAAACCGTTTTCGGATTCACATTCAATGTCTATGTTTGCAACTACAATCTTGGAGATGTCTGGTTCAATTTCTTTTGTGAAATTCTCTGCAATATATTGGCACACATAATCTGTGTTGCCGTAAATGTCAAATCCCTTGACATTTTGATATTGTTTTATAAAATCTCTTGTTTCTGGAATGTTGCCAGGTTTTACTTCTTCAACATAATAATTGTCAAGAGTTGTCCACTCTGTTTTCTTCTGAGAAGGAACATACATCGTGGGGTGAAATTCTTCTTGTCGTGAAATGCGATTGCCATTCTCGTCTACTCCACGATATAGAATATACTTTCCCCTCATTGCGATGTTTGTGTAAAATTCAGTCATAAAGTTTTGGTGGTGACACCTTTCTGTAAATAGTTTCTTCCTGTAACCTTTTCAATGCAATATCATTATACTCTTGAGATACATCTATCCCAATATAATTTCTGCCCAAACATTTTGCGGCTAATGTTGTAGTACCACTTCCATTAAAGGGGTCGAGAACTGTGCCATCGGGAGGACAGAAACATTCTATCATATCATATGCTAACATATTAGGAAATACAGCAGGATGTTGACTTTTCAATTTACTCTCACCACCACAAGTGTTACCAAAGTTCATTACTGTGCCTGGGCATTTGGTGGGATTTATTTTAACTTTACGAGAGCCAGTTTTTCCGTTCTTTGTTCTAATGTTTGCACCAGTCATTGTTTTTCCACCATGCTTCGATGGAATCTTGATATTTTCTTTGTCAAAATATTGAGGTCTTTTACCTTTTAAAAATATTGGCATATATTCGTGGTCAACACGAAACCGTTTTGTCCACCAAGCACCCTCTGTTCCTTGTCTGTGATATATGTTACATTCAAATAATCTAAACCCAATGTTATCACACCAATCAACAATTGTACGGAATGATGTTAATGTCTTAGCAAAATCCTTGGTGGAATCTTGTGTCACCATCACACATATTCCGCCATCTTTTAATACACGAAGTAATTGTTCCCCAACTCCGTGCAAATCTAAAGTGTAACCTTGATAATCCCTTAGTGCATCATATGGTGGAGATGTAACAACCATATCGATACATTCATCAGGAAGTGTTTTAAGATATTTAATATTATCTGAAGTAACTATTTCATTCATTACTCAAATGCTCCACCAAAGTATTTGGTACTTGGTCTTTGATTCGTTGATGTGAAAGTTCTGCAAACTCTGGATTGAGTTCTATACCAATATATTTTTTATTATTGTTTAGTGCAACAACACCTGTCGTGCCACTACCAGAAAATGGGTCTAGAACTATACCGTCATCGGGACATCCTGCAAGAATACAAGGTTCAATTAGTTTTGGTGGGTAGACCGCAAAGTGTGCGCCTTTATATCCGTTAGTGGCAACTGTCCACACATCTCGTTTGTTTTTACCTTTGAGTTTTGTTGCATCGTATTTTGTTCCACTATATGCATTGTTCAAAGTTTTGTCTTTATTTTTTGCATGTTTGTTTCCACCAAATCCTGAACAATTCGGACCATCTTTTCTGTTTGGGTCTTTCAATGGTTCAAGGATTGCATCTTTGTCATAATAATATCTCTGACTTTTTGACAGGAGAAAAATATGTTCATGACAAGATGTAGGTCTATCTTTTACAGGAATTGGCATAGGATTAGTTTTATGCCATATAATATCTGAACGCAACCACCAACCATATTCCTGTAATGCGAATGCAACACGCCAAGGAATACCAACCATATCTTTTGATTTGAGTCCTTTGACTTTATTATTCTTTGCTATATTTGCTTGACCATTTCTTCCTTTTGGGTTCTTGGGGTCTTTATGGTCGCCTTTGTATCCAGTACCACAATAAGAGTCGCCAAGATTCAACCAAAGTGTTCCATCACTTCTCAATACACGATGGACTTCTCCCATAATCTCAACAAGTTTATCAACATATTCTTCTGGTGATGATTCTTGTCCGAGTTGTCCATCCATATCATAATTTCTCAACGCCCAATATGGCGGAGATGTAACGCAACATTGTACGGATTCATCATCCATTGTTTTCAATACTTCTAATGAGTCGCCTATTTTAATCTCGTAGTTCATTTTGTATTTTGTTCCAATATTTTATTGTTGATGTTTTCTTATGACCATTTGGACCACCGTTGTGCATCCTTGCTCGGTCTTCGTCTGTGACTGGTCTGCCCAACCTTTTTTCGGTTGCGTACCTAGCCCAATATGCATATATACATTTTTCGGCATATTCTCTGTCGATGACATCTTCATATTCCCCGCCGATACTTGGGTCGTGTTCAAGTGCATCTTGCCAAAAACATTCACGGATTTGGTAACATCCAAGTTCACCTACTTTGCCAATCTTTGAACAGTCGCCGTTTGATTCGACCTCACACATAGCAGCCAACAATTTTACATGACGAGAAACCTTCCCTGTTTCAGAGCCTTCAAGAGTGGCTACTATGGTGAGGAATACGATAATTGCACAATATTTCATACTATAATTATACCACACTTGCAGTAAAAGTCAATTAGTTTTTGGTAGAAACATACCCATCGAATAGGATGCAATAGTTGATAATGTCTACTATGGCGTCGTGGTATCCTTCGTTTTCGACTTTGAGTTCTCCCGCCGCTGCGAAAGTGGATAGGCGGGAAAGTTTGTCGCAGAGTCTGACCAAGAATCCTTGTTCTGTGGTACAGATTCCCATATCTTCCGACCTAGTGAAATTAGCAAACGGCGATTCACCACCTTTGCCAGCATAGTCGTGATTTTTCTTTTCCATAATTTCAAGAGCCTCTTTACAGATGGTCTTATGATGTTTAAATAGTTCTTCACGATTCACTTAATTTTCCTTGCTTCAAAAACTTGTTTCTTATTTTTCAATACACGATTGAACTCGTTTGCTTCTTTTTGTGCATCTTTCTTTAATTTATATCGTGCTTTCTTGTTGCTTGATGAATCAATCATCATCCACTCTTTCAGTGTGTGTACCCAAATTCCATATGGTTTCTTTGACATTACTTTACCCCTGTTGAACCAAAACCACCAATTCGTTGAGTGGTCTGTGTGGGTTGTGTAATTGTTTCTTCCATTTCATATATTTCTTTTTGTACTAACTCACCTTGTGCAATGCGTTCTCCGTGTATAATACGAACTTCATCTGCCGATGTGTTTGTGAACATGATATATGTTTCATGATAATAATCCGAATCAACGATTCCTTCGCCATTTGTGAGGGACAATCCTTTCTTTAAAGAAATACTTGACCGAGGATGTATACGAACCGAATGTCCTTCGGGGATGTCAAATATTAATCCAGTAGGAATTAATACCCTATCGGCAGGTGATATTGAGATTTGAAGTTCTTCGATATCCGACCATTGTATGGTTTCTGGATATATTTGTTCTTTGTAGTTATCCATCCTGTGAACGGTTACTGGTTTGTGTAAGTATGCATGAATATCGAAACATGCCGAACCGTCTGTTGCGAATTTTGGGTCTGCAACATCATCGTGTAATTTAAAATATTTTAGTTTTTTCATAATATAAATCTCCTTTGTGTTTATTATACACTAGGTTGTTCAAAAGTCAATTAGAAAACTGAAATACTTTCTGTGTTTACCCATTTATTCAACCCAATGTCAGAGCCAGTAGCCCCCATCCATTTATAATGTGTTGGTATTCCTGCACCCACCACAGAGGAATCGCCATTATGTGTAAAATCAAAATCAGCAGTTACACCGTAAGTAGTTGTGACATCATCAAGATAGTTAAACATTGAAAGGTGTACTGTTCCTGTTGTATAATATGAATCAGTTCCGTTATTATAAAATGCACTATTGAAATGTTTTGTTTCGGTGCTGGAGCCCGCAACCAATCCATATCCCGTATTATTAGTAAATAAACAATCCATAAATATCGATTGTCCACTACCAGAAACATATACTCCGTCACTTGCATTGTTATCAAATACACAATTGCACACCACAGCACCTGCGTTTGAAATATACATGCCATCATCACCGTTGTTATGAAATACACATTCTGTGATTCTTGAAGAAGAACCTATCCTAGCACCAATGCCCACATTGTTATCAAATAAACATTTATAACATTGGGCATAATAAGAACTTGTATGGTACATACCAGCATCACCATTATTATCAAATCTACAATTTATAAAGTTCCAATAGTTTGCCAAAGCACTTAAATTTACTCCGTGACTTGCCGCTTGAGTAAACTGACAATTTATAAACCCCATATTGTGTGAACCAGCGACAGTTGCTTCTACACAGTGTTGTGCTTTATCGTTGGCATCAAATTTGAGATGAGAGAACATTGTATAGTCAGCAGTTCCAACAGAAACTTCCATCATAGGTGTTGACGCAGGATATCTTAAACTATCACCAAATATTGTTACTATTGTTCCATCAACAACACCACTTGAGTTTGCACCTGTAATAAGAACTTCTTTACTACTCCAAGTGCATGTGAGTTTACCCCCAGTTTGTTGTGCGCCTCCGAGGTCATAATATGTTTCATCATCCGAAGTTGACATAATTCTAACTTCATCACCGTCTATAATATTGCCGGCAACCATTTCATCAAATGCTTTTTGGATTGTTTCCCATGCGCCGCCTGTAGTAGTGGCATCTGCTGAACTATCATCCCCATTCTCACCATCTACATAGTATATCGTTACACTTGCTCCAGTATATTCTGCCATTATCCAGTTCTCCTAATCTTTATTGATAGAATACAATTTGTCAAAGATTCAACAGAGTCAACTTCAAATTCTATAATATCTCCTGCGGCAAATGTTGTTTTTGCCCAATCTACACTTGTGTCTTGTGCTTTTGGTCCAACAGAGATTGCAATTCCAGGTAGGTTTGAACCACCCACACTTGCTGTTGATGGCCAATTTGCATAGGTACACCAATTTATATCCCATTGAATTCTGCCACTATCAGCAGAAGATATTGTCCATTCTACAACTTCACAATCCCAAGGAATAATACGATGGGATTTCTTTCCTGTTGTTATGACTGATGTTCCATTGTCAATTGCAATACCAACGTAATCACTTTGCTCTCCTGCCCAATATCCACCTACATTCAAATTATCGCAAGTGATTCCACCCCCACCATTTCCACCAAATAATGCACCACCACCCATAGACATTCCAGCCGCACTATGAATCAAAGTGACATTAGAATCACCCAATACGATTTCATTGTTCACAGTAGCACTTGAAGGTTGTGCATTGTATCCGATGTATGTGTTATTAGAACCTGTATAGTCGTTAAATCTATCGTATCCTGCCTCTTTCCCTATTGCAGTATTGTTTGAGCCGAGAATTGACCGGCCTGTCGAATGTCCAGATGCAACATTATCATCACCCACTGTGTTGTTATAGAGTGCATAACTTCCAGATGCTACATTATTATCACCTTCTGTGTTGTTATAGAGTGCATAACTTCCAGATGCTACATTGTTATCACCTTCTGTGTTGAGATAGAGTGCCCTATATCCAGATGCAACATTATAACTACCTTCTGTGTTGGAATAGAGTGCAGAAGTTCCAAATGCTACATTATGGCCACCTTCTGTATTGTCCCTGAGTGCCTCAAATCCAGATGCAACATTACCATCACCTTCTGTGTTGCTATAGAGTGCCCTAATTCCAACTGCTACATTATAATTACCTTCTGTGTTGCTATAGAGTGCCCTATATCCAGATGCAACATTATGATAACCTTCTGTGTTGGAAAAGAGTGCCTGATATCCAACTGCTACATTACCATCACCACCTGTGTTGCCATAGAGTGCCTGATATCCATATGCTACATTATCATCACCTTCTGTGTTGGAATAGAGTGCCCAAACTCCATATGCAACATTATAACTACCTTCTGTGTTGAGATAGAGTGCCCTATATCCAGATGCTACATTCTGGTCACCTTCTGTGTTGTAATAGAGTGCCTCAAATCCAGATGCAACATTACCATCACCTTCTGTGTTGGAATAGAGTGCCTGATATCCAGATGCTACATTAAAATCACCTTCTGTGTTGGAAAAGAGTGACTGATATCCAACTGCGGTGTTGGTTGCTCTATCTCCTCCACCTTTTCCTACAGTTAGGTCATTTACATTGATGTCATTTGCAAATGTTGCACCTGCATCTGCGGAGATTCCCACAAATGCATGGATATCTGTATCCATATCAAGAATGTCAGTTCCTAATATTTTATAATTTATCGTACCCGATGTTATTCCCATATAAGTTGAGGTTGGCGCATCCACGGATGCCAGATTTGCTTCAGCAATGGAGGAACCACCTGCAAATCTGTATGCGCCCCATGCACTAGTGCAGAAATTATAGGTGGTAAATGTGCTGTCTTCGTCCAACTTCGGAACATTGTTGCCCAGAGCAAATGTATATTTTGCGGTGTCGGGGGGCGTCCCAATCGTTGCGAGAATAATTTCATCCTGGTCCGGTGATACAAGGTCCAGGGTTCGGTGCGGTTCATCTGTTGGGCTTAAAGCAGCACCATTCAACAGAAAGGTTATATTTTCTCTTGTATCTTGAGTTGTACCATCAGACCATTGTAGATATCCACCCGTTGCTACTATTGCATTTCCAAGAAAACTAACATCTCCACCAAATGTTGCACCGGCAGAAACATAAAAATCTCCAGAAACTCCTAGTGTCTGGTCTGGAACAGAAGTTCCTATACCTACCTTTAAGTTTGTGGAGTCATAATAAAACGCAGTAGCACCTTTGATAATAGAACCCACACCATCATAATACGCAACTTCACCAGTATTACCTTCTGTGTTACCTGTTTCGGTTTCGGTACTTCTTTCCCATGCAGAACTATTCCACTTCCATGTCTTATCGTTGTAAGTGTATGTGTCGTTTATTGATGGGCTGTCTGGAAAATTAATTGCCATAAAGATTGTACCATATCATATAAAGAGTGTTTTTGTTTTAGTAGTCTTTTGCAAAGTGATAGACGGAACTCGATAATAATTAGCATTAGAATTCTTCACTGCTAATTTCCTTACTGATTTTTTCTTAATAGTGTTTTCTGTTATTTTAATTTTCATCTGGTTGTTTCTCCATCACATTCAAATCTACCCTCAACAATTCTAGTAGTTTCTCCTGTTGGTGAATATTTGATTTCTAAATCGTAATGGTGTCTGCCATCTGGAATATAACTTGTTGCTGTTGAACCTGCAATAATGCGAATGCCGCCTGTTTGACTTCCCCCTGTAGCGTCTATGTTTAAGAAAATACCACCCGTAATTCCACCAGTTGAACCAGTAAAACCAGCGGTAATTCCACCACCCTGAGTCAGATAAAGTAAAGAACCATCTCCAAGAAAAGTTCGTTTTACTTTCATTTCTGCTGTGTATGATGATAAATCGATACCATTATCATTAGAATCGGTATATAATATATGAAGATTCAGGGTTTCACCCTGATTTGCATTAATGTCATGTCGTGCGGTCATATGAAAATACTCCTGTTTATACTATATATGCTATTTCCTTTTCTTCCTTTTCTTGCCTTTTTTAAGTTGATTGCATTTTGTTCCCTTTTTTGGAGCATTTTGTTTATTTTCTTTAGCAATCTTTTTTTCTTCCATTTCTTGCCTTTTTCTTTCAACTTCTTTTTGCGCTTCATGAGCCTGCATGTGTGTAACTACCTGTTCATATTGTTTAAAATTATCTAAAACCCTTGATTTACTATGTTCTGGAACTAAGTTTTCATCCATCAATCTTTTACATGCATGATATCCCATATGGGGTTTTCCCGCATAATACGCATTTGCAGCGATTTCATCAAGTATTTGCCATTTATAAATGTCTTCCCCAATAAACAAAATGTCTTCTTTGGGGTATGGTATCTCCAATGCCATTCTTGCAAAAGTATATGCAAGTCGTGGTTTTTTATGTACTTGTCTGTATATTCGTGCAATTTGATACAGTGGTTCTGAACGAATTGGCCTAAAATCATACGCGTCTAAGAATTGTTGTTGAATTTCTGGCCAAGGATAATCTAAAAGTGCCTTAATCATCCCTGCACGATAGAGAGAATAAAATGCCTCTTCTTCCCAACCACCCATTTCAGCTCTTTTTAAATATGCTTCCAATGACTTTTCGTATTGTTGAGAGTCGAAATATGACTGTGCAAGATAAAACTGATATCTAACATTATCTGGTTCATCTTCTAATGCTTCTTTAAGCATCTCTGCATCTCTTGTGTATTTTTCTACTGTTGTAATCCCCACATTTCTTGCACCTTCTGTTCTTGCAGTAACATGATAATTACCAAACAATCTTTCGGTTTCTGGAGGGTCTTTTGTGGCACATTGTGCATATTCATGAAGAACACCAACGTATTGCCACTCAATTCCTGTTTTAAATATTTGTGTTCTCCACCAAGTAAAATCTTCTCTGCCTAATCTCAAACTATAAGAATCGTGTGTCATATTTTCTGGAAATTCAAAATTACCAGCAACATAATCGTCTGCATCAATCACCCATGCATAATCGGCCTTGCCGTCACAATTTCTCAGTGATTCTGTACGACTTCCCATCTTACCCCCATGGTCACCAAACCCCTTCCAATCAGAAAGATATACTTCACCCGGCACTCCATGCTCATCAAAGAATTCTTTAATGAGTTCTGGTGTTCCGTCTGTTGAACCCGTATCTGTGATGTCATACCTGTCAATGTATGGAAGCATCGAATTGAGACAATCTTTAATGATGTGGGTTTCATTTTTCACAATCATGCAAAGTGTAATTGTTTTATCTTTTGGTGTTTTATTTTTCATGCTTTTTCACTCATCACAGCAGATGTATTTTCTGCCCAATCCCAATTCAATCTATATTTCTTATTCTGTTCCCAAACAGATTTAAGAACCAACGGGTCGATTCCGTTTTCTTCCATAGTATGTATGAGTGCATTTATATCTTTTGGAAAACAAGTTCCACCGAATCCATATTCTCCATCTGGACCAGGCACAGAAGTATGACTTGAACCTATTCTAGAATCTTCTATTACTGCTTCTATAATTTTACTATAATCTACATTTGGTATATTATCACAAAGAATTTTCATCTCATTAAATATCATAACTTTTGACGCAAGAAAACAATTCGCAAAATACTTAACTGCTTCTGATTCATTTGATTTCATGGTATAAACTGGAATGTCTGAAAAACAATGTTCGTATAGTTTTTCCAAACCGTGGGTGATTCGTTCATTTCCGCCTATTACATGTCTATCCGAATTTATAAAATCATGTTCTGCGTTTGCCGCCGTTAAAAATTCTGGATTGTGAATAATTTTTAAATGTGGATATTTTTTGGCGAATCTGTTTGTAGTCCCTATAGGTACAGTAGATTTAATGACAAAAGTTCCATCTATTGTAGAAGGAATATCATCAAAGAAATCTTCTAATATAGAAAGATTACATTTTCCACCTTCTATACTTACCATAGGTGTTGGTAGACATACAAAAATATAATCTGACATTAATACATCCATATAAGAATGTGTTGATATATTTTTATTAATATCATACACCCGAACTTCAAGTTTGTCTTGAAATCCTTTAGCAACTGCGTTGCCTACAAATCCATTCCCTACTACGCCAATTGTTGCTTGCATGATGTAATCCAATCTTCAAGTTTAGTTGTGTATTGCCAATCCAATATGTTTTTTGCTTTGTCTGTGTTTGCTTTAGAATCTCTAATCTCTGCTAATCTTTCAGGAATGAATTCATGTTTTGCATCATCCCCTCCAACCATTTTAACTAAATCAAACATGTCATATGAATTTCCTGTGCCTATGTTAAATATTTCTCCATATGCATCTGGATTTTCTGTAGTCGATGCCTTAATATTTGCATCTACGACATCACCAACATAAGTAAAATCTCTAGTTTGTTTTCCATCACCAACAATAGACATTGGCAATCCTTCTGCATGTTGTTTTTGAAACAATCCAATTACTGGAGCATATTGTCCTTTGGTTGGTTGTCGTTCACCATACACATTAAAGTAACGGAATGTAACTGTTTCTAATCCGTAGATATCGTAAAACATCTTGCACAGGTCTTCTCCTGTGCATTTTGTAATTGAATATGCATTTAGACAATCTTTTGTCATGTCTTCGGTAACAGGTGGTTTGTTTGCCAATCCATATGCGGCAGAAGTTGAAGAATATACTACTCTTTTTACTCCATTCTCTCTTGCCGCCTGAAGTATGTTACATGTTCCTACTACATTGGTTCTTGTAGTCAATACGGGATTCTTGATTGCGGGTTGGATTCTTGCTTCGGCTGCCAAATGAAATATAACATCTATGTCCCTTGTCAGAAGTTTCATTGCCCAATCTTCTGAAGTTCCTATATCCCACTTAAAATTATCAGTAGAATCATTCCAATAAAAATTCTCATGAGCATCTGTGGATTCGTTGTCTACCACACGAACTTCATGGCCGTCTTTCAATAATCTATCTACAAGATTTGAACCTATGAATCCTGCGCCACCTGTTACTAATGCCTTCATAATGTATCTCTCTTTTCTTCTATAATCTCTAGGAACTCTAATATTTTATTACAAGTTCCTTCTAGTGTAAAGTAATTTTTATACACTTCTTTTATTTTATTTCTCATGCTACTATATGTAGCATCATCTATTGATTTTAAAATAGAATCTAAATTTGAAATATTATCTTCTGTAATTATTACACAAAAATCATTCCAATTTAATTCATGTTGCCATGGTAGCCAAAACCTGTCACTTATATAAACTGGCACAGCGTTGAGTTGCATTGCTTCATAGAGTCTAAAACTTGTTGGGCCATATCCCCGCGGACATAATACATATTTACTTTTTAATGATGAATCTACAAAATCAGTAAATTGGTCGTTTTTTACTTCCTGCTCCCACCCCTTTTTTACAATATGAATGTTTGGTTTGTCTTTCATTTCTTTTATCAGAGAATTTCTAATTCCATGAGTTTCAGAACCAACAAAAGATGCAAGATGGGTTTTAGTTTTTTCTTCTTGTTCTGGCAAAGGGCCACAAATTAAAGGAATTGGTATTACATTATTTCCTGTTTTATTTCCGCCCGCGGAGAATATAACGGTATTGGAAGGGATAGGATTCATTGGTGCGTCATCGTGCTGACAAACTATAAAATATTGTTCGTTTGGGTCTAAAGTATTAATCTCTCTTTGCATAGAATTCATATCAATTCTACTTCCCCACCCATCTTGCACCCCATTCACATAACAATTTGTCCAAAAAATGGGAATAAATTTTCTATCAAGTTTATCAAATCTATCAATATTCTTTTGATAAAATTCAAAGAAATATTCTTCCAAATATTTACCTTCGTGATATGGAGGATATGTTGGGTATGATGCGGATGGTCTTACTTTATCAGACAACAACATTTGGTCTCACAATTGTCCACGGCAAACTTGTTCCATTCCATGTGTTCAGTTCTTCATTATAAAATGGTCCACCCCTAAAACTGTGCATGTATAATTTTACTTTATTTTCTATAAGTTTAGGTTTTAAAAACTCTATCATGCATCTAATAGAACTTTCCATACAATGAACTTCTTTTGCATTTTCTAACATCTTGCCGAAATGAAAAATAGATTCGGACATATCATTTTTAACTATATGTAAATCACTATTAAGAGTTTCATCTGAAATTACAAATCCCCCAGAAACTTCTGCTCTGTTTGGGTCATCGTGAACAAAAATGTAATCCTTTCCTTCTGGCGCCATCTTTCTATATACTCGTTCTTCTTCTTCTAAATCTCTCTCCCAATAACAATCATCAAACCTGACAGAATATGGTAATCCAATTTGTTCATAAAATAGCATATCACATGGCATAGGACCAATTTCATTTCCATGTTCTTTGTAAAATTCATGACCTACTCGTAAAAATTTATTATCTGTCCCTAATATTCTTCTTGATAAAATGTTATCTACTTGTTGTCTTTCATCGCCCTTTTCATCAATCTGTATGGTTTCAATTCTATCTTCGTCCCTATACATCCAATCCACAGATTTGCTGTGACACATTTTAGTGAAAATATAAACTTTATCAAAGCCACCCTCTCGTAAAAGATTACGAATCATGCCATTACAATGAATCATGTCTCCTAATCCTAAATGGTGATGAATATATAAATCAGACATTTTTATAATCTCCTGTGTGTGATTTCTCCTCAATAAATTCCGAATCAAACAACACATTTATTTGTTTTTTAGTCTCTGCTCTGTCATCGTTTACATAATAAACCGTTCTTGCATATGATATAAAATCGTCATCAAATTTATTATTCTTTTCTTTTTCTCTTAACTTATCTTCCACTATCCAAATTTTTTCATTAGCATCTTTCAAAGCCTCCATCAAATCAGAAGGAACATCTAAACCAGAAGAAATAGATTTTAAATAATCCAATTCATGAGAAATATTATTTCTTTTTTCTTCATCTTTTATATACTTCATCTTTAATTCAAGAATTGTAATTTTATCCATCAGTTCTCCAACTGAAATTTTTATTGATATATTAGTCATTGTTAATCGCCTTTCATTTCAAATACTGCCCAACCATTTCTGTCATCGGGGTCATCAATAATACACTTATGATTTTCTAAACAATACTCCCTACTCCTATCATGTTTCTGAGTTTCGGGGGGCATTGTGTCATCTAAAACAACATACTTACATAAATTTTCTACCAACTTGAGTTCTGCAAATCCTCCAAATTCCGTAGAATCTAGGAATGCTAATTCAAATTCATAATCCAAAACATCAAAATGACCACATGTATTATATCTGGCAATATCTTCTGCGAGCCATAGGGGGTGTTCTCCAGTTTCAGCAATAATAAAATCATCTGGTGTTATTATTGAACCGTGAATGATATCTATCCAATCAATCTCAGTATATAAACTACTTGCAAGATGAAAATATCTCTTATCTGTTTCAAACGAAATCAATTTTGGATTATCTGCATCTTTCAATGATTCATACAATACTCTGGTAGAACCACAACCGTTCCAAGTTCCCGTTTCAAGAACTTTAGTAATGTTATTATCCGCAATAAATTCTCGTAAAAAATTCGCGAGTTTACTGTCTGTATTTATTTGTCCTTCTGTTGGGAAATTAACTTGAGACATTTGAATATTCCTTTATTCTATCATACCAATAATTATACAATACTTTTTCTTTATCACCATCCTTAAATTCTGCTTTTCCTTGAAAATCTTCAAGTGGCTCAAAACATATTCCAAGTTTATCATAATAATCTCTAACAGGACTATATTGCATAACAGGAATAGTAGATGTTAGAAGACATTCATAATTTCTATGAACATCATATCCCCCACCACACAGGGATAAACAATACTTATATTCAGACAATTTAGTAAAGTAAGAATTTTCATCCAGCCTTTCATTTTCAACCACACACATGTCTTTATGTTTTTCTATAAAATCTGTTATTAATTTCTCCCTATTAGATTGTGTATTGGCAAAATATGGAACATATACTTTGTTTATTTTTTCTTTTGGTGTTTTATTATAAAATAAATCTAATAATTCTGGTCTTCCATATGACCGTTCAACTTCTCCGAATCCACAAGGAAGAAATTCAATTTGTGGATGATAACTTATAGGATTACATCTAAACCATTTGTTTATACACGGAAATTGTAAAATATAATTTACTACTTGTTCTGGTAAAGAATTATCACCCCTACCTGTCAATAATGTAAATTTGCTGTTTGTAGATTCACACCGATGGTTTAAATCTGGCAAAACTTCCAAAAACTTATTCGTTAAATCCCACTTTACGAAGACAATAGAACCATCGACAATTTCTTCAATATCAAATGTTAATGATTTTCTTTTAGCATTTAGTCCATGAACATTAATATATTCTTCATCGGGAAAATCTAAACCAAAATCCGCCATGGAATGTGGGCTATCGTATCTGATATATTTTAAACAATTTTTAAGCAAGACAAGCCTCTATTATATGAGCATATTTTATTTTTTCTTCTCCGTATGGAATTTGAGTTTTTCCAATATAATCATTGTCGTGATATTCCCCACAAGCAGGACATTTGAAAAAACAATGGCCTTCTTCCCAAGGATATTTTTCAAAATCATCTTCAATTCCACTGTGCCATTCTGGAAATTCTTGTTCCCACCAACCTTCTCCGCGAAGTCTGGGAATTGGAAACGGATGCTTTTCTTCACCAACATATCCTTTT
>Ga0209756_1001988_pt1 | contig 18149 bp, 22 predicted proteins | sample ETNvirenome_6_85_FD_184071 | JGI IMG/M metagenome (GOLD analysis project Ga0209756, IMG submission 184071) | Marine viral communities from the Pacific Ocean - ETNP_6_85 (SPAdes) (version 3) | ecosystem: Environmental > Aquatic > Marine > Oceanic | place: Pacific Ocean | collected 2013-06-19
ATTGATGAAGAAATTAACAGGACAGCACAATCCCTTTACCCTTATGGGTGGTGGGTTATTTCACTTAGCCTTTGGTGCAATACTTACGGGTAGTGCTATTGGTTCAAACAAATAAGGATATTATAGTGGAAGAGAGAATTGTTAGAGTGGAAACAACATTAGACAAACACAGTACGCAAATAAACAAATTGTTTAGTCGTATTGAAGATACTAATGAGGCTATCCAGAAGATTAATAATAGTATGTTACAGATTAAATGGAGTGTTTATGGTGCTATTGGTTTCTATATTATTACTCAGATTGGAATTATTGAGGCATTTAAAGTAGCAGTATGATAGGATTTCTAACAAACATTGCACCAATAATATTAGGCTTCGTAGCTAAGTTATTTGCTTTAAAGAGCCAAGCAGCAGCAGAGAATCAGAAGTTGATGATTCAATCTCTTCAAGTAAGGAATGACTCTATTAATATGGCTAGAGATAGAGCAGACAAGGAATCACCTATGGCTGCTATGAATAGACGAGTAATTATATTTGTCATCTTAGGTTTAGTTATATTCACTCAAGTAGGACCAGTGTATTTCGATGTACCTACAGTAATACCTACAATAGTAGAAGGTTTTAGTTTCTTGGGAATACAGCTTACACCGGATGTAGTAGAGTATGCTACTGTAGATGGTCTGCTCAAGATGGATGAAATTTTTGGGTGGGCGACAATGATTATAGAGTTCTATTTTGGTGCTCAATTAGCTAAAGGGAAATAATATGACATATATACAAATTATAAATTCAGTTTTACGTAGGTTGAGAGAGGATACTATTGATGCTAATTGGTCAAATGATTTAATTGGCTCTACTGGACCTACAGACTATCAAGTTATGATAGGTGATTTTATTAATGAAGTTAAAAGGGAAGTAGAGGATGCTTGGAACTGGACTTCATTAAGACGAACTGAAACAGTTTCAACTGTAGATGGAACACGAAGTTATAATTTATCAAGTACAACACAAAGAAGCAGAGTTTTATCAGTACAGGAACAATCCCAGGGAGGTACATTACAATCAGTGCCTGATAGTTGGATTAAGACAACTCAATATCCAACGGAAAGCGATGGGGTTCCTGCTTATTTCTCAGTTAATAGTACCAGTAGTGGTTTATTAACAGCTCAGCTATATCCAAAACCTGACGGTGTTTATTCAGTTGATTTTCATTTACTGGACCCACAAGATAATTTGACTGAGGCAGCAGATGTGTTAACAGTTCCTGAGTATCCTGTTATATTAGGAACTTGGGCAAGAGCGATAGCGGAACGAGGTGAGGATGGAGGTTCATTATCCGACATGGCACAGTTCCAATATCAACAATCATTATCTGATGCCATACAACAAGATGTAGGAAGACATACAGATGAGGTAATTTGGAATGCCATCTAAACCAATACAACCACTTGTATTAGACTCTATTGGTACATACGGTTTAAACAGACAAGCTTCACCGTCTAGTTTAGACCATCAATGGCTAACTACAGCCAATAATATCATGTTAGATGATAGAGGTCGTATTTCCACTAGAGAGGGAGTTAAACAAATAAGTATTAATATTGGTGGAACTTCCGCTAATACTTTAATAGTTAAGTCATTAGGTGAATTTAGAAGCATTACTGGTGCCTCAACTATTTTTTGCGGTGCTGGTGCTAATGTTTATAAACTTAATACAGCAAATACACCCTATACTTTAGATGCACAAACCTTTTCCGGTGGAACAACTAAGACTGACGGTAATTGGCAATTTACAAATTTTAATAATCAGTTCTATGGAGTACAAGCAAGTAATAAACCCATTAACTATAGTGGCTCTACTTGGCTAGACTTGGAAGATGTAGGAAGTTATGCAGCTCCTAGTGGTGTAACTACATTTACACCTAGTTGTATACTTGGTGAGTTTGGTAGGCTATGGGTGGGTAGTATTGGTGAAAATAAAGATGTTATTTATTATTCCGATACTCTTGTTGGACATGATTTTAATGGTGGTGCGTCTGGTTCAATAGATTTAAAGACTGTATGGGGTGGTGATGAAGTAGTAGCTATTACTTCCTTTATGGGTAAGCTTGTCATATTTGGTAAGAATAATATTGTTATATATAATGACCCATGGAGTCCAGCAGCAGCTACATTTGTTTTAGATGAGGTAATAGAAGGTGTTGGTTGTGTAGCTAGAGATTCAGTACAGCTATTAGGTGACGATGTTGTATTTTTAAGTGCGTCAGGACTACGTTCATTGAGTCGTACAAAGATTCAAGATAAAATGCCATTGACTGATTTGTCCTTAGCTGTTAGAGATGAAATAAAAACACATATCATAGAAGCTGATATGAACCAAGTAAAAGGTCAGTATGATTTAGCTAGTGGTACTTACTTACTTTCCTTCCCTGATAGGAATATTGTTTATGTTTTTGATTTTAAATCAATAACTCCTGATAAAGCACCTAGATTAACTACTTGGAATTTTGCGTCAAAGAAAAATCCAAGGTCCTTTTTAGCTACTGCTGATGGTTCGTTACATATTGGACTGGGTGCTGGTGATTATGAAGGTAGAGTAGCTACTTATGGGGGTTACTTTGATGTGGAAAAATCAGATGTTACTGCTAGTTATGGTAGTTCAAGTCCCTGTGCAGCAGCAGGTGGTACATGGGAAACAGTTAATTCTAAATGTTGGCTAGATACGGACAACCCATACCAAGCGGACTTTAAAACTGTTTGGTTAGACTTTGAACAACCAGCTGTTACTAAAATATTGAAAAGATTTTTAGCTGTTTTTTCAGGTGGTAAAAATACAGCTGTAACTTTTAATTGGTATAGAGATTATAAAACTACTCCTGATTCAGCTAACTTTACATTAAAACCCGCTGCTGGGGGTACAAGTTATTTATGGGGAGGAAGTGCATCATTATATGGTGCAGCTAAATATGCTCCAGCATATCATCCAAAGGAGTATAAGGTTTCTTTATCTAAATCCGCTAAGGTTTTAAGATTGGAAATAATTCAAACAGTAAGAGGCTTTAAAGCCGCCCTACAAAACATGGTTGTATGGGCTAAACAAGGGAAAATAAGATAATGTCAGATTATAATTTACAAGTAAGCTGGTCCGGTAAAGATGCATTAAGTGATTCAGATGCAGATAAAGTCATTAGTGGTGATGACTTTCATACGGAATTTACAGCAGTTAAAACAGCGGTGGATACAAAAGCGGACATAGCTTCAGAAACTTTTACAGGCACACCACTAGCACCAACAGCGGCAGTATCTACAGATTCGACACAGATAGCCACTACTGCTTTTGTTAAGAATGTATTGGAAACTTACATATACCCAGTTGGTTCTATATATATGAATATGGCGGTTGCTACAAATCCGGGAACACTTCTTGGATTTGGTACTTGGGTTGCTTATGCGACAGGTCAAGCTCTAGTAGGTTATGAGGCTAGTGGTACATTTGATGCACTCGATGAAAGTCTTGGTGCTGAAACTTTCTCTGGAACTTCTGGAAGTACCACACTAACAACTTCTCAGATACCATCACATAACCACACTAATGGTTCTTATGATAGGATTCTTAAACAAGATGGTAGTTTAACAGCCGCTTCAATGGATAGTAGTGCAGGAGAACCAAATCTTGGTTCTAGTGCAGCAATGTCTGCAGCAGGTGGTGGGGCTGGACATACTCATACAATAGCAGGTTCAACATTACAACCAAGTGTAACAGTACATATGTGGAAAAGAACAGCATAATAATTAGGAGATAGAGATATGTGGGGACAAATAGCCAGTGCCTTAATAGGCGGCATAATGACAAACAGAGCTGCAAAGAAAGCAGCGGAACAACAACGACAGGCGGGTGAAACAGCTTACCAAAGGTCCGTACCTAGAGGTGTCAGTGGTTTGTTTGGCACTTTTGGCTATGATGAACAAGGTGGTTCAACAATGGCCTTGAGTGGCGACTTGCAAGCTCAATACGATGCCTTAATGGGCAGAGCTGGCCAGACTGGACAACAAATACAAGACTTAAACCCTCTTGAATTACAGAAGAGTTTATATGAACAACAGTATGGACTGTTACAGCCACAGCAAGAACAGGAAATGTTAGCTCAGGAATCGAGGTTACTTCAGCAAGGACGATTAGGAAGTACAGGCGGTGCTGGACAAATGCAGGCATTACAGGAAGCACAGGGACAACAAAGAGCTGGTTTACTAGCTAGTTCCTATGGTGTTGCACAACAAACTATGGACTCAATGAGGCAAAGAGAAATGATGGATAGGCAAAATGCTTTACAGATTGGTGGCCTTCCTATGAATTATGCAAACACAAGTGCACAGATGGCTGGCTTAATGGGACCTGCTGGACAATATGCAGGTAATGCTCAACAAGGGGCTGCTCTAGGCTATGGTGGTACACAAGCTAACTTCTGGGCCAACGCTATGGAACAGTTTGGTGATAGGGATTATGATAAATTTAATAAATGGATGGGTGGTTTAGTTGGTGGTGGCGGCAGTGCAGGTTCTGCGAGTAACGTAGGTGCAGGCAGTCTTGGTTTTAACATACACGCACGATAGGAGTATATAAATGGCAGACACACCGGGAATGTTTACAGGCTTAAATAAATACGAAGCCGAATTAATAGACGCTGCTAAACAACGAGAGGCTTCTTCAGCCGATGTTGGCACTGGTTGGCAGGCTATGACTAATGCCTCAGGCAGAGCTGGTGGCATGATAGGAAGAACGGTTGGTAAAGCACTTGGTGGCGTGACGACTGCTGAACAAAGGGTTGCGGACTTCCAAGGAATTGTTTCAAGTGTTCCTGACTTTAATCCTAATAAAGTAGAAAGTTTACAAGAGATGTCCTCAGCATTATGGCAGGGTGGTTTTTATGACCAAGCAAAAGATATGATGGACACTGCTAATATCTATCAAAGAAATTTAGCAGAGGTAGCAAAGATTGAACAAGAAACTAAGTCATTGGTAGCTGGTGATACATTAGAGGAAATGAAATTTAATGTTTCAAAACGAATGAGTGAGAAACAAATGGAACAAATAGATGAATTAATTTTTGATGCTCAGTATGGCAGACTAAATGAAGATTGGGAAATGCAATTAAAAGCTGACTTTAATAAAGCTCAGATTGACCAAATTGCTCAACTTATAGCTGCTTCAAAATCTGGGGTAGAGTTAGCTCAGGACCAGTTTGATTTAAGTGAAAAAATTGGTAATGCTCAAATCAAAGAGATTAAACAACAGATTAGAAATCTTAAGTCCGATGTTAAAGTTGATAAACAACAAATTAAGGAAAGTCAACAAAATATTAAACAAAGTGAAGCTTTGGTTGAGGACCTTTCTCTAACAGAGCAAGCAAAGAACTTTGAATTTGCTCAAGAGAATGGTAACTATACTGGTACCTTCACGGAATATCAGGAACTCATGGCCAACTTGAAAACTGTGGCTAAGGAAGGTTCAATTAATCTATTTGAATATGCTCAGACTCCAGCAGGTGGTAGCTATGAAGGTACACTGGAAGATTTTGTTACCAGTATTACAGGTGTGGATTATAAAGAAGCAAAAGCTGCTTCTGATGCTGCTGCTGATGACCTTGATACTACTTACTACAGTCTAGGTGCAACTGCTAAAACTAATCTAGTTAATTGGTTAGATGATGAGGTAGACTCAGGCTGGCTTGATGTCTTTGGTGCAGGTAATGAACAACTAGACGAGTTAGCTGACCACATATTCCAAATAGCTAAGAACACAGGTAAAACTCCTAAAGTGGTTTGGAACCATTATGGACAGGATGCTGCATACATCATGAAACTTCCTGTAACAAGGTCATTAAAACCTTATACAGAGAAAGCAGCAGGACAGGGTGGTTCAGATGATGATGGGTCTGGCCTAAAACCAGCAGGTTAAGTCATGGCAGTAAGAGTCCCTAGAGGTTATTCTTCAAGGCAGGAATATGCCAAGGAAGTTCTCGGCATGGATATTGGTGGGGTTATGCAACAACCATCAGCCACTACTCAAGACAGTAGGAGCTTCGGTAGCTTCACTCCTGTAACATTCGACAACGAGGCTAAGCCAATGAGGCTTGGTCCTCTTCGTCCAAGCATCCAAGATATTTCAACAGCAAATGATGAATTCAGTAATGAAGGGCTCTCTGCTGATTATTGGAAAGGATTAGATGAAGAGTTCTATAAAGATTATAAAAGATTATGGACTGAACTTGATGCTAAAGGTGATAAACAAGGTAAGATAGCACTTAATAAACAATTTGATTATTTAAAAAAATTAGCAAAAGACTTTGATAGGGACTATGCATTAACCTTTGATGGTCAAGAAGCTGAAGGTGCTAGGAATTTAATGGATTCCGCTTTGACTGAAGAGTGGACAATGGAGGATTTAAAGAGTAATCGTCCTCTTCTTGAATCAATTCAATTAACAAATGGTGCATATAATAATGATGGAACAGTAAAAACTAAAGATGAGTTATTACAGGAATGGGTAAGGGACCAACATCTACTTGAGTACAATCTTGGCAAGAAGGGAATAGAGGCTGTAAAACTAGCTAACCTGTCAACGATAGAACAAGATGCCATGGCTATACAATGGCTTACCTTTCAAAAGACTAAAAGCTGGATGGAGGAAGGTGGTATATCAGGTAAGGAAACACTTGAGAATATAAGTTTAGCAATTCTTACTGACCCTACTAATTATATTGGTGGTATTGTAGTTAGAGGTATTATCAAAGGAGGTTCTAAACTTCTAGGAAAAGACCTTGAAAAAGCAGCTGTTAAAAAAGGCATGTCACTTTGGTTGGCTAATCATCTTAAAACCAAAGCGGCTCTTAAAACAGGTGGTGTTTCCTCAGTTTGGGGTGCTACTTTCATGGCCGCAGATACTCTGTCCGACCAGAATATTAAAATACAGGGCGACTTACAGGATGAGTTTAATTTTACAGAGGTTGGAATAAATACACTCATTGGTGCTGCTACTGGTTTTGGTCTTGGTCTTGGGATTCATGGTGGTGTACAAGTTGTATCAAAAACTCTGGCAAACAAAGCTAATAAATGGCGTATCCAACAAGGACTTGATGACCAACAATTTATAGATGAAATAGGAAAAGCTGTTAAAGATAAAGCTTCTTTAAAGTTATTTTTAAAGTCAATAGGTTGGGACAGAAAATCAGTTAATGCAGAGGTTAGGAAATTAAAGATAGAGAAGGATGCTTATGTAGCTCCTACTATTGTTAGAAATTCTGAAGATTCCATAATAGGAAGAAGTCCACATGATGATTTTGTTCCAGTAGAGGGTGGGCCTGTTGTTCCTAAAGCTGTAGAGAAACTTGCGGCTGAGAAATTAAATCCTAAACCAAAAACTAAAGCTCAAACTGCTAAGAATGAACAGATATTAAAAGCTAGGGAGAGAGTTAAGCAACAAGGGAAACTTGAAGATGTTCTCTCTGAAGATTATGTTAATGTTAATAATGTACTGCTACCTCGTTTTAATAAGTGGGGTTATAATACATATAGATATATAAATGATAAAATAGGTGCAGCAACTGCACGTACTATGTATGGTCCTGATATGCAACTTGTATATTCAGGTGGTCGTAAACTAGGTGAGTCCATGTATGCTGCTAATGTAGCTATTGATATGAACCTAGCTAGAATTAATGGAAAGATTTCTCAATTTTATAAGAAGCATGAAAAGGAACTTGGTAATGTTAACAAGCTTATAGAGAATGGAGTAAAAGCTAAAGGGGTTACTCCTGTACAGAAACAGTTTGTAAACATGATACTCAAGGATAAGAAGAAGATTATTACTGACGCTTATAAAGCTAAGGTTATAACTAAAACAGATTACAATAAGTATATGAAGGATGATTCATATATACCTAGAGTCTGGAACTCAGCTTATCTGACTACAACTAAAGGAGCACGGGAGTTTGGTACATATTTACAAACAGTCCTAAAAAAGAATCCTGCTTCAGCTAGAAAACTTATAAGACACATCACAGGTGAAACAAGATATGCTGATGACTTTCTTAAAGGACCTATGAATGCAGCTCAGATTAAAAAACTATGGCACTTTAATGCTATTGAAAGAACTAACATCTCACGTTCCTCCCATTTAGAGAAAGCAAGGAAATTTGTTTTACCAGCTAGAATGGAAAGGGACCTTGACCCATTCATGGCTCCCGGTGAAGAAAGATGGGCCATGTTTTTTGCTGATACCATAAGACGTAATGAGTATGCAAAGAGGTTTGGTCCTAATGATGAAAAGGTTACTAAGTTTGTCAACAAGATGAGGAAGGATGCTAAAAAAGAAAGGAACCCAGCAAAGTTAAAGTCAGCTAAGGATATAGAGGAAGTTTATTTTACTGCTGTGGGCGACCCTGCTAAATCAGCTACTGTTGCAAGCACAATAGAACAAGCTGTAGCTGGTAAAGCTATAGCTAAGATTAATGCGTTCCAGAACTGGAAGCTAGGATTAGCGGCAATACCTAATGCTACACAGGGTTTTGTTAATGGAACAACCTTACTGGCTAAGAATACAAACATACTTACTCTTCCTTTTAGAGCTATAAGTGCTCTTGTAAGGGCTACAGTGAAGACGGAAAAGAGTAAAGAGATTGTTCGTAGAGCTGGTGTACTAGGTGACATGGATATGGCTAAGATTGCTACGGAAAATTCACCACACGCTAGGATTTTAGATAGAGAATTTGGTAAGTATTCACCATTAAGGATTCTTAATGAGCCTACTCTGTTTTTAAGGAGTGTGGGTTTTCTTGGTGTAGAGAGATGGAACCGTAGAGGTGGTGCAATATTTGGTTATGGACATATAAATGATTTAAATTCTAGGCTACAAAAGTTAGTTGCGAAAGGTGAAGTTAATTCAATTAAGTCATTGAAGTATCAAAAGCAAATGAAGGAACTAGGAGTAATGGACCCATTGAAAGGGGAACTAACTGCTAATGACATTGCTATTGCTAGTCACATGTTTAATAAAAAGATTAACTTCTCAGGTGAGTCCGCTGTTCTTCCTATTAATTGGCATAAGCCTTGGTTTAAGTTAGCAACTAAATTTAAATCATTTATGTTTTACCAAGCAAGGTTTCTAAAAAGGGAAGTATCTGATGAGTTATTTATTCATCACAATGCAAAGCCTTTACTTGCATACATGACCACAGCAGGTATAGCTGGTAATGTTATTGAACAGGTAAGAGGTGTGTTAACAGGAAGAGAGATTGAAAGAAATAGAGGTCCTTTGGAGTTATTAATAAACGGTATAGGACATGCAGGTAGTTGGGGACTCTGGTTTCAAACTATGCAGGATGTAAGTGAGAGAGGAGCGGGTGCTCTTGCTACTATCACTGGTCCAACAGTTACAGATGTGTTTGATACAGTACAGGACATATCCAAAGCTGATTTTGATAATATTTTATTAAGGATAATGCCTAACATACCGGGCAAAGGACAACTACAGAATGAATGGAGGGACGAATAATGGCAGGTTTATTTAGTAATGACGAACACCCTAATTTTTCATGGGGTGCTAAAGAGGAAATCTTTGATAATCTAGGAATACCACAGAAACGTGAGGATTATCTACAGGACCTTAGTGGCACTGGAAACTTGGAAAGGCAAATGGCGGCTCAAGTACAGGAACTGGACAGAGATGAGATGGAACAAATCTTACACCAGATACCTGAGAAAGCTGACAGGGAAGATTACATAAGAACTTACTTTGGAATGAAGTAATGGCTCTCGGTCCTCTCGTAAGTGCTGTTGCTGGTAAAGTAGTAGCTCCTTTGTTTTCAAAGGCTCTTAATACTAGGGCAGCAAAGCCTCTTGCACAGTCAGTAGCCGCTAATCTTGTTAATGACTTTACTGGATTCTATGGTACAAAAACTCAACACGATGCTTCTCTTGTAACTGGTGCGGCTAAAACTCTGTACAGTATGATAATTGAACAAGTTAACCCTAAGGTTTTAAAACTTAGAAGGGACTTAGGAATAAGTCATAGGACTCAGAAAGTAGCTAGAAATGTAGGAAATAAATTAAGAAGTGAGAAAGGACTATCAGATAGAGCTAAGGTTGCATTGAAGAGGAGGCTTTCATACAATATAACACAACATAGAAATTATTTAAAAGTTTTAGAGGGTAATAGAACACCTAATAAATCAGAGCAAAAGAAACTTTATGAAGTAAAGTGGGATAATCAACCTGAACAAATAAAGGAAGATTTAATTAATGTAGAAAGAGCAGCTGTATTAAAACTGGTTAATCAGTTGGAAGAGATAGGTGGTAAAAAAGCAATAATCAAAACATCAAAAGAACTTTCTAAGCAGGGAAAGATATGGGAAGGTCAGGCTACTCAACAACATCTACATAATGTAATGCAAGACAGACCATCCCCTATATTAGCTAAGAAACTTCAGCCTGAAAAGTTTCATGGGGAAATAATACCACTTAATAAAAAGAACTTTATTGAAATTAGTAAATTTGAAACACGTGAAACTACTGATGTATCTGCTTCTATTAGAGCAAAAGCTTATGACTTAGCAAAAGCAGCTTGGGGTAAGGAATTTCCTAAGGGTGAAGCTTTAATGGCTGTTAGAAAAACTTATCCAAGCACAGCTTCTGGAGATTTACGGAATGAAATAGGTCAGCGTTCTCATAATGACACATTAATGAGAATGGTTTTTGATAAGTATAAGAGCTTTAAAGGAACAAAAAGAATTCAACGTAAGGGCCAGACAGCCTCTGAAAAAGCTATACTGCAAATGAAGCAGGCATTTCTAAAAGAACTTCCAATTAAGGATGGTAAGAAAGCTATATGGGACAATGGTAATATTTTTGAAATAAGAGTCAAGAACCCAAACGTGCCAAGCAAAGAAAGTAAGATTAAATTTGAAGTGACAAAGGATGGTATATGGCATGGGGATAGCTATAAAAGTTCTGCTCATGAACTAGGTGGTGTTAATGTACAGACATTGATAAAGACTAATGGTGAGTCTATTCATTTTATATCGGATGTGCAAGATTTAAAAGGTATTCGGATGCCAGCTGGTAAAGACTTAATAGTTTTTAGCACTGTTATAAAACAAAATTATGGGGGAAAGTCTTCTGTCCTTACTAAAGCAGATAGAGATGTTATTAAAGTTGCTAAAGAAAAAGGTGAAGCAGAAAGAAATAAACTGTTTGAAGAGCAGAATATAATGGAGTCCATGAGGACTGGTGCTAAACCTGTAATGCCTAAAAAAATAGGTGGAATGAATGAAAGACAAGTAGCATTGATGGATGAGATAGCAGCTCTTAAACCTGACAATCTAACAATGGATGAATGGATAGAATACATTACTAAGCTAGGGTTAGTATCAGCTAGTGGTGTAATTGGACATGGTTTATTCGGGGGTGAGTAGTGGCTAATGCTTTTCAGATAGCTGGCTTACTTAGTGAACACTTCCCTGAGAGTGCCATATCTGCCATTCTGGCCAACATTGATGTTGAAACAGGGGGTACCTTTGACCACACTACGGAACAGCGAGGTGGGAAAGGTTATGGCTTATTCCAATTTGATGACCAACAGGAAGCTTATTGGGATTGGTTAGAGAGTACAACATTAAGAGATAGCCCTGAGTCACAAATTCAATTTGTTGCTGATGCTATATATAATGATGATTACAATGCGGAAGGAATGTTTACTGGTCCTTTAGATATTGGTGGTGAGAGTAGAAAGGCTATAAGAAAAGCTTTCAATGAGGGGTCCGCTGCTGAAATTGCTGAGGTTTTCTCTAAGGAATATGAAAGACCTAGCAAACCCAATATGAAAAAACGTATAGAGTCAGCGGAAGATTTTGAGATGTTTAAAGGACTGCTTACAAATCCTTTATAGTTTCCATGAGCTTAACGAGGCTCACTAATTGTAGTTTACTGGCGTTGTTATCGCCACCCATGACACTTCTTTGAGGTAGCTTAGGAAGTATTTCCTTTAGTTTCTCTACTGGAAACACCAAGCTACATACTAATTCATTATCAACTGTTAAGTTGTGTACCCACATATCAGCTTCAGTTGCTTTAATACCACTAGGCTTACCATAGCTTTCACTTTCTATACAGATGTTACCTGTCTGTGCCCACTTGTTCCTTTCAGTTTTTACTTCACAAGTCTTTGCACCTGAAAACATATCATCAATATACTGTTCCCAGTGCTTGCCAAAGGCCAAATCAATATCAAATTTCTTTAGTTCATTTATGTCGTTACTGTCATTTAAGGGCATAATTGTTCCTTTTATGTGAAATTAGAGCTCCATATCTTCGATTCTCGAGGACTTCTCTATGTAAGTAAGGGGTAGGGTAGGGGTAGATTTGCATAACAGTGTTATGCGATTGTAACTTGGTAGTCCCATCCATGTGGACAAGACTCCAAGTATTTTATTAGGTACATCAGCCACCAATCCAACCAAAGAACAAAGCCACTACAACAACCGCTAGAAACACAGTAAGCGACCTGTTCTTTAATACTTTATCTATTAGGTCTTGATAGTTCATTCGGATAACTCCTTACGAATATCATCGTCTAATAAACGCCAAATAATTATCGTAGCAATTAGACCGACAAGACCTGCCGCACCTAACTGACTAATTATTCGTATGATTGTACCAATAACGTCACCGCCTAAAAATGGTACGCTATGACCGAAGACAATCTGTAGAACGATTGCCAAACTAATCAACTTAATACCTACATTTATAGCGGCATCAGCACCTTTCATTACTTTATCTAACATTGTGTTTACTCCTTTTAAGTTTAACATCAACCTCTTTCAGAGTTTTGTCTGCTTTTTTTAACAGAACAGGTATCTGTACCTTTTCCTTCCATAGTTTACGTATCAAATTTACTTTCATAAGTACCCACTCCAACTCCACTCTCCATCTTTTCAAAATCAGGACCTAATTCTTTTTTATATACAGACTCCATGAACTCTTCAGAGGTATCATCATCATCAAACAGTCTTATATATTCAGAGTCCTTGGTGAAATCAATCTTCTCTATCATAGCATTTCTCCCAATGTCTATCTAAATACTTCCTTACTATCGTCCACGCTTTCTTACCTCTGTGTGTGACAGTACATTCCATACAGTCCTTCAGTCCATTACTCAGTAGTGGTACATTCACAGGGCATTCGATGAAGTACAACGGACAGTAACAGAACATACAGTTGAACTCCTTGTCTTCTATACCCTTATGACAGGGGAAGAACTCACATTCTTTATTGGTATATATCTGATAACTCAAATATGCCAACCCGCACATAAAGTTTCATACGATGGAGAGCAAGTTAATTGTTGCATCCGTTTCTCTTCCATCATAGTTTCAAATTCACTACAACCAACTAACAACATAACTAAAATTATAAACAATATTATTTTCATTCTCATACCCCTATTATACCATTAAAAGCCTTTTCATTCCACCTCTCTTTCCTCTTCAATTAAATCTACTAGTTCACATACACTTCCATTACAGGCCATGGTCTTCATACCCTTAGTAGTGTCTGTAAGCTCGTATTCTTCGATTCTGGACCAGTTAACTGCTTCAGGCATGCCCCCTACTGCTTCGAGATAAACTCCCTCTGTACAGTCCTCATAGGGTGCCTGTTGATAAGTGTGGTCTGAGTAGGGTAGGAAGCTGACACCACTCACTTCCTCAAAATGTTCATATACCCATGCCCCAACATCCATCCATTCATGTTCCTTAACACTGATAGTTACACTGGGTTTATGCTCACAATAATACCTCTGATATGTGAGCCATAGTTCAAGCTGTTCTATTGCTGTCCTATCATCTCTAAGCACAGCATTTTCAGGTGCCTTCATAGGGAAGGTAAACACATTAACACTGTCAGGTTTCATAACATCAGGTTCACAGGGCACACCTTCATCCTTCATGAGCTGTGATATAGGGTCCTTCACATCCGCTCTGACTCTTCGTAGATAATAATTGTTATGTCTAGGATGAATGCCTGATGCTGAGTCCACTAATTGACTGACAGTACCACTAGGTTTAATAGCTGTAATGGATGTGGACTGATTAATTCCTAATCTCTTTGCCCATTTTTTGTTAGTCTTTATTGCTAGTTCTTTTAACGAGATAAGGAACTCAGGTAGGGTATCCTTAGTATGCCATCCCCTTTCCTTTCTACTGGTACCATTCATAAATGAATTGTCCATGATACCAGTAAGGCTTACACCTAAGAGTGCCTCCTCCTCTGTATTAATGGTCCATTTTTTCCTAAGTCTTTTTATGTTTGTTAATGAAGCCTGAAAGGTACCTAGTATTGTAGCTAGTTCCACCTTCCTTCTTAATGATTCTATTGAGTCATCATTTCTAATGACAACTTCCGTTAGATTACAGAACTGTCCATCCCTAAGAATAATTTCCGAGCAAGGGTTACATCCAAACTCATGGTCAGGGTCCCTTCTCTTTGTCTTAGCAACCTGTTTGATTGCTGCTTCCCTATTAAATATACCGCGCTCACCTGATTTAGAATCATAAAGGGAAGTCCATTCCTTCATAAAGATACCCATGTCCGGCTTCTCTGTATAACAGACAGAGTTATTACTCAGTGCCATTTCCGGTGTATCTATCCACCACTGGCCAGTCTTGGCACCACGCATACGTTCATCAGTTAAGTTAGATAGAGAGATGAGGGCACTTCGTCTAACACCGCCCACTACAACTACTTCCGCTACCTTACACATCAGTCTATGACACTCATAAGAGTTGAGTTTCCTACCCGCTGCATTACGAAAGATAGTACAAGCGAAGTGAAACAAATCCACCAGTGGCTCAGGACCACTAGCTCTACCACCAAATGTATTGAGTCTGGAACCCTTAGGTCTAACCTTGGATACATCCCAGTGCGGTACTTCACCATCAAATAGATAGCTGATAAGTTTTTTAAATGCCCCTTGCCATCCTTCCTTGCTATCCTGTACTACAATAGTGTCATCTACATCCACCACTTGCTCAGGTATCTCAGGTAGTTTATTAATATGTTGTCGTTCAACACTGAATCCTACGCCAGTGCCATGCATGAGGATATATAAACACTCATCGAATGCCTTCGGGTGGTCCACGCTGAGGTAGGCACAGTTATATCCTGCTATATGATTTTCCTTTAGTGCCTTACCTGCTGTCATTAAGGCTCTCATGCTGGGCATAATCTCAAGATTCAATACTGCTGTTTCCAGTTTCCTCCTAGTCTTGGCTGTAAGTTCACCCTCTGTATTTTCCTTGAGGTGTTCCTCCATGAAGTCAAAGTAACGGGCAACAGTTTCCTTCCATGTTTCCCTTCTGTTCTTTTCAGGTAGCCACCTAGCATATCTACTAAGGGCAATAAAGTTTTGGTAATCATTCGGTAGTGTGTTCAATATGTCCTCCTCGTTTCTTGTTCTCTTTCTTCTTGTTAGTAATAGTCTTGGTATGCCATAGCCTATCATGCCTCAAAGCATACTTTAGTTTGTTTATGATAGGATGTGATTTAGTCTTCATCTTCTATCCCATCAAATTTATGAATGTTGTCCATCAACTTGTCTTCAAATTTTAATAACAACTCTTCAGGTTCAATTTCCAACACTTCACAGAGCAAGCATACGTCAAACATGCCAGCTATCTTTTCTTTTAGTTCATTGAATAGTAGTGTCATAACATTTTTAACTCCTCTAATGTATCCATTGTAAACCATCTGAAGCCTTCCTTGTCACACCATTCACCCATAGTTATTTTGCCACCCTTCCTAACTTTTTTCTTAGGGTTGGTAAGGATGAACACCAGTTCGTAGGCTGGGTAGGAATCCCTAATGGAAATATATTTTCTGGTATCACCATTCCTAAAGAAGCCTTTACATTCAACCAGTAAATCATCCTTAACAAAATCAGGAATATAGTTTGCTTTGATTATGTAGGGATACTTACATGGTTCATACTGCCACCCTGTTAACTCATCACCTACAGCTGATTCAAAATTGTTCCTATATTTAATGGTACTTTTGGCTTTCATTTTCATCGGGTATAAAAATAAAGTCTAGGTCCTCACTATCCGATGTGAAGTCCCCTTCCTTTATTGCTGGTTCCTTCATACTATCCATCATTAAAGCAAGATTGGTTAGTAATTCCTCTTCATCATTAGCAATGACCATTACTGGCTCTGCTCCAACACTTTCTATATTATCATTGGAGTCATAGAACACTTCCCGAATTGAAACGTAACCGTCCTGTCCTTCTAATAGTCTATAGTTCCATTGCTGGCTCATCTTACCTCCATGACATTAGGTTGTTTATTAACTACTGCTAGGAACCTTGGACCATTTGAATAGAGAAAGGTTCTCATGTTAGGGTAGCAGTGTTTCTTAAACTCACAGTAAGAACATCCTACAGGTAATTTCATGTTACCTGATTTACCATCAGCAACTAACTCATAACATGGCTCAGGAATAGTATCGTTTTCTATCATTTCCTTAGCGTGTTTAATTCTCTTAACAACATCCTTGTTTATTAGGTCTATCTTTGTTGTTGTTAAGTGGCCATTCTGTTTATCCATGGCTAGGAACATAGCTTCATCAGCGTCTTCCGCCTGACCATAGCCACTGAGCTGGTCTATGTACCCAAAGGGGTCATCATATTCCAAGCGGTTTTCCTTGAACTTCTTAAAGCCATAAGTTGAAGTTGATTTAACATCAGTCAGTACACCGTCAATCTTACAGTCCATGGAACCTTTAATACCTTCAAGCTCCACTCTTTTCTGCTCATCAGTAACATCATGTCCTGATAGTTTGACTAAAGCTAACACCATTTCCTCAATCAAGTGTCCATAAAGAAACTTAATTAGAGTATTGGCTCTAAGTTTTTCACCTTTGTATTCACTTCTTCTATGTCTATACCATAGTTTCCTATCGGGTTGTCCTATGTTGGACATCCTTAGGGTACCACCACTGTAATCTTTAGGGTAAAGCCACTCTCTCAATATGGTTTCCATGTTGGAACCAAAGTCCTTAAAGATTTGTTCAGCGGGCACTCTTGCAGGATGACTCTTAGTTTCCGCCATGTGGTATATATCTTGAACTAAATTATCCATTGCTAATCCTCCTTAGCTTATTATGTTTCTTACTATTTTTTACTTCCTGCTCTATCAGTTTATCTAAAAACCAACGAGCTTTCCTTAGGTCATTTATCCCATCCTTGAACCTCCAGCGTGCAATGTATTTTTGTACATTAGCAGTTAGGTAATCCATCTTTTGGTCCAGTATAAAATCTATGACCTCAATCTCGCCCTGTTTGTAATGGCTTGGGCTTATGTCGTCTAGTGTGTCTGTTCCCACGTTTCACCTACCTTGTATTGACCATCCAGTGGACAGTTTAAATTAAACTCTTCGCCAGCTTTCTTAATCGCCATGACAGCAATTTCACCGAAAACTTTAGCATCCTTTTCATGTACTTCAGATTGTATTTCATCGTGTATATTTCCTATAATTTTATAATCTATTCCCTTTAGTATAGCATATCCATCGAGCAATACTAAAGCCTTTTTCATAATGATTGCACCAGCTCCTTGAAGCAGGGTGTTGAGAGCAGAGTGCTCACTTCTAACCCATATCTTTCTACCGTCTATGCCAATCAAGTATCCTCTCTTGGACGCTGTTGTCACTCGTTCCCTAAGAGATTTAAGTGCAGGTGTGTTATTAAGAAACTTTTTCTTAACTGTCCTACCAATTATTTTACTACCACCTACAATGGTACCAATCTTCTCATCACCAGCTCCATAAAGGAAAGCGTAGATGAAAGTCTTAGCTTGGTCGCGTGTAGCTAGACCGGCTGACTTTTGATTGGTGGAATGTATGTCACCACTAATAACTTCCTCGGTGTAGTCATAGTCATTCATATAGTGGGCGAGCATTCTCAATTCAAGACTACTAGCATCACAACCCACCAGCTTATAACCCTTAGGTACGGTCCATAATTTCCTACACTCCTTACCATAAGGGGAATAGGAAGCAGGTACCTGTGCCATGTTAGGTTTACTGTGTGTCATTCGACCAGTA
>Ga0209756_1001990_pt1 | contig 18117 bp, 17 predicted proteins | sample ETNvirenome_6_85_FD_184071 | JGI IMG/M metagenome (GOLD analysis project Ga0209756, IMG submission 184071) | Marine viral communities from the Pacific Ocean - ETNP_6_85 (SPAdes) (version 3) | ecosystem: Environmental > Aquatic > Marine > Oceanic | place: Pacific Ocean | collected 2013-06-19
AGTCCCCTCGTTGATGAGTTTCTCCAAATCCAGGGTTTTCCAGTCGATAACCTCAAGAGGTTCATTACCACGAGACCCCGCTCGGTAGAAAGTAAAGCCTTTCAGCTCATGGGTAAACTCTGCGAGCTGGGACTTTATTTCTTCCGTGGCTCTGTAGTCGTTGGGGAGATTACATGTTTTCGATACCGCTGAATCGATAAATGATTGCACAACTGCCTGTACTTTAATATGCTCTTCTGGTGTGACATCATAAGCTCCGACGATATGTTCGACGGATTTTCCTCCGAGGTATCGCTCTTTGAAGAGGGCGTCAACGACGTAGGTTTCATTCCAAACCCCATCAGTGCTCGTACGCCAACGACGACGGTACACAGGAGCAAAAACAGGCTCAATACCAGTTGACACACCAAGCACCATGCTAATAGTACCAGTAGGCGCAACCGTGAGAAGAACCCCATTACGAAGCCCGTGATGCTTGATTTCACTACGGATGCGAGACGGGAGAGTCTTGAAGAATTTTTCATTTTTTAAATTTGTCCACTCATAGGCGGGGAAGGAACCTTTCTCTTTAGCTAGGCTATATGAAGCCTTGTAGGCTTCATTTCTAATAGTTGCGAATAATCTCTCAAGAAATTCTAAACAATCTTCAGAACCATAGCGATACCCGGCTTTGATTAAAAAGTAATGTAATCCCGTAACTCCTAATCCGATTCTACGAGAACGGTCCCCTGCTTCCTTACATTCAGGAATTGGGAAATGATTTACAGTTAGAACATTATCTAGAAATCGCACTCCGGTGCGAATTGTGCGGGCAAGACGTTTCCAATCAACGTCTCCGTTTTCTAGAACCATATTGGCTAGATTTACGTGACCCAAGCAACAATTTCCATATGCAGGAAGAACTTCTTCTCCGCATGGGTTAGTTGACGGCATGTGCTCAAAATAAGAGACATTTGTATACTCGTTTGCAAAATCAATATTAAAAATTCCGGGCTCACCCGATTCAATTGCATTGTCTATCAAACGTCCCCATAACTCTTTAGCTCGGAGTTCTTTTTTACGAGCATTTTCAAACGTGTCATTATAATGTCCTTTGGAGAACATAGATGCACGACCGATAGCATCTTCTTCATCTTCTGCAACAACTTCTACTACGTCGTTACCATTTTCTGAAATGCGGTCAACTTCGTACTGATAATACTTCGCGTGCCGACCTCCCCACGTGAAATACCATTCCTCATCATTTTCCACAGCTTCTAGGAACCTGCTCGTTACAGCAACGGAAATATTAAAGTTTGTGAGCTCGTTTCTATCAAGCTTTACATTTAAAAACTCTAAAAGGTCGGGGTGTGTAACATTTAAAATCGACATCAGCGCAGTACGTCGGTTCTTCCCTGCGCGTACATGATTACCAATCTCGTTAATCATACGCATAACAGAAATAGAACCCGGTGCGCTATTAGGGATATTTCCAATATCGTTCCCTTTTGGTCGGACATTACTGAAATTAAATCCGACTCCCCCTCCCCCACACGAAATCTTGTACATATCGGAAATAGTCTTGCCGATACTGTCAACATTATCCTCGGGGTCTAAGACGTAGCAATTAAGGAGGTTCTGATTAGGACGACCTGAGCCGTAGAGAATCCTGCCTCCCGGACAGAAGTCGCCCGAGCGGATAGCATCGTAGAATTTCTTTTCGGATAAAACTTTTTTATCGTCAATTTCTGCACCCGCTGCACAAGTGGCTATACGTTTAGCTGTCTCTTTCCATGTCTTTTCACCGGGGAAAGCATATTTGTCGTTGTAGATGGTAGCGCCTAGTCCTTGTGGTTCGAAGTTCATCAGTGTATAATAGATTAAAAGATTGAGTTTTCTTTTGGAAGTAGCCTATTATATATGACTATGTGGAAATTAATTCTAGATAAATTGAACGCTGCCATTTTGACTCATTGGAGTCAAGTAGTATCGCTCATTCTTGGCGCTCTTTTGGGCGTTTTTGTGCTTGCCGGACTCATGAGCTGTAGCGCTGTTACAGCTGTAGAAGAAGGCGTAAGTAATGTGGATGGAAAACTTCGTGACATTCCCTATGCAGGGCGCGTATACGAAATTCCTTCGAATCTTGTTGGGGATGTTTATAACCTAGGCAAAGACACCGTTGAAGGTGTTGTCGACGTTATCACACCTGATGAAGAAGGGGACGAGTAATGGAAAAGCTTTCTAAAGACAAAAGAAACTTTATTATCTTTTTCGTAATACTTGGTCTCGTTGCAGCAGTTAACAACTGCCCTTGGATTACTAACCTGTTCTCCGGGGACACGGAAGTGGAAAGCACCGTCGAAGGTGCTTAGCTGTTTAGTTAAATGGCAACATTAATTTTTTTGGCGCGGGTAATACCGGTCATTTTTCAAGGGTGTTCTTTTAGAAGCCCTATTCATCCAGAATACTATAGGAGGTAAAGCGATGAATAACTATTTTACTCATTTCGATGAGATTTTTAAAGCGTTTGATGCAGGTGTCCCTTGGGACTCTTCGGACGTAGAGCGTGAGCGTAATACTCAAACATGTACGATGCCAAGTTTCCCACATTCTAATGTGTGGCTCTCTCCGGACACCAATGAGTTGTCTATGGAGTTTGCTTTGGCGGGATACTCGAAAGATGAGATTTCGGTTACAGCAGATATTGGAGCTATTTCTGTTTCTGTTAACCCCGATATTTCAGTCTGTGAAGGTCATTCCATTCATCATGGAATTTCGCGCCGTCAGGCGAACTTCTCCGTACGCATTGACAAAGCGTTTGATGCTCGGAAAGCGACAGTAGGATTTGAGGATGGTATGCTTCGGATTCAAATGAAAAAATCGAAGGATACACAAGCCGTCCAACTGATGTAATTTTGTTCTTTTATTTAAGCCATGGTGTGATTTAGGTTGCATCGTGGCTTTTTTCTTTTAAGCCCCTAAATAAAGAGAGCGCGAATGCGGGGCAGGAGCGCGATTCCTCATGCAATTTTTCGATAAAACCAAACCTCACGGACACTTACAAATATCTAAGCGTTTTCCCGATGGTAGCGAGGAGCTTGTGTTTGATGACCATAACGTAATTACAAGCGGACTAGGTCAAAGTATCGCCCAGTTTATGTCTGTGGACTGTAGTGAAGACCCTTGCATCCCCACAACACGAGTCTTACTTAATCCAAACCCAAAAGACGCAGGGCATGGAAGCGCGGGTTCTAATAACAATCAGAGAATGTCCAACGCCTTATCAGAGTCCGGGGAGGGGACATTTTTGAAGAACAGGACGAGGAGTGCAGAGCCTGCTGCGCCACCGCTATCAAAATTACCACCGCTATCAAAATTAAGCCCTTGTAATGTTAGAAATTACCTTATGAAGAGCTGGCAAGTAGGTACGGGGGCTTCTGGCGTTACAGAATCTATTTCTACCACACAACTCGGAGGCGCTTTAACTGAGGAGCAATACGGGGGGCCGGGACGAAGTGTAGCACTTCAAAAGGAAGTCCTGACGATTTGGGAAAATGAATTTATACAAGGCGCAGATAATCAGGTTATGTGTAAAGTGGAAAACACAAACACTGCAGGGTCCGGTATCATTCATATCATGGTTCTTGATGAAAACACAGCTAACGGGACTGTGTTAAATGAGATTGGGTTATTCACGTGGAATCCTTTCACCAAATTTGAGATAATACAAACCAAATCGGACGCAGTACTTCCTACTCCCATGGGCGACCTAAGAGATGAAAGGTCTTCGACGCCTATTAATATAGAAAGACCCGGTCACTTACTTGGGGCTTACAGGCAATTCAGCGATATCGCAAAAGAAGATTATTTTTCACTCATCTTCCGTTGGACAATCAATTTTACTGAAAATTGTTGAGTAGGTTGCTGAGGTTCTGGGAGAACCAAACCAGTTACCGTCGTGTTCGGGGAATTCCAGGTTTTTCTCATCTTTAATAAATGTATGGAATACGCCATCAATAGCGGTTACATGAACTTCCCAGGCTGGGTTTTCGTTAATTAAAACTTCATTATGCGGGAATGTATACCCCGGTTCTACGCGCACGATTCTTGTACCTTCATCCCAAGGTGCATGACGTCTAATGTGGTATGGAGCATCGTACCAGTCCCATATAGTATAATGTAGTTTCGGCTTCATTAGTATATAAAAGTAATGGGAGAGCGAAGAATGTCAGTATTTGGAGATAATAATTTTCCTACATGGGGAAAAGGGGCATCCTCAGTGCGTCGAACCAACGCTTTAAATCATGTAGTTGATTTTTTTAATCGAGCTAAGCCAGAATTGGTGTATATCATCCCCACTCAAGGAGTTTGTACTGTGATTCCTTTGATATGTGCGAAGCTGGAGATACCCTATATTCTGATTTCTCCGGCACCAAAGTATTTTGAATACATCCCGGCTGTGGAAAGGCAGTGCCTCAAAACAGGACTTACTCGTTGTAAATCGTATATCTGCTTAGAGGAGGACGTCGCAGGCTTGGATGATAGAAGTGACGTGCTTCAGAAAGCGTACGATTTTTCCTGCCGAGCCTCCAACGCGACCGTCTTTTTTAGCAGCGCAGAAAACTCCGAAAGTCTTGACCATAACATGGTTATGGACGATTTAGCCTCTAAAAGTGACCACTTATTCGAAGTTATTTATGATGCGTCTTAATTCTAAGAGGCAAGTGTTTTTCAAATAGTTCCGCCATAATAGGAACGTTCTCTTGGTAGGCGGGAGGGTACCGTCCGCCCGATTCGTGTCGTAACGGGAGCGGTATAATTTCATTAGAATACCCTTTAATATGAGCTTGTGCCGTGTAAAAGAAATCATAGTGGTCCCAAGGAGACGTTATTTTATCAGGCTGCTTCAGTTGGATAGAGTTTATAACAGCTCCTTTGGCGGCTAGAAAGACGCCATCCATGCCTACGGCATTTTTCACGTGACCATAATGAGAAGGTGTCATATCTGCGACTGACGGTCCATGATATACAACTCCCCCACCCGACTCATACTCCTGGCTGCACATGTACCAATTTATTTTACTTGTAATGTATGCAGAGCCTGCGACACCTAAAAAGCCTGCTTTTGGCTTGGAGAGCTTCGTATGTATGAGACTATTGAATTGCTTGGGGGTCATGAGGATTTCTATATCGTCATGACAGAAAATAACATAATCATCTGGTTTTATGTCTTGGCACCCTGTTTTGTATGCATCATACATGCTCGGTGCATTTACCATAAATGTTACTTCCCATCCCGCTGTGTGGAAAAATTGGGTTAAAGCGCCCACTGTGGTCGTCCCATCATCTCTTTCCGCTTGCGGCTTTCTCGTAGCTATGATTACATACCTTCCCATGCTATATAATAGCGTGGACCGGGCCGAAATTATTAAAGAACTGAAGAAATGTGCGGAAAGCCCTGCTTATTTCATTAACACCTACGTAAATGTCGTGCACCCCGTTAAGGGTGTTGTCCCCTTTGCTTTATTTCCATTCCAGGAACGTATGATTGGGGAAATTCATGATAATAGGTTTACCCTGGTACGTAAGTTTCGCCAAGCCGGAATCACCACTTTAACGGCAGCCTACTCCTTGTGGACTATCATTTTTGAGGACCATAAGAATGTGATGGTAGTGTCCATTGGTGACAGGGAGTCCAGAGCCTTTTTAGAGCGCGTTGTGATGATGTTTGACGATTTACCTAAATGGTTGCAGCCTGTAGAAGTAATGCGCAACAAGCACACTCTGAAGCTCTCTACGGGGTCGCAGGTAAAGTCCCAACCCGCAGGGGCTGGACGTGGTGAATCGGTGTCTTTGCTTATCGTAGATGAAGCGGCTTTCGTGGATAAAATGCGGGAGTTTTGGATGGCAATCTATCCTACGATTAGTACTGGCGGTAAGGCTTGCCTTGTGTCCACGGTTAACGGCATGAGTAACCTTTACTATGAACTGTACAAGTCCGCGGAAAAAGAAGAAAATAAGTTCTATATCGTGGATATCAAGTGGAGAGAGCACCCGTGGTATACAGATGAGTGGTATGAGGAAACACGCCCCAACATGTCAGAGAAAGCTTGGCTGCAAGAATATGAGTGCCAATTCTTAGGTACGGGCGATACCTTCATTGACAGACACACCTTGGGAACTATCCAAGGAACCATGAGGGATGATTGGACTTCCAAGTACACACACCGTATGCGTGTATGGGAGGAGCCAAAACCTTATTATAATTATATCCTCGCTGCGGATGCTTCGTACGGGAGAGAGCGGGACCATTCTGCATTTCATGTTATAAACCTGTATAACGGACAGCAGGTTGCGGAATTTTATTCAAACGTAACTCCTATTAGTAAATTTGCTGAAATTATCGCAAAGGAAGGGTACCACTACAACACAGCTTTCGTGCAGATTGAAAGAAACGGGCTAGGGATGGCTCTCATCGAGCAGCTGTGGGATTACGTCGAATACGATAACCTGGTCATGGATGAGAAGGGGGAGTTTGGTGTCATGCTCACAACCAAAACTAGGGAAGTCGTATTATCAGATTTGGAAGACGCTTTACGTAAAGGAAAAATAAAGATTAATTCGGAACGAACTTTTAATGAACTAATTACTTTTATTATTAATGAGGATACTGGTAAAGTGGAAGCTGATGAAGGATACACAGATGATTTGGTTATGAGTTTAGCTTTGGCAGCACACACATTCGATGATATTCACAGGGGAAGCCCTGAACCTATGGGGTCAAATGAAAAGGATACTAAACCTGACCCTTACGCTGGCATAAGCACTAGATATCATAAAGATTTGGACCTTTTGGATTATAATAAATGGGTACTGAACCAAGATTAAACGACAACGATGAGCTCCTTGAAGAGGGAGCCACCGAATTCCCCGACCCACATACGTACGGCCGAGACGCTCCTGGCTACCGTGGCAGGTTCTTCGCGTTTTGGAGTAAGGTATTCGGAGAGAAGCCCAAGAGAGGGCGTCCTTCTAAAATGCAGCCATTGGCGGGTGACGCTAAAAGTGCTGCTGAGGAAACCTTTGAGGATTTCGCGGGTGGTTACGGACGACAAGGTACAGCCTACGCAATGCCTCGCGTCGAGCTTGAACGTAAACGCCGGTATAAAGAGTATGAAAAGATGGATGAGTACGCTGAAATTGGCGCGGCTCTAGACATTTATGCCGACGATGCTACTCAGGAAAATACCAAGCGAGAGATGTTCGAACTCAATACTGAGAATTCTATCATCAAAAAAGAGGTTGCGAGGTTTATTAAAGCAGTTCAGTTGGACAAGCATATTTGGGATATTGTCCGCAACGTCGCCAAGTACGGAGATTGCTTTGTAGAGAACGTTGTAGACCTTAATAATATTGAGGGGGGTATTCAGCGCCTTAAAATTCTTAACCCAAACTTCCTCTTTAGGATTGAAGATAAGTACGGCTACCTGAAGGAGTTTATCCAAGAGATTCCGGAGAAGAATAAGAACGCAAGTGATTACTCTACTAACTTCGTTCCCGATAAAAAGAAAAAGAATTTTATCCGTCTAGACAAAGACCAGCTCATACACGTTCGTCGTCATACTTCGGATGCCAATTACTACCCATACGGGAAAGGTATCTTATCTTACGCCATCCGAGCATTCAAATCTTTGGTAATGATGGAAGATGCGATGCTCATCTACCGTATTCAGAGAGCTCCGGAACGAAGAGCTTTCTACCTTGAAACCGGTAACCTTCCGCAATCAAAGGTGGAAGCGTTTGTTGAACGTATTAAGAATAAGTTCAAGAAACAACCTATGTGGAATCAAAACCAAAACAGTATTGATTCTGCATACAACCCCCTATCTGTCGATGAGGATTTCTTTATCCCCATCCGAAATGGTGTAGGTACTAAGATTGATGTTTTGCCTGGGGCTCAGAACCTCGGCGAGACCGATGACGTTAAGTACTTCCGTGATAAAGTATTAGCTGCCCTGAAAGTGCCCAAAGACTTCATTGTCGAAAAGGACAACTCTCCAGAGCGTAAAGCTAACCTAGCTCAGCTAGACGTCAAATTTGCTAAGGCTGTCCAGAGACTTCAACGTGATATTGAATCTTCTTTGACCGTGCTGGTTAAGCGTCATCTCAAACTGGTAGGGCTTCCTAATAGTGTTATCCGCCCCGTTGAGATTAGACTCACATCCCCGTCGGACATGTTCGAGAAGCGCAGGTTGGAGACCGATGAACAAAAGGTTCGTATCGTCCAGGCTGTAAAGGGTTTAATGCTATTCGATGATGAGTACATTTACAAAACTTATTTTGGCTTTACGGAGTCCGAATGTCAGGACATGAAAGACCGTATGAAGAAGCAAATGGAGGAACAGCCTCAAGAGGACCCAATGGGTATGGGAGGAGGTATGCCAATGGCGGGAGGTCCGCCGATGCAGGGTGAGGAAGAAGATGCTAACGTTCCGCCTGAGGGCGAAGAAGAAGCAGGTGACCAAAACCTCGATGCGGATAAAGCTCCACCGGGCACTACCCAAGTTGGCAAGTCAGGTCCAGGAAAATAACGCTAGTAAAAAAAGTTAATATTTTTTGCTTTTGAGGTAATTAACTGCAGTATATACGTTTACACGTATGGGTGCACACACAATGGATATTACTAATATTTTTTATACACGGGACCAGAGTTTTGCCAAGATTAATCTTGCCATGAACTACCTCAGCCGTCTAGTTCGAGAGAATTTGACGGTTTTTGATTATGACGCGGGGTCCGGAGAAATCGCATTTTTATCCGACAGCGACAAGCTTATGAAGGCGGTTATCGAGCCTAATGGAGACTCGGTTACTTTAACTCAAATTCAGGTTGAGCCGGCGGATGAATTATTCTCAAATGAAAAAATTGATGAAGCGGTCAATTCCCAAGTATCAAAGTTTGTTCATTCCCTGCATGGGGACTCTTACCCGCAAGCCGAAGTTAGTTTTTCAAAGCTTTTGAATATATTTGAAAGTAGAGGAAATGTAAACGAAGCTCGCTCTAAGTTAGAAAAGCGCCGAGCTCGTTTTTCTGAGGTTCAAGATATTACAGACACCCCGGAGTTCGTGAAGTTAGCAGAAGTAAAAGAACAACTTATTGATTATGTAAAGGAAAACAAATCTTCATTAATGAAGTACGAAGACATTATCAATTCAGCTAAGCTAACTCACGCGCTTGGTAAAGTTTTTAAAGCTCCTACTACCACATGGGATGATTTAGTCTCTGAAGGGTCCGTTAAGATTCCGTATGATTCCAAGAAAACAGTGTTTGAGATGATTTGCACCCAAGAATTAATCCGCACTGAGCTTGTTGAGTCTAAAGAGAACTTTGCGCGTACCTGGATTAAGAATCCGAAAATTGCTGCTCTCGCTTCATGCATCTATAATGACGATGCTGCCGTAGAAAAAGCTCTACACGAGGCTTTAACTGAAATCCCATATCTAGCATTGGCTGCTAAAGCCGATATCAAGCGCGTTTTTTCTGCTGTCTATGAGTCTAGTGACGTTAAGGGGATATCCCAAAAGGATATTCGTGAATATGTTGCCAAGATTTTTGAAATGAAAAAGCCTCTTAAGGTTGGTGTTATCCGTGAACTTAATGAGTCCTACGGTATTAACGTACAAAACCTTAAGTTTGTCCCGACGTTTTCTAACTTAGCTAAAGCCCAGTCGGTATTCTTTGAGGCGCTCTCCCGAATTTCTGAAAAGGAGAGCGTCGTTCGCGATGTATGCTCTAACTTTGCAAATTCTCTGCATAAGAAGAACGGCATTCAAACCCTAACCATCAATGATTTCATTGCTGAAATTCTAGAGTCCGCAGATATCAACACCGACGGTGAGCTCTTCCGAGTAACAAATCTGGATACCGTAATGGAAAGTGTTCAAGAGGCTAAGAAGAAAGACGATGGCGAAAGTAAAGGAGACAAGGGAAAGGATAAGGACGACCCTAAAGCCAAAGACTATGAAAATGGTGGCGACCGCAAAGGTGATAAATCAAAATCCGGTAAGGGAAAAGATTTTGAAGATGAAGACGAAGACCCCGTAGGAAAGAAAAACGGCAAGAACGGCAACGGTAAGGATTTCGGGGGCAATAAAGGCGACAAGTCTAAGACCCATCCTGGCGAAGAGGACTATGAAAATGGCGAAGAGGACGAAGACGAATTCCCACTTGCTAAAGATAAGAACGGGAAGAAGAAAAAGAAGAAAGGTAAAAACGGCAAGAACGGCGATGAGGAAAGCGATTTAACTCCGGCTGAGCGCGCTGATGAAAACATCGAACAAGAGTATGCCACCCCTGAGGAAGAAGAAGACCTGGATGCTCCTGCGGGCACTAGTGAAATGGACACCCTAATGGGCGAACTCGAACAACTTTTTAAAGAGGTTGATTGGGAAGCAATTGCGCAGGAAGACGATGAAACCGAGTATGATGGAGAAGATGATTTCTCAGACCGGCAAATCGCCAGCCCTGACGGGGAGTTCAATGATGAGGAGCCAGGAACTCCTGATACGGAACAACAACTTTAAAGTTCTTCCATATATCCTTGCTTTAACCAAGTCAAATTATAAATAACAAATTTTTGGTGTAAGCTATGTAACATAGTAAGCACATTATACAATTCTGTAATAGACTCTTCTGATACATTGGAAGAGTCTATTACTTTTTTAATGCGCTCACGACAGAATTTGAGGTCTTCCGAGTCTTCGGGCTTGAGTTTGCTGAGGGCAGCGATATAATCTGTTTTCTTTTTAACCATTTACTTCAATTTTTAAAGATTTGTAGGCACGCTTGCGTGCGAGAGAATGTTCCTTGAGATAGGGAACCGTGTCATTGAAATCATAGATGCTCACAGTCTGTTTTGACTCATGAATTCTTAAAGCCCGTCCTAGAGCTTGTAAGGTAGCGATTTCAGATTTTAAGCCGCGGGCGTTAATAAGGTGAGTTATCTCTGGGATATCTATTCCCGTCTGCATGATTTTAGTTCCTATGAGTACAGCCTTATCCTGTTTTTTAAATGTGGATATCACCGCTTTACGGGTTAGAACGTCATCTTTGCCTTCCAACGTGACCGCTACGGGGATTAGCTTTTTAAGAATTTCTAAATGCTTTAAATTCTTCACTAGGACTAGAACCTTCCCTTCTGTAATTTGATAGCACAAATCTCGGATTTTATTATTTCGCGCGGTAGAGTTGATAATATGAATATCGTAAATATCAGCATATTTGTGGTTTAACATCGAGTGGTCCTTGTACGGGGGCATCTCTAGGAAATTAACGGTCGGAGGAGTAAGAAATCCATCCTCCACGAGGTCCTGGACATCCACCTCAGATATCACTTCACCTAGGTAAGCCACTAGGTTTAACTTTGCGAACCTATCTTTAGGGATGGTCGCGGACATTCCAAACCTGTAACTAGCGTTAGGGAAGGAAGATACCACTTTGGTCGCTAGTTTACCCTTGGAAAATTCGTGAACTTCGTCAAAAATTAAAAAGTCCGAGGTTTCCAAATGAGTGTCGATGATGCGGTGGATTGATTGAACCGTGCAAAGTGTTATGGGTTTAACATCATAACCATCACCAAAGACAATCCCGACGTCAAATCCATGTTTTTTGAGAAAATCATAGGTCTGCAACAGCAAACTCTTCTGGGTGAAGAAGATTACGCCGGTAAGGTTCCTAAACGCCCGAAGCAACCCCGCTAAAATAATGGTTTTACCCGCGCCTGTAGGAGCGTTAATAAGCGCACACCGTTTTTCTAGGGCTAATTGCACTAAAGAGCGTTGATAATCCCGAAATTCGATGCTCTCTAGGTCTGTACTTTCAATAGCAGGAGAACTTCTCTTATCTGTAACCGTGAAATCTATCTCCGCGTCCGATAAATCGGACTGAATAAATGGAATTAACCCTGTTCCAACGCAGCCTTTCTCGGTTATGAAATATTTGGAGCCGTCCCACCCCCTCTTATAAGCTTTGCTATATTGGTGACCTGGGATTTTGGCACTATACTTCTTGCGAAGCACGTTTAGTAGCTTTTCATTGTCGGTCATAAGAAAAGATTTATGGTTTTTTAATAGAATCTCCAAAACAACACTATTATAGATATATTCTCTTTTAAAGAGAGTAAAAATATGACTAAAACTAAACAGAAATACATTAAATTAGACGTGCCTTACCCTGCAATCGCGATTGACGACTTTGTGAACCCCTCGTTATTGCGTGCTGCTTCGAATAGTTTCTCGGAAGTGAGACCTAACGACTGGTATACCTACAAAGGGGATACTGATACCAATCGCGCTTACAAGAAAACTTCCACGTTACGACATACTATAACCCCGCCGGCGTTAGCGGTATTGGATTATATCGCAACACACTTTAACCCCGCTGATTATTTTGAGGATTTCGGCATTTCCGTCGACGTATTCCCAGACTTCGGGTATTATGGCGCAGGAATGCATGAGTTGCCGGAAGGAGGATTCTTAGGAATGCACTTGGATACAGATATACATGGAGGCAATAAGAAATGGCGACGTGAATATAGTGCTGTACTATGTGCCTCAGAAGAATATGACTCTAGTTTTGATTTAGTTCTCCACGATGGGAAAGGTCAACACGCAAAAGTCCCCTATAAATTCAATAGATTAATGGTATTTAAGTGTTCTAACGCTGACTTCGTATATAAACATGAGTACGAGTCGTGGCACGGGATTCCTAACCCCATTACCACAGGAATGACGCGTAAAACGTTACCTGTATTTTACTGGTCAACTAACGACTCCAGTACAACCGACCGCAGAGTGAGAGCTACCTTCAATAAAGACTTGCCATTCTAGGAAATTAATTATGTCAGAAGATTCAATTATCGATTTAATAAATAATCATCAGGGAGGACCTCCGACTGATGATTCCACCTCAAACCAGGGCGCCGGACCACCTATGTCTGAAGCAGACACAGGCTCTGTGAAGCGTAAAGTAGAGCAAATGCAGTCCAACATTCCTAAGGATGCTAAAATGGACGCCACTTTAGCCAAATTATTGGAAAAAATTGGTCCAAAATTTGGAAGACTCGCCATAGAGTTGCCCTCTGATGGTTTATTTTACAAAGATTCCGTAAATAAGGTGTCAATTCGCCCGTTTACCTTCGAAGACGAGCGTTTGCTGAAAACAATGGATTTTATGCAGCAAGATGCGGGTGATAGGGTACTAGAACAACTGCTGCGCAACTGCGTAGACGGGATTGACCCCTCAGAACTTACTCCGCTAGACCGCTTGTACCTATTATTCAGGCTAAGAGGCATTTCTTACGGGGATGACTACCCAATGGGGGCTGACTGCACTCATTGCCAGGAGAGTAGTGAGTTAAGTCTTAAAATAAGCACTCTAAAAATTACGAAATTAACAAAAGAAATGTTAGTTTTCATCGCTCCTGACTCAGAAGTCGAAATAGAGGTTAAACTACCCCGCACGCAGGACAATCACCTCATAAGCAATGCAGATAAAATGATTGAGAACATGCACATGTTTGTCCGCAGCGTTGGGGGGGTCACAGACTCCACTATTATTCAGGAATTTATCCGCCGAACGACAGTTCGTGATATTGATACAATCCGTCGGTCCATTTACACACCCAAATACGGGATGGAAGACCATTTCTTTTATAATTGCGCGGGGTGTGGAGGAAAAAATCGTGTTAATATCACTTTGAACGAGAATTTTTTTACAGCGAGCTGAAGGCTCATTGGAAAGAAAATGGGCTAGAGCAGCAAGCGTATACTCTTGTGAAGCACGTAGGCGTTAGTTTAGAGGACGTAGGTAAACTCACTTTCGTCGAACGAAATACGTATATAACTTTGTTACAGGAAGAGTTGCAGAAAAGCCAGGAGCAACTCGACTCAATGCACAAGAAGTAACTAAATACTTATAATGACAAAGTTCAATAACACTACCGTAATAAAGCGCTATAACCGTCCAAGTGTTTTGTTCCCCACTCAGCTAGATAATTACTTTGCTAATAACGGCACGTATTTCGACCCTAATTCTGTAAGCGCGGTTTACATTTTTCCGGATACGGGCGCTACTAACGGTTCTCCCGATATTTATATTAACAGGGATTCCACCGCAATAGGAGTTGTATCCGCTTACGGTCTTATTCATACAAGCGCTTTGTCTTCTGTAGTGGCGTATTTTGATGTAAGCAATAATTCAGGCACTATTCTAAACCCCAGTGACTACACTCCTGGTATGGCGTCAAGCGTAAGTTCTATCTACAGCGGGATTTCCGGACAGTACACTGTTATCGCGGATGGAGCTGGAGACTTTACAGGGCTATCTTCGACCGGTAAATATTTTGATGCGTGGCTTGTGAGGGATTTTTCATCCAGTTATTACAGACTGTATTGGAATAAGTTTGAACTGTTTAATGACAGAATTATATCGTACACAGAGCCATTCCAAACTACTGCGAAATGTTCTCTCAACCAAAAGTATATCAGTCTTAGCTCTATCGTCACCCTTAGAGTCGACACAGATGTATTCCTTGCGAACCGGGAGCTTTCTGAAGCCGATAAGAACATATGGCGAGACAGCGTCATTACTAGTGGGCAAATTAGAATTAGGAAAAGAAACCCTCGTACGTCCGGAGTCATCACGGATATCGTCACTTGGACAGATGTGGATGATATATCCTCGGATGACACGATGCTTTACCGCTGGGACACAACTTCTTTGGAGACAGGGGATTATATTGTGCAGGTTAAGTTTAACCTACTTGACCAGGTCATTTATTCCGAAGACTTTAGTGTAGTGCTTCGGTGACTTCGTAGTCGAAATCTAAAGGAGTTAGACCGTCCACAAACATCTTTATAAAGTGCTGTTTTGATTGACACGCAGTGTGCAGCTCATTCCAGTCTTTACATCCTTCAGGAAGGGTGGCGATACAAAAGTCTTTTTTGTTTTTAGATAGCATCATGCTGCGGGCTTGTTGTATTCCTTCCGCCCCTGCTTCGTCATTATCATAGCCGAAAATAATTTGTTTATCTTTTATCTCCCCCGCTTGTTGATGAGATAGTCTGCTACCTTGAGTGCATGTAGCATTAATACCGTTAAGCTGGAGACTTATAGCGTCTAAAGGACCCTCCACCAAGACCACATAATCTGCATCAGATTTAAACGGGAATAAGATATCTGATGATTTTATACCTGTTACTTGACGGGATGGGTTTAGATATTTCGTCCCCACCACACTCAGATTCCTCGCTTGGAAATAGAAGGGTTTCCCGTCGTACTCATAAGGAATAATTAGCCTATTGGCGTATCTACCTGATTTTGCTATATAAAAATCCGCTGCGCCTAACTTACGGTCCCTGATGAACTTACAAGCAAGCCTGTCAGAAAGACTTGTAGCATCTATCTTCTCCGGATTGAATTTCTTGAAGGTTTTGAATATATCAGAAAGGGTGTCATTTGAAGATTTTTGCTCCTCTACATGAACCGAGGAGATATCAAACAGTAATTGGGGGGAATCAAAGAGTTTAGACCGTAGATATTTTAAAGCAGCCTCGTAGGATATCTGCTCAACATGCGCGATGAGCTGAGGAAAATTGCCAGTCTCATGCCCCTTGAAGTCCTGCCACAAGCCCGTGTTTAAATTAATAGACATGTGGAGCTTCTCATCATGGGTAAATATAGAGTTCGTAGTGAATTCTTCACCATGAACCTTATTAATGGGGAATTTTTCGTATAAATACTCTTTAATAATAGAGGGCGGCACCATATGTATATTAAAGGCTTTTCACCATCGAAACTGAACACTTTTGACGAGTGTCAACAAAAATACCGTTACAAGTACATCCACTACCTTGGAGAGGACTTTAACGATACTCTCTCACGGGATGCTCTTCAATTCGGCTCTTATATTCACAAAATACTAGAAGACGGGTTTGAAGCGGAATCAGAAGATGAGCTATGGGAACATGCTCACCGGCTTCGCGAAGGCTACCAATTCGAAGGGCGCGATGACGACATCGGTAAATGTATAAAAAACTTTTTTAAATTTAATAACGCGTTAACAGAAACTGTTTCTACGGAAATGAGGTTCAAGGAAGAGGTACGTGATGACCTAGAAGTTAACGGGATTATTGACCGAGTCATTAAGGGTGAAACAGGTAAGTATCTTGTAATTGATTATAAAACTTCCAAACGAGAGAAGACTAAACGGGAACTGTTTCAAGACCCTCAGCTAATGATATACACGGCTGCAATCCATAAAATGTATAAGGTTCCTATTAAGGATATTATGGTTGCACACTACTACCCAATCACTGGGAACCTAGTAAGCGTTCGGTATAACCCATCACATATTGCAAACTTTTTAAAGAGGCTAGACGAAAAAAAGTGGAGCATCCGCCGGAAAAAAGCGGACGAGTTCGGCCCAAGACGAAATAGGTTTTGTGACTGGTGTGGGTATAAAGAGTTATGCCCGTTGTTCGGTGGAACAGAGAAGATGCTGAAGGAGGCTCTTGATGCAAAGAGAGCTAGCAAACCTCGCATTCAGAAAGGTAAATTTAAGAAGCCCTGATGTGATTAATCCCTAGGAGTCGGTCGGCTTCTTTCTATCTCGGTACACTAGAGGATAATATAAAGATATATCTATATTATCTAGGAATTCCTGTACTAAGGTTACATCATACTTATGCTTCTTAGTGTATAAGGATACTAAGTTAGAGAGTTTCAATGGTCTTTGAGCTTTAAGGGAATCAAGTATTTTACCCTGAAATATATTTATAAAGTTTTCTGAGTACTTATGTCTCCATTTCTCTTTAAACGTTAGAGATAAAGCATAATTAACCTGTTCTAAGAACTCAGACATCGTTACCTTATCATCCAGATTTAAGCTAGTCATAATTAAATAATATATAATATTAAAGAAGGAAACTTTCGATAATGACAATAAAATTAGACACAAGCTTATCTTTTAGAAAACAGACCGAAGGGAAGTCTCTAGGCAGTGTTATGGCTGAAGCTACTTACGTAGGTCAACTGTTCACGTTTCACTACCATAGTTTTGGTCCTAAACACCGAGGCTGGAACTATAGATATGGAACTAAGGTAAAGGGTACCAGCGTAAGACTAAGTTCTCCTGTTAGAAACAAAAGAGTAAAACCTAGAACAGCTAATAAAGACAAATACCCACTTTTACTTTTGGCTTTTAAGAATGGAAATAAAGTATGGAAGGCTGAGAATGGTAAGAAGTATGTTTATGGGTTTAATTTGAATTACCTACCAAATGACAGAAGGTTGGAGTTTGTCGAAAAACTCAGGGATGTTGTACTTGAACAGCCAGGACTAGAAATGTCTTATAGAGATTTGTTAGTTAAGTTTGGACTTCCTCACCAAGGAACAGATACCATATTCCGAAAGTACGATGTCCGCGGGAGCAAGTTAAGAGGTTTTAAGGAAGTTGACCTAGATACTTATATAATCCAACTGTCCTCAGCATTGGACCGTGAGACCCTATAAATTATGGCTGAACCAATTGACCGCGCTTTCTTCGAAGAGGTATTCCGTAACCTATCAACACAGATAGGTGATGCTGTAACTCTAGCTCTTGCGCAACAACGGTCCAATGAAGGAGGCGGTGGCGGTGGCGGTGTAGCCGGTGGGGGTGATGTTATTTCTATTAGACTTGGCGCTGAGGGCGTTCAAGACATGACACGAGCTGTTCGTAGGGGTACTGAGGGCTCCCAGAAGAACCTTGAGAGGTTGATACAGGTGATGGAGGAAGTCCCGGGGGAAATCGCCTCTTCATTGCCCCAAGCTGCCTTTGATGATAGGTACGGGCGCGAAGAAACCGAGGACAACTCGGCGGAACTGGCTAAAAACACAGCCGAGGCAAAAGAACAGGGTGGGCAGAGGAAGCGAGCTGCAACCAAAATGGTTGGTGCACTGGGTCAATTGCTCGCAAGTAACGTTCTGTTGCGTAAAGCTTTACAGGTTACAAAAGGAGCGTTCGACTATGGTAACATAGTCGCACGTGGCGCAGCCGCGACTAACAAACAGTCTATTCTATCCCGACAAGGCTTGAGCGA
>Ga0209756_1001991_pt1 | contig 18112 bp, 24 predicted proteins | sample ETNvirenome_6_85_FD_184071 | JGI IMG/M metagenome (GOLD analysis project Ga0209756, IMG submission 184071) | Marine viral communities from the Pacific Ocean - ETNP_6_85 (SPAdes) (version 3) | ecosystem: Environmental > Aquatic > Marine > Oceanic | place: Pacific Ocean | collected 2013-06-19
GTTTGCCACAGTACTCTTCGCAATTGACGATCCATTTTTCGAACCCCCAGCCTTTTGAAACAAACTTAATTGGCAAAGAAGTCTTCATCTTTTATTCCTTTATAGCCAGTGATCAATATCTTGTTTTTCACTTCTTGTTGCTCCAGAAGCTGTAAATTCCCTTGTCTAACTCATACTCGCTCCAAATAAACCTTTCCCTAGGGGGTTGTAATTTTGCCCACTCCCACATTTCGCGGAGACCCTCTGTTAAGTCAGTTTTGTGCTGAAAATCCAGAAGATCGATTGACTTTTGATACCTAGGTATCGAATGCTTAACCTCATGTCTCTGCTCAAGATGTATCGCCTTGCCACATCCAATTATTGTTCTAAGTATCTCATTGGCCTCTTTAATGGAGTGCTGCTCTATCCCGCCCAAATTAATAATCTGCTTAGATGCGCGAGCGTCAACAGCGGCCTTCCAAAGCGGTAACAAAGAATCGTCTATATAACTAAATGATCTTGTTTGCAGTCCGTCTCCAAAGATTGTATAGTCCTCGCCATTTAAAGCTTGGTACATCCAGATACCCAGAACATTTCTATACTTGTCCCATATATTTTGATTCTTTCCATAGGCATTGTGGGGCCTTATTATGCACCAATCAATGCCGTGCTGCGCGCCGGCGATTTGGATATCCATCTCGCAGGCATATTTAGCTACGCCATATGGATCGATAGGTGAAGGATTTTGTGTTTCGTCAAAGTACCCGCCATTGCCGTGACCATAAACAGCCATTGATGAAGTGAACACCACTCTCTTAATATCATTCTTTATGCACTCATTAATTATTAGCGCCGTAGATTTTAAATTATTGTCGTAGTTAAAGGATCTAATAAAAGGAGACAAGCCTTCGGCGGCATAGGCGGCGAAGTGAAAAACATAATCTGGCATTTCTGTCTTGAATATCTGCGATAAGTCACAGTTTAAAATATTTTTATTGTAGAATTTTACCCTGTCGTTGACATTCTGTAAGTATCCCCCGCTCAAATCATCAATGCCTACAACTTCATCAGCGAGTTTATTATTCAGTATAAAATCAGCCAGTCTGGAACCTAGGAGGCCGGCAACACCAGTTATTAAAATTTTCATCTATTCTCCCCCTAGTGATGGTTGTTCAGGGTGGCGAATTTTAAAATATTTATGCACCTCGTGAAAACACCTTGGATCTATTGTATGTCGGAAATAATAATGATAGCAACTTGGCTCAAAAACAAAAGCTACTGATTTTAGCGCTTCATATGTTACATCTACTCTTGGCGCGTCAGTAATCTCGACATTAAAAACCTCTGTTAGTGCAGCCCCGATGGAAACGTCATCCATTACAAAACACTGGCCGTCGTGGGGGTAAACGATTTTATCCTTGTTAGATACGATTTTTTCTACCAAATCCCTTGAAATCATAATGCCGGCTCCTGATGCATATGCAGGAAGATTTTCATTATTACTTTTTGTGCCAAAATACAAATTTTTACTTGGCAGCTCATTTGCTATTCCATTTAATATACTTAAGTTTACATAGCTCCCACAATTTGGTCGGTAAATATAATCAAATTCAAAGTTGTCGCAACAATACTCAAAAAATGCTATTGTTTTGTATATAATGTTTCTTCTGCTTTCTGGATGGTTGTGGTAAAAACAATCCCCTATAACTTTACTTTTCTCCGGAGTAGTGATGCCCTGCCTGTGACCATAGATGTAGAAAACAGAAACATTTTCAGGAATGTGAGATTTTGAATAGCAAGTATCGCGGCATGCTTGAACCATGTTCGCATACCCGCCATTGTCCGAGGCCAAAACACCCACAATAATCTTATTTAACACTGTTGCTCCTCTGCTCTTCTAAATCACTTTCATACATCATTTTAGCTAGCTCTTCAAATCCCACTTTGGGTACCCACCCGAGCTTTTCTTTTGCTTTGGATGGATCGCCCAGCAAGAGCGGCACTTCTTGGGGCCTAAATAGCCTCTCATCGGTTTCTACATGTTTTTCTATGTCCAGGTCCGCATGTTCAAATACAGTCTCTAGAAAGGCCCTTACAGAGTGCGCTCTGCCTGTTGCAATAACATAGTCATCTGGCTCTTCTTGCTGAAGCATCAACCACATCATTTCAACATAGTCCGCCGCATATCCCCAATCTCGTTTTGAGTCAAGATAACCAAGATATAGCTTTTCTTGAATGCCTAGTTTTATTCTTGCTGCTGCTAATGTAATTTTTCTTGTTACGAATGTTTCGCCTCTTCGTGGCGACTCATGGTTGAATAGGATGCCCGAAGAGACATGCATACCGTAGCTTTCGCGATAGTTGCGAGCTAGATTGTGGGCGAATACTTTTGCGCAAGCATAAGGCGAGGCTGGCATTAGAGCAGTCTTCTCGCTTTGTGGATGCTCTGGGTTAACTCCAAACATCTCTGATGAGGATGCTTGATAAATGCGAGCATTCGGCACTATATGTCGTGCCGCCTCTAGTAATCGCAGAGTACCCATGGCGATACCATCAACAGTTGACTCTGGAACTTCGAAGGATACACGGACATGGGACTGTGCTGCTAGGTTATAGATTTCATCTGGCTTGTATTCCCGTAGAAGCCTCCACATACACCCTGCATCATTTAGCTCAAAATAACGCATTTCAAAATCTTCATGGCCGAAAATATCATCTAACCTTTCTGTGCAAATAACTGATGTGCGTCGTTTGAGGCCGATGACTCTATAATTCTTTTCGAGTAATAGTTCTGCAAGATATGAGCCGTCTTGGCCGGTTATGCCAGTTATTAACGCTGTTTTCACTTTATCCCTCTCATGTTCGGATAATTTATTATAACCCATTTATAGGTTTCTGTCAAGTCTTTTTTCAAATCTGTGTAATTTTTTTGCTTCCAGCCAAGCTCAATAAGCTTAGAATTATCTGATGGCTTCCTATATTGACCCATTGGTTTCGATGTGTCCCAGACGATCTCTCCGTTGAAACCAACTATTTCTGCGATCATCGCGGCGATATCTTTAATTAAATTTTCTATAACAAACTCTCATATATATTAATTAGCTTTTTAGCCCGAACATCGTAAGTATGCTTTTTGGCTAGCTCAAATCCTTTTTTTGAGATTGAAGAAACCAGTTTTGGATCATCATAGCACATGTCGAGCTTGCTGCACATATCATCTACATCTTTGTACATTAGGCAGTTTTCTCCGTCTACAAAACCCAAGTCTTCGTATTGAGGATTGTAATTTGTTAATAAAGCGGTGCCACAACCAATCGTTTCAAAACTTCTGTAATTTATATCATTCGCAAGATTAATATTAAAGTGCACTTTATAAGAAGATACCGTCTTAACCATTTCTTCTCCAATTTTCCAAATATCTTTTTTTAATCCATATTTATCAGATAAAAAATTTAATATTTGCTGCCGATTTAATAAAGAACCGCAAAATCCCAAAAAATCTGTTTTTTCAGAAGATGGCTTTATTAAAGTATGATCATAACAGTTTGGGAACCATACACTATTTTCATCAACAAAGTCCTCTGTCGACTGTAGGATCAAATCATATTCTCCACCGTTAAACGTATCCAAGAAGGGCTTGATACCACGACAATGAGCGTCAACACTCCACAGCATTTTTTTCGGATTTGATGTCGTCGATAAATCCGGCAACCACCCATTTAAATCATAATTTTCAAAATTTAATATTAAATCATACGAATCCCACAGTGGGTGCATCTCAAAATTATCATGTCCCAACCCCCACACGTCAACTTGATAGCCCAACCCTTGTAAAGACCTTTGCATACAAAAGCATTCGCGGAAGTGTCTATTCTTTTCGTGCCTGCCGTTTTCTTGAATGATTAATATTTTCATTGTATTAGCGTATCAACAATCCTATCAATTTCTTCTTTATATTTTTCATATGGTCTAACACTGTGGCAATCAATATAATAATCTATATTTTTTAATGTATTTAAATCATAACGCCAATCTGTTCTATCAATTCTTCTAATCTCTGGCCTAGGTAAAAATACTAATTCATCTTTATATTCAGTTTTTTCAATCATTTCTGTACAATATGCTTCTTCTATACCCCATTTGGTAAACCCCATGTGTGTTGTGATCGTTTTAGCATCAAATTGATTCAAATCATGCATTGAATCACAAAAAGAATCTGATAAATTTAATATTTTTTTAAATTGCTTTCCTTTAGCAACATGATAACAAACAGGGATTGGGCGATGATCCCCCCACAGGTGCACATATTTATTTTCATCTATTTCTTTTATCTGGTTGATAAAATAATCATGTGATATTGGAAACATATCGATATCAGAAACAATAAAAATTGTTTCTGGATCTACAGTTGTGTACCAAAATCTTGCCCACTGAGTCTGCAAATATAAAGGAAAACCGGACAATGGTTTTATTTTGATCACTGTTCCGTAGGTGTCATCTAAATCCTTTTCCCCAAAATATATAAGTACTGGTTCAATATCAAACCTTTGTTTCCACACTTTTGATACATGTAGCCAAAAATCTGAATATAATAAATTATCATCAACCGACATTATCGCTTTTTCAATTTTCATGTCTTTCTCTGAGAATAGTACGTTCCTATGTCCTTAAAACTCAACATCGACTCATTTAACAACATTGTAAGCTCTCGTTCACAATCTGTAAAGGAGTCAGAAGCATGAATGATGTTGCCGATTGGTGGATAGAGTTGTGCATATTTCGTACGAACTGTGTGTTTAAAGCTTTCAGGTGAACATATATTTGATGTATTCGCAACAATAGCGAGGCATTGATTATCGTTAATCTTCAAAATTTCATCTTTGTATTGATCGTAGTTTTTATAAAATCCGCGAAACAGTTTTTGATTATTTTTAATCGTCACAAGAAATTTATCAAGCACTATAATCCCATTATTGTGCATCATCTTAAATATATCCTCAATAATATCAGATTTTAATGCTGCTTTTCTTATAAGGAACAAGCTTGGTTTAGCTAATGAACTGTTGATGCGGGAAAACTGTTTTGTTACTAATGTAGAATAAAGATCTTTTGAATTATCAAAAATATAAGATGTTATTTTTTCAAATTTTTGATGATCAAAACTGGAAGATGAAAATATCTCTTGAATTCTAGCCACATGTTTGTTGCTCCACGTCTTTTTTTCATATACACACCTACAGACCAGAAGCAATGCTTCAGATATTGGATCGGGAATATAAAAATTCTGTACCTTTACTCTGTTCTCAAAAAAATATTTTCTATACAACGCTGGTAACAATAAGGCGACATGGTTTGATGTACAAAAGAAAACATCATTATACACATCAAATCGATAATAATTCCCTGGGAGATGCGACCCCTCCAACAAGTGTCTTTCTGTAAAAAATGAACTATACATCCTTTCGCCTTCTACTTTCTGTAGCCGATATCGAACTGATTCATCATTTCGCATCATTTTATTTTGCTTAAAATATTCGAATACACCTAAAAATGTATTATAGTCATTTGGGTGTACAATTATATCTAAATCCGTATCAGGCTTCGTTGGCAAATATTTAAACCCCCGAATTATAACATACCGTACGTTATTTTGATTTAAAGAGTTCAAAAATGACTCATAAACAAATCTATGTGTGCCCATTCGTTATACCTCCTAATCCCCATATATGCCTAGACTGTTCATAATTGTCTGCAACGTGAACAATAATATCTTTTATGTAATTATTGATTTTTTCACGATATTTTGCCCTGATAATTTCCTTTAAAGTTACAGCCTGATCACATACTCCGTTTCTAATAATTGGATTGCTTATCTCAAATTTTATAAGTAAGTGATTATCACCGTGTTCCTTTAATCTGGCTATTTTTGGGGGCAATACAATATTATGAGAACATCTAGTGTCCAGTTTGTAAACTTCAAAAATAAAATTATGTAACTGTCCTTTGTTAATCTCTATCTCTTTAATATCTTGAATATTTGGAATTTCTCTTATAATGTCGTTTTTAAAATATAAAGCCGGATTCCATATGATTAGTGAAAAATAATTTAAATTATAACTGCTCATTTATTTCCTGATAAAATTGGTCGAACCTTTTATTACATTCTACAATATCACAATTTCCATTGTCAAATATTCTGGGGTATGTATAGAATCCCTCTATATCAATATTGTATATTCTACGTGATGATTCTTCATATATCAAATTATGAAGTCCCCAATCTCCAAATAGCTTATAGTTAGTTGAGTACTCATTAAGATCAGCCTGCAGTTTTTTTATTATAGGGATTATATCTTTTGATTTTTTTAAAACTTTTTTAATTTCATATAAGTTTATACCTTCAACATATCTAGACTTATAACTGCCGTCTGTTTCTATATCATATGCCTGAAGAATATATTTGCCCAATATGGGAGTGTTCTGCAATTTTCTTAAATGATTTTTATAATATTGTTGTTCATGTGGATTTAATAAGTGCGATGATATTAAATTATTTTTTTTTGCTTTTTTAAAAACTATATCATTTTCTGAATCTAAATATATATCAAATAACCCGCATGTGCCTGAAGGCCTCACAATATTATCTAATAATTTCTTTCTTTTTTCTATCATAACATCTCCGCATGTTCTGGGTGTAATAAATCGTCGTCTCCTGTGAAAGCTTGTCCTACAAATCTCTTCGAGGTGCGTATGGTGGGGAACGCTCTCTTCTCAAAAAATTCATCATGCACACAAGCATGAGTTTTTACAAGGGGATATACCCTCTCCTTCAAAAAGTTCTGATCCACTTGCCAGAAATCGCCCTTCGTATAATCAAGGATCATACTCGTCATATTTGACAACAGGCTTCCACGCACGCCCCACATACCACCCAATATCTCCGTAGTGTGATAGGGGTGATCTCTCATGATATGAAAGCTTTTATTTCCCGTTAACCATTCGTCGACCGCTGACTTCTCTCTCAGGTCTAGCCTGCTATCGGTGTCTCGGGAAATCATCACATGTACATCCGAGTCTGAAGCGGGGTAAAATCTCCAAAACATCGCAGTCCAGTCTCCTTGCGGGTTCATCACAAATACTTCAGTGTTCTCTTTGCTGATAAGCTCATTAATAATATCGATTGGCACAGATTTTCCCACATAAAAACGACAAATCCACCCAGGATAAATATCCAAAGCCAGGTCTGCATTTTTAATAGCACCAATCGTATAGACTGGATTATCACCCCATAGGCTAAACGCTATAACTTTTTTCATTTAGAAAAATGCTCCTTGTATATGTTATAGTTGTTCTCCCCAAACACGTCTGCATATTTGTGAAAGACTTCTTTTTCTTCTGCAGACTTTTCTCTTTGGCGCGAGGTGTCAGTGGTCAAGCCATCGGGATTGTGATAGTAGAGACCATGTACGCTGTCTACACGCTTAAACTTTGAGCCTGCTTTTACTGCCCTTAGCCACATCTCCCAATCGCCAGCAAACTTGTATTTATCGTCAAATACTCCCGCCGTATCGTGCATTGATTTTTTCCACAGGGGCATACACCCAGGTAAACACTTAATCATATTCTCGGAAGTGAAGTCAGCCACAGGATAAACTTCTCTTTGCGATGAGTTTCGAGAATATTCTTCATTTGGTTTGTGTGTGACAAAACACTGAGAATATACCAAATCAACATCTGGGTTATCAATCAACTCTCCCGCGAATATCTCTAACTGCTGTAAAGAGCGGCGATCGTCCAAATTGGCATTAGTTATAAATTCCCCTGTGGACAGTTCAAGCGCAATATTCCAGCATCCATATATGCCAGGATCGTGGTCTAAGCGCTTGTAAATTATGTTTGGATAAGAGGCGAGGTACTTTTCTATAACCGCTTTCTCGTCCCCAGGAGAATTAGCATCAACAATTATTAGTTCACAATCATCAAAAACAGATTGCCTAACCATATTGCGCATGAAACCATCAATGTGCTCATCACCCTTATAAAGAGATGTTAAAATAGAGATCTTTGGTAACTCTCTTTTTGGGGTAAAATGAGAACAACGTCCAGTGGTAAATATTGATTCAATAGAATCAACAATCTCTTCACGACGCAATCTCATTTTCTCTATAAGCTCCACACCCTTTAAAGAAAACCACTTCTCTGAAGCAGCTCCTACGCGAGAGTTAGTATGTACTTGCATTCCAAGCATACGAGCTTCAACCGCCACTCGGGATAATGTTTCGGGAGTTTGAGGGAGAAATACAAATTTGTCATTTTTCGCAAGCTTCTTCAAAAAATCATGATAATTTCTGGAAGACACAAACTCATATGGGGCGTTTAATGATTCACAATATCTTGCAGCCCCCAAAGTATTTTTATGGCTAATGTTTGAATCTAGTATCGAAAATCCATTTTGTTTTTTTTCTGAGGATAAAGCCGCAATATGCTCCAATGATTCGTCAGACCAGGCATTGCCGGCCACATTTTTGATATTATCAAGCGAAAGATTACTGTGTAAAATTTTATAATGAAAATCACTCTGACAAAAAATACCCAAAGCGTTTTTATAAAACTCTTCATTAATTATCTCCGACGGAGGGGCAACATAACCAGAAAAAAAGGCTGGATTCCTATTTCTAAGATACTTGTGGTCATGTTCGTAAATGATATATGAAAACGAAGCCAAGGACCGCTTAATCTCTTCCGGAAGATGGACAAAATTGCCAACAATGAAATTATAATCCCAATGTTCAGTAATATATTCCGATGTTATATGGCTTGATTTTTGTTCAACAACTGTGTGCCCCCTGCGGCGCAAAGAGTCTGCTAGCACTTCATTATTTAACTCGCCGCCGCCAAGGATCTCATCAGCAAAAAAGTCAGCTATAAAAATTATTTGCATTATTAATCCTGTATTTTAATCTGTTCTTCGGTTTCTTCTAGCCAATTTTCCACATCAAATTGCTCTAGAGCATCTGGTAAAAGCTGTAAGATGGAATCAACATATTCCGCATACTTCTTTTCTTCAGAAAACTCTTTGCAAACCCATTTCTGAAGCTCTTTTGACCTTTTCTTGAACCGGCCGTAATCTTTATACACCTCTTCTAAGTTCATTTTGATTGAACCCTCTTCTGGGTAGGCCCACATCGAATCCTTTTCTAATATTTCTTCCCAAACGGCCTGGGGCTGGATCGGCCCCAGTGTATAGCTGATCCTGGCGAACATGTGCTTTTTTTTGTCCTTTTTCTTTCCTGGCTTATAGAGGAAATCTAAATGTCCGGACCAATCTGTCGCTATAACAGGAAGACCATAATATGCCGCTTCAAAGATCGGCAAGCCGAAGCCCTCGCCATGGGTTGTTGAATAAAGGGCTTTAATTTTTGGATGAGTATATAGGGCGGCCATTTCATTATCGTTTAAAAATCCATGCAACAAATAAATCTTGCACTTTCTATCCTTATATTCACTTATTAGTCGTTTAAGACCCTCATATGTGTGTTTTCGGTCAATAAGCGAATTTTTAGCCAAATTGGCCTTGATAATTAAGCCGACTTCTTCATTATCTTTAAACTTTTCCACGAAACAACGAATCAGCTGATCGGTATTTTTACGCGGACTTAGTTGGGCAACTGCTAAAAAGTTAAACTCAGTCTCAAGGTTTAAATCCAATTCAGCAGGCTCGAATGTTCTCACCGGGTAGGAGACATATTCAATGGGGCCTTTGGCCTTGACGTGATTTTTTTCTCCGGTTTGTTGATTGATTACTCCACATATAGTTTCTTCATATGATCGTTTTGAGTGCTCACTTATTGTGATTATCTTATCCATCAAATAAGACTTCTCAATCCACCGTGGGGCGACCTTTGTTGTTTCTATTCCTGCGGTTATACCGATATTAATAGGCGCAAGCTTTTCCCACTCATTAGGGATAGAAACCTGTAAAGAAATATCGAAGGTTCCATTCTGAGATACGTGAGCGCCCGTTTTCCGAACAAGGCTTTCAATATATCTTCTCTCTTCGTCATCCTCCCAAATCCAACTAGTGTGTCCCCAAGCAATCGGCTGTATATATATGTCAAATATATCTTTTCTTGTTTTCAGGGCCCTCAGAACCGTACGGGTGTGATGGCCGTAGCCAGATTGTGTGAGCACTGGTCCTTTTAATAAAATTTTCTTCATCTTATACCTCCAAAAGCTCCCATGTTTTTTTTCTTTTGCGGGTACCCCAGGATCCGTGATCTGAGTGTACGCCCTTGAGAATTTCATCCCATTTTTTACCATAGTTCTCAAAGTTATAGTTTTTCATAACGTGTTTTTGTCCGGCTAGCCCTATTTTTTTTCTTTCTTTAGGGGACATTTCATATATTTTGGTCAAGGCCTCAATAAATTTATCTTTGTTAATTCTGTCCTCATAAATATAGGGCACCTCCTGAGAACCTATTATGGTTTTTGAACAGGGTTCAATGCCAATACCAAACCAGTTTTCGCCATCAGTTACCTGCTCTTGTAGTCCCCCAGTCATGGTGACGATAATCGGAGTCCCACAAGAAAGTGATTCTAAAGTCGAAAGCCCGAACCCCTCGGCGTCTGATATACACACAGTCACATCAGCTATATTATATATTGCGGCCAGCTGGGGGAAATCTAGTTTTTGAGTTGAGAATTGTACCTGACCATTCGTAAGGCCCAAAATATTAATATTTTCAACCAAATTAGGGCCATTTGGATCAGCCGGGTCTGTATGCATAATTAGCATTGCGTTTTCTTGGCCAACTTTTTCTATAAACTCGGCAAACCAATGAATTAAGGAAGCCGGCTGTTTTCTTCTTGCGTTACGGCTATTCCAAAACACAACAAATTTGTTATCAGGTATATTAGATTGCTTTCTTAACGCACTAACTTCCTGATCTGACAAGGTTTTATAAAATTCAGGATTTACAGCATGCGGGTGATAAATATTGGCTGTTTCAGGGGCAACATTATTAACAATATCGTGAGTAACTTTTGAAATAGTCACCACCACATCAGTTGAATCATACCAAATCTTGTTATAATATGGGTACGGCTTGTTGTCCCAAACGTGGTAATAAACCATAGGGACCATGGCGCGGATTTCATCCTCAATTTCCCACAACCATGGGAAAAACCGAGGATCTGTCATGAACCAGAGGATATCAGGCTTCTCTGTTCGAATGACCGACCTAACTATTTCTTGTGTGCCATAACCATCAACAGGGTGTATAATCAAATCATCCCCCCACTGTTCATATTTTTGGGGCTGATAATTTTCATGTTTAATCGCGCCGCCAAGACACACAAAAGAATAATCTCCAGTTTGTAACAAGTGTTCAACCATAAATCTGGTTTGTGTACCCACACCCGAGGGAGAATATGGATGGTCTGCCAGAACTAAAATTTTAATTTTTTCTTTCATTTTCTTACCTTTTACAGTGTTCTGTATCATAAAATTCACATCCATAGCCGGATGTGCACGATAGGCGATTCTTTATACATCGACTATTAACGATATTATAAATCGCCTTGTTTAATAATTTAAGCGCATTTTCAATTTTTTTCGATCCGCTCGGGACTTCAAAAATTTCTACACAGTTCTTATTAGCAGTTCTTTTTAATAAAGCGAAGTGAGTCTTTATTTTAGCAGGGTCGATATCGTGCTTGACAGCAAAATATTTTTTATATAGAGTCAGCTGATATGTTAACATCCTGTCTGTCTTTTTTCGCGAGTCCCAGCCCCAAGAGCATGTTTTCCAATCAATAACATGGTATATACCATCCTTGGTTTTGAGAACCAAATCAATATATCCTTTAAAGTTATAGGGTACATCTTTGATTGGCACGTATAATTTCTCTTCCGCTGATATTATCTCATAGTCTTTGAAGTATTCATTAACGGCCGGCAATATATATTCAACTAGCTTAGTGCCCTGAACACGCATGGCGCTCACCATATCCTTTTTTAGATCAACGGATTTCTCTTGAAGAATTTTTAATTCCTCTAAAAATCTGATATCAAAATACTCAGCTTGGTTAAATTTTTCTTCCGTCAGCGATTTTTCACATACATCGTGTATGGCCGTGCCAAAGGCCGTATACTCATTACCTAAAAATGCATTAATTTTGTCCTGATAAACAAGTTTATGTTTATAAGCACACTCATTCCAAATCTTCAACTCAGAAAAGGAGATATGTTTACTTTTCACCTATCCCTCGCTTTTTTTCGTTGTTCTCTTACGCTTTGAAATTTTCTTTTTAGCGGGTGATTTTTTTGCAATTGGTGGGCGAGGTCTTTTATCAATCAATGTAAATGTCCACTCACGTTGGAGCCAAGAGTCATCCCTGACATTAGTAGCTTTCAGGTGTTGCCCAACGCAGCTGCCAATTTCGTATCCATCCGGTAATTTAGACTTTTCATAGACTAGCGCTAGCGCATCGGAAAGAGTAAATGTTATTCTTTCATCAGACGCATGTTTTCTCGCCGGTACCGCAACTTGAAGCTTAAGCTCCATTGCTTTAAAATCATTTTTTAATTTATATTTAACGTTCTTCATGATTGTTCTCCTCGCTACTTTCAAGTAATCGTAGTTTACTACTAATATAAGGACAGACTTTATGTAGGTCAAGCCTATCCTCTAAATAAAATTTTTCAAACCCAATCGCAAAATATTCTCTAAGTGAGGTTATCGAATAGGGGCTAATAAATACATTAATAGTTAACATTCGAAGGTTGTCATACCCCACCTCTTCAAGCAAAAAATTATCAAATTCACGATCAAATTCTGTTTTTTCAAAATCTAGATGGTCCAAAGGATATCCTTTTTGCACTAATATTCTTTTTAGTCTTTTTCTTTTAAAAAGGAACTCTTCCTCTATTTCGCCGTCTTCATAAATGATATGGCCGTATTTCTCTTCTAATGCATGGGCAAGTTCGTGTACAAGATCGTCTAGCATATCTTTGCTATTAGATTGTGCGTTTGTAGTATAAATGGCGCCATCCATATAAACAGCATTAACCTGTCGCTCTTTAAAAATATCAAATTGACCCACATAAACAACATCAACCAAGCGCAAATAATGGTTTGGGATCCGGTAGAGTAATTGATCAAAGGTTTCTTTAATATCAAACCCAGCCGGAAGCGGGTCTTTTACAAAGACCCGTATTGGTCCAAATTTATATTCAGATAATTCTTTATTTCTATTTTTCACATAGTTTACAAGTTTTTTCTTTTTCATTTTCCTGCTCCGCCAGGACAAGGCCTTCCTGGACATCTGTTAATCCCTGTTCATAGCCTCGCACCCAATTCTCTTCAGCTAGCGCCATCACAAGATCAGGAAATTCATCTGCTAAAATTCCAATAACCATGTCAACAGTAACCAGCTGATCTTCTGGGTTTAATTTTTCACCCACATATTCAACAAGAATGTTTTTTATGTCGTTATCCGGGTCAACCACTTGCTTAAGAGTCGGATTTTCCTCTAAGTCTTTCGCGTTCATCATTTTTCACTCCTACAAAATTTTAGACGCCAGTGTCGCCACTTTTGATCTTTCGCCCTTCATTAAAGTTACATGACCAGATAAATCATATGGTCTAAATTTTTCTACGGCGTAAGACAGGCCATTTGACGTGGCATCTAAATACATATTATCAATTTGCTCAATGTCGCCAGTGAGAATGACCTTAGTATTTTCACCAACTCTTGTAATTATAGTCTTAAGTTCATGAGTTGTTAAGTTTTGAGCCTCATCAATTATTATAAAAGCATTTGATATTGAACGTCCTCTTATATAGGTAAGCGCCTCGATCTGAATCTTTCCCTGATCAAAAAACATATCCATTGAGCCCTTTTCCGCACCAGTAAGAAAGTCAATATTATCTTGTATAGGCATCAGCCATGGCCGCATTTTTTCTTCCATTGTGCCGGGCAAATATCCTATATCCTTGCCCATGGGCTGCACAGGACGTGAAATAACCAATTTCTGGTATGTCCCCTTGTCTAAGACCTGTTGAAGGCCCACAGCGATGGCAAGAAGGGTTTTACCGCATCCGGCTTTGCCAATTAAGGTGATAATTTTAACGTCATCATCCATTAAAAGTTCTAGAGCAAACATTTGCTCTTTATTTCTTGGCTTTAATCCCCAAATACCCTCTTTATATTCGCGCGTCTTCTTTAGCGGCATATTATAATTTATAAATCTTGCTAATGCTGTCTTCTTTTCATTAGAACTTGATACAAGCATAACAAACTGATTGGCGCTGATTTTAACATCCTCTTTATCAAGAAGTATATCCTCGCCGGCATAAAACTGGTCGATCACCTGATCGTCAACAAGGTGCTTAATAAATCCTGTATATAATTGTTCGATTTTGGTTACAATTTTATTTGGAATATAGTCTTGTGTTGGTATTTCTAGCGAATCACACTTGACTCGCATATTAATATCCCTTGTAACAACAATAACCTTGCGATTGCCGGCATTCTTCTTTTCTGTGATCGCAGTGCCAATTATTTCATTATCTGCGCTTTCTAGATCGCAACCTGGTGGAATATCACCTGTGTCATAATCTCTTACCGATATGATTCCCTTACCCCGAGCAATTCGCACGCCCCGGTGGAGATTGCCCTTGGTGCGGAAATTATCCAATGTACGAATTATCGAGCGCGCGTTTAAGCCCACGCCATCTTGGCGCTTTTTGTGTTTGTCGATTTCATCCAACACTTTAAATGGGATGACTATATCATTATTTCCAAACTCAAATACTGCGCTGGCGTTAGTTAAAATGACGTTAGTGTCTAATACATAAATTTTTTTCATATATATCTCTTCTGTTGAAAACTAATTACTATTGATGAAAAGATTACTTCTAATTCTATTGATGTGCGTGTGTTTTATACTAGTAAATAGTTGCGCGTATAATATGAGAGTCGCTAAGTCACTTCACGACGTAAAAAAAACAATAATGAAAATTGAGGTCTGGGTTATTGTTGATAACTGCAATCCGGGATTGAAATCCTGCGAAAATCAAGATCAGGCACTTTATGCTTCTGGGACGGGCTCCGTTATAAAATACAAAAATGAAAAAATTATTCTAACAGCTCAGCACGTATGTTATAGCGCCGGCGTCGACGCATATGCTGCCTCGTATGGCGCCTCGGTCGTCATTAAAGCAGTTGACAGGGCGAATAAGATGTATACAGCTAGAATAATTAAGGAAAATATCAGTATTGACACATGCCTATTACGCGTCGTAGAAAACAAAATTCAAGCCCCCGCGCTAGCTATATCCACAAAGGGTCCGGAATATGGCGAGCGCGTTTTTAATTTGGCGGCACCTTTGGGAGTTATTAATAGAGAAATGGTACCTCTTTTCGAAGGGCACTTCTTTGGCACGGTTGATAATAGGCAGTTTTATAGTCTTCCCTCAATTGGAGGAACGTCAGGCTCGCCAATTGTCAACTCTGATGGAGAATTAATAGGCATGGTACAATCTGTTCATTCTCTCTTCCATCACATATCAGTTTCTCCCTCTTATGAAGAGCTTTGGAATTTTTTAAATAATTAATTTAAATTATGCAACCAGTTATTATATTATTAATATACTTTTATATATAATATATTATTAGGAGCAACAATTGGAAACTAACGAAGAAAATAAAAATAAAGTTGTAGATGGTAAACCATGGAAGAATGAAGCGTATTTTGATACGTATAGTGAAGCTGATATGAAGCGCCACAATATGCTGTCAGCATGGCTAGGAAAAGAGGAATTTAAAGGTCGACAAGTTAAAGTCAAACGGCTAAGTGATCGTTATGTAGTCAAAACTAGATTACATCCGGACTTTGAACCAAAAATTACCAAGAAAAAGGAGAAGAAAAGTGGGAAAAATAGCAGAAGAAATCGAGAAGCTGCAAAGGCAAGAAAATATGACGCTTCCGCAGATATTTGAAAAATATCCTCATCTAGCAAATCTTCAATACACAGAATTAAAAGAAGAAGAGCTAAGAGAGATAAGTGAAAAAAAAGAACGCAAATTGTTGCATGATTAGGGGGTAATATGGTCACCAAGAATCAATATTTAGAAGAGGCCTTATATATTTTGGGCGATTATAACAGCCTAACTCAATTGATACGGCCGACTAGAATGAGACTAAAAGAGGCGGCCATAGAAGAAGGAATATTACTAGATATTGAACAGCGCGTCGTTTTAAAGCGCGCTTTGAAAAAAAGAAAAATTGAATTCAACGATGAAACACCGACACATAAACTAGTGCAGCTAGCCGTATCAAGAAAAATTAATTTTGATAAATTATTGTCAGACGATTGATTATTTTTTATTGCTTTAAGACAGGCGCTCACTACCCTAACAAACAATTCGCACCCCCTTAGCTCAGTCTGGTAGAGCACCGGACTTTTAATCCGTAGGTCGTCCGTTCGATCCGGACAGGGGGTACCAAAAACAAAAGGAGATTATTATGCCAGTTATAAAAGGGCTACAAGCAAAATTGATAAAGGATCGCTTCTTTGCAGCGATGAAAGGCAAAGGGTTCGTTACGTTTGACAACAACAAGAAATACAATCTTAATATTATCGGAGTTAGAAGTTCAGCGCACGACGCCACCAAATTTGATGATTTAATGGTGGTCATTTATAGAGATGACGACAAAGAGTGGACTGTTAACTCTTACGAAATAACAACCGACCCTGGGCCGAATATTTTAAGGAAACCGATTAACAAGAAAGGTACTGCTATTTTAGTGCCAGATCAATATAGAGGTACTTGGAAAATCGGCCCACACGGCAAGACAAGATACACCGCCCTAACACAAAGGCTTGGAAAAGTCAAAGTCTTTAGAGACAACGACAAAGACCGCAATTTGGAAATGGAAGAAAGCAGCATCGATGAGGGGTATTTTGGGATCAATATCCACAAGCATGGCAGTTCGTATGAGCGTGAATTTGTGAGAGGCGCCTCGGCAGGATGCCAAGTTTTTAAAAATACGAAAGATTTTAATGAGTTTATGGATCTTTGCCATATCTCCGCGGATTTATTCGAAAATTCCTTTACCTACACCTTGTTAGATGAGCCAGATATTAAATAAAATATAGATTTTACTTTACAAATCTATATATAGCTATTATAATGTATGTTACATTAGCACTTCGAGTATTAAAAGGAGAATTTTAATGAAGTTTTTATTTACGTTTTTAACATTAATGTGTCTTGTTTTCATTGCATGCGACCAAGACTGTACAAAAGATGGTGAAGATCGGCCCGAGCCAGGAGATGATATTACTGATGTGGTGGAATCCACGGATGCGGCAGTTGTAGAAGATACCACTGAGGCAGTAGACGATACTACTGCTCCAGAGGAGGATACTGCGGCTGAAACCGACGTTGAGCCAACGGAAGGTGACACGGAGACTGCGGAACGCAGCTCCGACACCGATGAAGAGCCAGAGCCGGAAGGGACAGATGATGAAGACCCTGGAGATCCTACCGGATTCCAGAAGACTCAACATCGTTTTCAGAACCCAACACCCGGTAATAGGCCTGGAGAGGATGATTAAGATGGAAGTTGTATTAGCAGTTGGACTTTCTCTTGTCGTAGGATTTGGCGTTGGCTATTTCCTCGTTAAGAAAAACGTCCTGTAAGAAAAGATAGTATTACTATTTTATGAGCCCGTAGGTATTCGTATCTGCGGGCTTTTTTTGTTTAATGGCCTTTTCTAACTTAGCTATGTAATCCCAGTCTTTTTCCATTATGCGCCCGATACATTGTCAATATCTGCTGTTGCCACACCAATTATAGAACCAATATTTGCTGACGCAACCCCGATAACTGCGTTGCCATAGCCCGCCGCGGCTTCTGGCGCGCCTAGTGACTGATCAAGCGTCCCTGCTTTAAAAACTATTTTAGCAGTTGGAGGCATTTGTTGGTATAAAGAACCCGCTGTAAAAACTATTTTCATATTATGTTGCCGTTATTGAAATATCACTAAAAGAGCTTGTAGACAAAATAGCGCCCGACAGTACTAATTCTAGAACTTCATCCTGAACAAGGTTTCCTCCCGTA
>Ga0209756_1001993_pt1 | contig 18107 bp, 18 predicted proteins | sample ETNvirenome_6_85_FD_184071 | JGI IMG/M metagenome (GOLD analysis project Ga0209756, IMG submission 184071) | Marine viral communities from the Pacific Ocean - ETNP_6_85 (SPAdes) (version 3) | ecosystem: Environmental > Aquatic > Marine > Oceanic | place: Pacific Ocean | collected 2013-06-19
TTACCAGACCGGAATTTATGATGTTATGCCTAAGATATTTCAAGACAGCTGCATATTTGACATTGCAGTTATGAAGATAGGCAGAGAAGATTCTGAATTATTTGTAGAACGTATATTTCCCAATGAGATTTTGTGGGATCTCAACGCAGCCATGTATGCAGATCAACCACCAAGTCTGCACCAGGTAAAATCAATTCCACTGGAAACACTGATAATGCAGTTTCCTGAGAGAGAAGAAGAATTACGCTACGCAGCTGCAACAAAAGATGATGACATGATGAGCTCAGAAGAAGGCCATGAAGCAGAAATGGTGGAATGCGTGGAATCCTGGCACTTGCCAAGTATGAATGGAGCAGATGATGGCAGGCACGTTATACACATGGACACTGTGATCTTGGAAGATGAGCAGTATACATACACCAGCTATCCATTTGTATTTTGTAAATGGGGTGATGCGTGCGTAGGATTTGCAGGTATATCCCTGGCAGAACAACTGAAGAATATCCAACTGGAAATTAACAAACTGGCACTCAGGATTCAGCAGAGTATGCACCTGCTCAGTGTACCCTGGTTGTTTGTGCAACATGGTTCAAGAGTTGTAGAGTCACGTTTGAGGAACGTACCAGGCACAATCGTAAATTATGTAGGGCAGCCACCTCAGAGCTATACGCCTACTGCAATGCATCCTGAAGTTTATTCACACATGGAAAGGCTTTACCAAAAAGCCTATGAGATTGCAGGTGTTTCGGAACTGAGTGCAACTGGCAAAAAGCCAGCAGGTCTGGAATCTGGCGCAGCTCTGAGGACATATCACGATATTGAAACTGAAAGATTTATTTCAGTGGGGCAGCGTTTTGAGAAAAGTTTTATGGACGCTGCTGCGTGGTTCTTTGATCTGGCAAGGGAAATAGTCAAGGAGTCTGGGAGTTTCCCTGTACGCGGGATCAAAGGCCACGCATTAGAGACTACAGACTTTAAAGACATCGAACTTGCGCAGGAAGATTACATACTCCAGGCATACCCTGTATCACTTTTGCCAAGCACTCCTGCAGGAAGACTCCAGGCAGTTACAGAACTCATCCAGAATGGAATTATTAATCAGCGTGAGCATATTGTGAGGCTCTTAGACTTTCCAGATTTGGAGAGTGTTACCAGTTTGTATGATGTTCTGGAACGTGATGTAGAGTGGCGCATACAGGAAATAATTGATAACGGAGTTTATCATGCACCGGAACCTGTAATGGATCTCGCATTTGCGAAGGAACGCATGACAATTGCGTACCTGGAAGCACAGCAGGATGAGCTGGACCTGGATAAAATCAACATGATGATCCAGTTTATTGAGGAATGCGATGCACTGACGCAATCAGCTGCACCAGAAGGTGAAGCACCTGGAGCTGAAGCACCTGCAATGCCAGGTATGCCACCACCAGGACCACCAGCTGATGTAACTATGCCAGAAATGCCAGAAATACCAAATATGGGCGTGCCACCGGAGACACCACCGCAATTGCCAATATAACCCTAAACTAAAACGGACATGGAAGTTGAACACACGGAAACACCAAAAACACCAGAAGTAGCAGAAGTAGCAGAAGTAGCAGAAGTAGTAGAAACAGAAACACTCTCTGAGATTGACCAGGCACAGATAAATGAGTGGATGGATGAAAAGATAGGTCCACTGGAAACTGAAGATGTAGAAGCAGAACCTGAAACAGCTGCAGAACCTGAAACAGCTGCAGAACCTGAACCTGAAGCAGCTGCAGAACCTGAACCTGAACCTGAAACACCCAAGGTAAGCAAAGCCTTTTCTAAGGTTGCAAAAAAAGAAAGAGAAGTTCAGCGTGAAAAGCAGGAACTCAACAAGCTAAAAGCAGAACTGGAACCTTTGCGCCAGGCAAAAGAGAGAGCAGACAAAGGTGATTATTTAGGTGCTTTGGATGGCATTGGGTGGAATTACGAAAGTGCCACTAACCAGGTACTCCAGGATGGAAAACTGCAGCAACCAAAAGCAGAACCAGCTGCACTTACTCCAGAGGTTGAAGGACGGTTGGCAAAGCTGGAAACTATGGAAAGGCAAAAACAGGTTGACAATTATGTCCAAAGAATAAAAACTAAGGTTGAAGCGGACGAGCGTTTTGAATTAGTTAAAGATAATTGGGATAACGCCTGGCCGACAATTTTAGAAATGCAGAAGATAGTTGCCAATGAAACTGGCACTATAAAGCAGGATGAAGAAATACTCCTGGAAGTAGAAACCTTTTACGAGCAACAGGCTCAGAGTCTTGCTAAAAGCAGCAAGATGAAAAAACTGTTCCAGCCCGAAGCTGACCCACCGGAAAAACCTTCGGATTCTCCACGGACTACAAGAAAAACTCTTAGAAACAAAGTCACTGCATCGCAGCCCGCAGATAAAGGCACGCCCAAATCGCGAAGGGAACGTCTTGAAGCTGCACTTGCCACATACGGTAGCAACCTGTGATGCCAAATTTAATTTATATGGAGAATCCAAATGGCAACAGCAACTACGCTGACTGCCTGGGATAACGCATTAAAACAATATTACAGGGGTGCTGAAGTCGAGAAATTAGTCTATGACTCGCATCCGTTCATGGAACTTGTCCCAAAGGACGAAAAGTTTCGTGGTGTAAATGCGCCTATTCCAGTGTATTACACAAGACCTCAAGGCCGGTCTGCTACGTTTGCAACAGCACAAAGTGCAGCAAGCGCAAGTAAGATAGGCGAATTTCTATTAACCCGAAAAGCAAATTACGGAGTTGCCACAATTAGTGGTGAAGCTGTAGCTGCTTCAGAAGGTGATAGGTATAGTTTCCTAAACGCAATGACCACCGAAATTGACGGTGTGATGCGCTCAGTAGGAGATTCAATTTCAAGAAACCTTTACCGTGACGGTTCTGGTGCAATTGGAGTGGTGAATAACTCTAGTTTTTCAACTACGTCACTTGACCTGGTAACAGACATGGACAGTCTCAACTTTGAAGTTGGAATGGTTCTGCAAGTTTCAGGAACCAAATCTGGTGGATCTGTTAGGTCTGGCACATTAACTGTTGATGGGGTAAATCGTGGCGCGAGCAGCAACCAAATTACTATGTCCGCTAATTTGAGTGGTTGGTCCTCAGTCGCGCAGAATGATTATATTTACCAAAGTGGTGATTATGATGGTGCATTAACTGGCCTTGCGGGTTGGTTGCCAGCAACTGCACCTGGATCAACTGCATTTTTTGGTCAGGACCGTACTGCTGACATAACCAGGTTATCTGGTCAACGGTATGATGGTTCTAGCGGAACTATTCTGGAAGCACTCATCGAGGGAGCAGCATTAGCAGCTCGCGAAGGTGGGAAACCAGACTATATGTTCTGTTCATTTGCTGATTTTGTCAGCATTGAAAAAGCCATGAACGCCCAGGTACAGAGAGATGTTAAAGCATCTGATTCCGTTTCCGGTTATCGTTCTCTGGAGTTTTACGCACCTCACGGTGTTGTAAAGATTGTTCCAGACAAAGATTGTCCTGGTTCCACGGCATATATGCTTCAGCTGGACACTTTTTCGCTTATGAGTATCGGATCTTGCGTACAGCTCACAGAGCTTGACGGAAACCGTGTTCTGAGGCAGTCTGCAGATGATGGCATTGAGGTGCGTGTTCACTCGTATTCTCAGCTGGCGTGTACTGCTCCTGGCAAAAACTGCGTTGTAACCTTACCATAAACGAAAGGGGACAATATGGCAGATAAAATCTTTTTTGACGTACAGGCTTTAAATCCTTACGTTAAAATTGTTTGCGGATCATTTTTACCTAATGGCAGTAGTGCAGTCGATAATGACAGTAATACTGGCACAGGCTGGACTGTAGCAAGGGGGGGAACTGGAAGTTTTACAGTTACCCTGACAGATAAATACCCTGCGCTGCTGAGTGGTCAATGTTCATTGGCCTTGAATGCAGCTGCTGACAGTAAGGTTCAATTTGGTGCAATTGATGTTGCAAGTGCAAAAACTGTAATCATTAACGTGATTACAACTGCATCTGCAGCAGATATTGCTTCTAACGCAAACAACCGTATTCATTTCTGTTTATTTCTACGTAACTCAAGTCTCACTAAATAAGGGGGATATATGAGTGTAGGGAAAGACACAGCCATGATTATCCTGGGGAAGAAGGGCAAAAGACACTCTGAACCCCACGATGACATGGATTTTGATGATGATGAATACGAAGAAGAAGACGAAATGGAAGAATACTCCGATGAACAGCATGAAATGGCAGAAGAACTAATCTCTGCAGTAAAAGGTGGAGACAGCGAAGCTGTCCTGGATGCTATTCACGGAATATACAATAGCTATTGAAGGTAGAGTAATGGCAGACATTGTAAGTTTAAGTGAGCTGCGTCTTTTAGCGCAGCAACGTGCTGACATGGAAAATAGCCAATTCATCACAGATGATGAGTGGCGCAGGATGATTAACAGAGGGTACGCAGAGCTGTATGATCTCATAGTAACGAGCGCAAACAGTGAAGATTATTTCCTCAAATCCGGTACAATTTCCTTGACAAGCGGAACTTCAACTTATGATCTTCCTACAGATTTCTACAAAAGTCGAGGGGTGGACCTGAACACCGGTGGTGCAAAGGTTCCACTCCGTAGATACAATTTCAGTGAGCGCAATATTGGCGGGCTATATTCTGTAGCATCCGATATGCGTTATCACATTCAATCAAATTCAATTGTTTTCAATCCTAAACCTAGTGGAAGTGACACTGTAACAGTTTACTATATTGCTTCACCCAGGAAATTTCTTGAATACACAACAACTGCAATTGGGCGTGGATCTACAACCCAGTGGACCATTGGCACAAATTCCTTCCAGGTAGGTGATTTACTGGATGGAGTGGATTTCCTGGCAGATGATTATAACGTAACACAAACAGTTACGGCAGTGGCTGCTGCCACTGTTAATACAGATCTGGATTCATCCGGTCTTGCAGATCCAACTGTATTTGGAAATATTGAATCCAGGTACGATTTCTACAGTGGATGGGATGAATATTTAATTGTGGCAGCTGCAATATCGGCACTCATAAAAGAGGAAGCAGATGTATCTGCATTATTTGCGATTAAGCAGCAGGTGCAGGAAAGAATTATTGCAGTCTCAGAAATGCGTGACCTGGGAGAACCAACAACTGTTGTTGACGTAAGTAATTATAATTCACTCTATAACACAGCAACAGCATGAGTGGTATTACATTTACTCAGCTGTCAACAGGAAATGAAGCAACTGACCAGGTACAGGGTTACATTTCAACTGCACTTGCTCCACTTTTTCAGCTGCCTTTTGCTTCTGGCAACCGTGTTCAGGATGTTGATATTACAACTGCAGACACAATTGTAGATCATGGGCTGGAGCAAAAACCAGAGGGATGGATAGTTTTAAAGCAGGATGCAGCCCAGGTAATTTATGAAAGTGCAACCACAAATGACTTTCCTGAAGCAACTATTATCTTGCAAGCAGGCGGGACAGTAACCGTAGATTTATTCTTTTTCTAAAAAAATACTATGGCAACAGCAGGAACAAACATAACAGCAATCGCAAAACCAGCAGTTGGAACCACTACATCTCCAACGTGGGCCACCAATTTAAACACTACCATTGATGCAGTTGATGACCACGATCATTCAACGAACAAAGGTATAAGAATTACACCAGCTGCAGTCAATATTAATGCGGACCTGGAATTTAATCAAAACAGTGCATCAGAATTAAAGAATGTTATTTTTGACAGTACAGTAACTGCAGCCACAACAAGCTATTCAATGTACCAGGCAAGCGGGAATTTATACTGGAGAAATGGATCTGGAACTGCAGTCCAGGTAACAACTGGAGGTGCAGTAAATGCTGGAGCAGGGAGCATAACGGGCATGACTTCAACGGATGCGGGTGTATCTTATACGGATGGCAGCAAAACATTTAACTTCTTTACCGATTCAGGTAATTCAGACTATGGGAAAATGGCTCATGCCGATCTACTCCTTTTCACTTACACAAATGATAATGTTGCAGATACTGACTACATTACAATGGTGTGCAGTGCATCAGCTTCAGGCAGCAGCGGAACTATTACTGTTCCAGCGGAGACAGGGACTTTACTGACAACTGCAACCAATTATGCTGGTGCAATAAATATTGCTACCAGTAACTCCAACAACAACATTGCACTGAAACCAAATGGGACCGGATTTGTCATGGTTGGAAATGCCGGTGCAACTGGAAAAGTAACTTCAAATGGTGCATACGATTTAATTTTAAGCACAAACAGTGGAACCAATTCTGGAACCATTACAATCACTGATGCTGCAAATGGTGACATCACACTTGCCTGTAATGGAACTGGTGATATTGAGTGCAGCAGTGATGTTAAAACTTCAACTACAAAAAAGGTTTATTCAAAAGGAAATTTTGCACAGACTAACCTGGTTGCAAGTTTAATTCATGGATATTAATAATGAGCCAGACAAAAGTTAGAGGTTATACCGTAGATTCAGGGTCAATTATAATTCCAGATGAAATAAATAGTAACATTACCATTGCCTGCAATGGTACAGGTGGCATTGAGTGCAGCAGTGATGTTAAAACATCAACTGCAAAAAAAGTTTATTCCAAAGGAAACTGTGTTCAGACCAGTTTTCATTCTTCATTAATATTTAGTTTTTAGGAGGTAGAAAAATGGCAATTCCAAGTGGTTCTGGCACAGAAGTTTTGAAACGTGGAACCTTCACTGTTACAGATACAACAGATACAAAAATTATAGATGGTGTAGCAAATCACATTTATACTGTTCTGTCAATTGTAATAACTGAAACAGCAGGCGCAGCAGAAACTTTTGGTCTTTTCCTAGATCCAAGTGCAGGGGGAACTGATTATGAAATTATTTCCCTGGCAACAGCATTGGCTGCAGACACAACCTTTATATTTAATGACCGTCTGGTATTGACCGGAACAGATGAACTTAATTTCAAAGCAGGCGGGACTTGTGACATAGATATTGTCATTAGTTATATAGACCAGGATTGGACTTAATTGAGAAGGATTAAATTATGAGTGGGGTTATATATGGTGATTTACTCACAAGTTCCAGATTAACTCCTTCAGCTGGTGGTGTTGAAAGTGGAACAGTAATGATTTTCAACCAGACTGCAGCACCTACTGGATGGACTAAGATTACTGGTTCTGGAAATGATTCTGCACTCAGAGTAACTACTGGAACAGCAGGGACAGGAGGTTCAGTTGCATTTGAAACCGCTTTTGCCTCACAGACTGTACCAACTCACCAATTAAGTATTGCAGAAATGCCAGCACATACTCACACATATACTCATGTTGAAGCGTATGCACCCACAACATCTGCATCCTCAGCATGGGCAGGAAGTGTATCTGACCAACCTACAGGATCAACCGGAGGTGATGGTTCTCACGGACATGGTAGCATTAACCTAGATGTTTCATACATTGATGTAATTAGAGCTACAAAGGATTAAATTATGAGTGGGGCTATACATGGTGATATGATTGCAAGTTCCAGATTAACTCCGTCAGCTGGTGGTGTTGAAAGTGGAACAGTAATGGTTTTTAGCCAGACTGCTGCTCCTACTGGGTGGACTAAAGATACATCATCAAATAATGATACTGCACTTAGAGTAACTACTGGAACTATTGGAACAGGTGGAAGTGTTGCATTTGAGACTGCATTTGCTTCACAGACTATTCCAACTCACCAATTATCTATTGCAGAAATGCCGGCACATACTCACACATATACTTATGTTGAAGAAGAGAGCAACGACACTGTTGGATCTCCGTGGTGTTCAGCAGTATCCACTCAGGCTACAGAATCAACTGGAGGTGATGGTTCTCATGGTCATGGTAGTATTGACCTAGATGTTTTATACGTTGATGTAATTATAGCAACAAAGGATTGATATATATGAGTGGAACTTTATATGGTGATGTGATTCCAAGTTCAAGATATACTGCGCCAGCTGGTGGTGTTGAATCTGGTACAAAGATGACTTTCAGACAAACATCCGCACCTACTGGATGGACTAAAATCACTGGTTCTGGCAATGATACTGCCCTTAGATTAACTACTGGTACTGTTGGAACAGGTGGCTCAGTTGCTTTTGAGACTGCATTTGCTTCACAGACTATTGCATCTCATACAGTATCTACTGCAGAATTGCCAGCACATACTCATACTTATGTAAAAATTGCCATGACCAGCAGGACAGATGGTGGTTCTGATTGGGCTGCAGGTTCCCAAGCAGGTATTGCATCAGGTTCAACTGGAGGTGGTGGTAGTCATGGTCATGGAAGCATTGATCTTAATGTTTCATTCATTGATGTAATAATTGCAACAAAGGATTAAATTTGGCTTCAGGATATACAGTAATAAAAGACGATTCAGCAATTTATAAAAATGGAGAATCAATTGAAGGATGTGATATGTCTGGATTGCCAGACGATTTTCATGCACTTCAATGGGATGGAACAAATGGTGAAATTGAATATACAGGTAATATAAAACCAAATTTAGTTGTTTCATCAAAATCACAAATAGAATCTGCATTAGGAATTTCATTGCCTACTTTAATTGAAAGACGGACTGCAAGAATTTCAGAAATTAAGGAAGAAGAAGAAGCAGCAGAAGCAAAAAGAGTAGTAGAAAGAGCAGCACTAATAGAAGCAGATAATGAGTGATTATTGTCCGTTAATACAAAAGAAATGTAAGGAACACAAATGTAAGTTCTACATTCAGATAATGGGTAGGAATCCAAATACAGGACAAGAAGTTAATGAGTGGAATTGTGCTGTAACATGGTTGCCGATGTTATTAATTGAAGGAAGTCAACAAACCAGACAGGCAGGATCTGCCATAGAATCATTTCGGAATGAGATGGTAAAGGCAAACGAGGAATTATTAATGCTACAGAATTGATATGAAGAAAGAATCTCTGGATGAACAGATCCAGAAAGCAGACCAGGAACTGGAATCAATATTAACAAACATAAATGAATTAGCGACACGGCAGCAAAGACTAATTGGCTACAGACAATGTTTAATTGACATGAAAGATAAAAATGCCACTACAAAAAACACTGGTTCCGGTTAGTATAATTGATGGGTTGGACACTAAAAATGATCCAAAACTCACGCCTAAATTAACTGATTTGCAGAACGGCAGATACACTGTTGGTTCCCAGGTTTCAAAACGCCTGGGGTACTCTGCACTTTCCCAAAATATTTCCGGTACAACAAGCCTGCTTTCTTCTGGTGATGGACTAACTTCATTCCAGGATGAGCTGTTGGAATTTTCCAGCTCCAAACTCTACAGTTATTCTTCCTCAGTTTCCAGGTGGACCGACAAAGGAGGATTCCAGAGTGTCAAAATTGACAGTGATGATGTAATTCGGAATACTTCTGAAGCAAAAAACCAGGATTCCTGTATTGCATCCGGTCTGCAGTTATTTGCCTGGGAGCAATATACTGTTGCAGGCGCATTAGAAGGAATTTATGCCTCTGTAAGAGATTCTGTTACTGGCGCAATATTCCAGGCTGCCACCCTCATTGATGCAACTGCAATAAATCCCAGGTGCGTTGCATTAGGTCCAACTCCAACATTGGTTTATTTGGATACATCAGCATCTCCGTATGTTATGAAATGTGTCCGATTGGACACTAACAATCCGGTTGCTTTTTTAACTACAAACACAATTTCATCATTAGTTAATGCCTCAAATCCAGTTTATGATATTCAAGTCTATTCAGATCATGCAACTGTAGGGAATGCTATTTTTTGTTACAATCAGTCAGGTTCAACAAGAATTGATGTGGGTTTCATCACCATTGATGGCGTGGTGGGAACTCCAGGTAGTGGCTACCCTGGAATAGCAACAATATTATCAACCATTGCAACAGACACAATTGCAATTTGTGGAGATCAAATAAACTCTGCACCTACAGAAGAAAATCGCATATATGTTGGTTATGCTTCCACTACTGCATCAGCAGGTTTAAAAATAAAACGCCTAAAATCAACTTTGGAGGTGGAAGCAACGCACACGGTTGAAGGAACTGGAACCAAAATTGATGGGTGCAGCATGATAGTTACCCAGGCGGGAGATCTGCAAATTATTTATACATTAAATGCCACAAATACTTATGACCACCAGGTAAAAGGCGCACTTTATAACATTACTGATGATTCTATGGGATCATCTGCAATCATAAAGCGCAGCGTTGGTCTTGTATCAAAAATTTGGGAGTATGATTCCAAAAATTATTTTGTATGTGTCCATGATTCAAATTTACAACCAACATATTTTCTATGCGATACAGACGGTCTTTTAAGTGCCAAGATACTACCTGGAACAGCTGGCGCACTTCCAACTAAAACATTTCTTTCTTCAGTCACTCCAAGTGCCACTGGTATTTATCAATTTGGTGGGTTAGTCAGAACAAAGTTAATCAGCAAAAATAATGACTTATATTCTCTCACTGGTGTTTCAAATATTACGCTGGATTTCTCTTCAGTTGAAAGATTTGAAGCAGCAGAATTGGGAGGAAATCTGCACATTGGAGGTGGATTTGTTTCAATGTATGATTCCCAGGAAATTGTGGAGCTGAATTACCACTTATATCCAGAAAATGTTTCTGCAGCGGTAAATAATTCCTCTGGATCTCTGGCAGCAGGTACATATCTATTCCAGGTAATCTGGATCTGGACTGATGCAAAGGGGCAGGACCATCGAAGCGCACCAAGTGTGGCAGTTAGTGCAACAACCACTGGTGGATCTTCAACGGTAACACTCACAATACCATCCCTGCGCCTGACTCAGAAAACAAATGTGGTCTGTGAGGTTTACAGGACTGTCACAACTGGCAGGCTACTTTTTAAGATTGGCAAGGTTATAAATAATACAGCAGCTGATTCAATTTCATTTGCAGATGCTGGTGCAATCAGTGATGCAAATTTGGTTGCAAAGGAATCACTTTATACTAATGGTGGACAAATTGAAAACATACCACCACCAGCTTCCCTGGTATTAGCAACTTACAAAAACAGGTTGGTTTGTGTATCGTCTGAGAATCCCAAAAAACTAATCTATTCAAAGAAAAGAACACAACTTGGTCCAGTTGATTTTTCAGATGTTTTCAGTATTGTTTTGAACAAAGCAAGAAGGGTTACTGCACTGGCAGAATTTGACCAAAAACTGATTATATTTGAACCTAACCAGATATTTTATATCACCGGCAACGGTCCCACTTCTTCTGGTGCGCAAAATGATTTCAGTCCACCCCAGGTTGTAACAGGTGATGTGGGGTGCAGCAATACTAACTCACTTGTTTTAATGCCACTTGGTTTAATGTTCCAATCTAATAAGGGCATATATCTGTTAGACCGGTCCCTGCAGACTACTTATATTGGTGCAGATGTTGAGGCATATAATGGACTCACAATTACCAGTGCAGAACTTATCCGCAATGAAAACCAGATCCGCTACCTCACCAGTGATGGCAGATGCCTGGTATATGATTATTTCTATGGGAAATGGAGTACCTGGACAAATCACCAGGGCAATGGAGCAACGATCTGGAACAGCAATGGAAATTATGTATATTTACGCACCGATGGGCGCATATTTGAACAATCTGCCACTTCATATAAGGATGACAATGATCCTGTAAACATGAGCATGACAACTGCGTGGGTTAAAACAAATGGCATACAAGGATTCCAGAGAATCAGACGAACATTTGTTTTGGGAGACTTCAAAAGTACCCACACCCTGAAACTTGAGTGTGCATTTGATTACCAGGATTACTACAATGAAATTCACAGGTTTGATTATGTTACTGATCTTGGTATGAATGAGTTTGGTGATGACTTTCCATACGGTGAGGAGGGTTTTTTAGGAACTGACTCTGGAGTAAATGATGGAGTTTACCAATTTCGTGCGCACATGAAAAAGCAAAAATGCCAGAGTGTCAGGTTCCGTATTACTGATACTGAAGATTCCGATCCAGGACAAGCCTACTCAATTTCAAGTCTCATGCTAGAAGTTGGCGTGAGGGGTAATACAATGAAACTACCAGCACAAAAACTAACATGATGAACCAAGCAATGCAACCACAACAAATGGGGGGAATGGGTGGAACTCCAGAACTATCAGAAGAAGAGCTGAGAAAACTTGCAATGCTCTTGCAGCAGATACCCGATGGAGAAGGTCTGGCAACTATTAACCAGGATGAAGCAGAGTTGATGAAAAGTTACGGAGGGTCTGGAACTCCGCTGCCTGGAACACAGGGACTTGGACCTGGTGGTGGTCCTGTAAGGAGTTTCCAGGAGGGTATGTTTTCTGATGATGGGGATTACGATACAAGTTTTGGTAATGATTCTTCAGGTGGTTCTTCAAGTAGTTCAAGTAGTTCAAGTGGTTCAAGTAGTTCTTCAGGTAGTTCTTCAGGTAGTTCTTCAAGTGGATTAGCAGGGTTATCAAATGACCGGAGAGAAGCATTTTATCAGTCACAGACAAAAAACAACGAAGATTGGGGACCACCTGGAGAAGGTGGAACAGGACCAGGGGGCAGAAAAGATTATAGACCAGATCAAGGACAATTTGAAACCAGGCCACATATTATTCAAGCCAGAAACACTGCAGCAGGCAGGTCTGGTGATTGGAACGCACACGTTAGTCAAGGGGGAAGCACTGGAGGAAGTGGTGGAACAGCAGCACCACCACCACCACCACCAAAATACAAAGACATGAATGGAACGGAGTTTAACACCCAGGCCGAAGCAGATGCGTCAAATGAAGCGATTAAAGCTGCAATGGCAGGTATCGAAGGGCAAACACTCACAACTGATTCAACTTATGAAAGGTGGACTGCGAGGCACAAAGATGATCCTGCTTATGAAGGTTTAACACCAGAGCAGATGGAAACTGCTTATAATACTGCACTCACCAAATCCCAGGAAGATGCGTCTGCCCAGGTTCCTAAGATGGTGGAAACCATGAACAACTATTTTTCTGGTGCAGATATTGACGAAAATGCAACGTATGAGGAATTTGCAGCGTCTGTTGGTGCTGCAATGCCTGCAAACTTATCTGAAGCAACTATGCGTGATATGTACGAAAATGCACGCAAAAAGTTCCAGCGCGGAGAAGCATTTACACTGACTCCAGAAGAGGTTGCAGATTTTGAACGTACTGCAATTGAAACTGCAACCGTGGATGATGCAGAAGATGTTGATTTAGGCACTGTTGATGATGCAACCATGACAACCGTTGGCGAAGTCGATGACGTTACACCAACTGAAGTTGAAGCAATTAAGTCAGTGACTGATGCTGATTTAGACGTAATCTTTACAGGCGGAATTGACGATGCAGAAGAACTACTTCTAGCCAGGGTAAATGGCACTGCAGATTCACCTGCAGAACGCCAGTTAATGAGAAGTTCAGAGCAGAACTTGCGGATGATGCTTGGTGCAACTTCTGGAGGTGACGCAGATCCTGCAAAGATTCGGCAACTGAAAAATATATGGGCGGATCAAACACAATTTGCAATTGGTGAAGCAGCAGATTTGCGTAGTAAAGAATCCCTGGCAGCAGAGTCTCAGCTAGTGGAATTGTATAAAGGCAAATCCACCATGAAGCTCAATACCAAACTTGCCAACATGGAGAAGGATAAGCAGGCTGCATTTAAAAATGGTGATCTGGCCCTGGCAGGAAAACTGGCAAATCAGCAAACATCCTTGCAGAAAGTAATTACACAAGCATCCTTGGACACAAACACCAAACTTGCCAATTTGGAAAAGGCCAAAACTATGGCAATTGAGCAGGGTAAAACGGACCTGGCAACAAATATTGCTAACCTGCAAAAGAACCTTACGATTTCCACCGTGGATGCAAAATTAGCTGTCACGCAGCGTTCAATGGATGATGCCCTGGCAATGGCTGCATATAAGGGTCAGCAAGCTCTGCATGGTCTGGAAGCACAGATTGATACAGAGACAATGAAGGCAGATTTAACTGAGATGGGATTTGATCTGCAGCGTGACCTGGCAGAGCTGGATTCAGCAACTCAAATTAAAGTTGCAGAACTGACAAAACAGTGGAGAGAAGCACAGGGTGATGACCAGAAACAGGGTGCAATTATTGGTGCATTAGGGACTATATTAGCTGCTTGGGCTTCAAAACCTACGCCCTCAGATAAACGATTGAAAACAAATATATCCCCTGGAGGTGGAGAAGTTGAGTCATTCCTGGATGCACTGAATTCATATAAATACGAATACAAAGATGAAAATGCACCAGGCGCAGACGCAGGTATGTTTGTGGGTGTGATGGCGCAGGACTTAGAAAAAACGCCTATGGGAGCATCTTTTGTAAAAGACACACCAAACGGTAAGCAAGTGGATTATGGTCACGGACTAGCAGCGATCCTGGCAAGCCAGGTAAACATTCACGACAGATTAAGACATTTGGAGGAAGGTTAAAATGGCACTAATGGATAACAACGAAGACGCGCAATTAGCAGCACTGTTAGATGTAGGCAACACAACAGACGCAGCTGCACCTGGCGCACCCCCCCAGGAAGAAATCAGAGTGGTCAAACCTGGTGACACCTTAATGGGAATTTCTCAGGAAGTAGGCGTGCCACTTCAAAAACTTGCTGAAGATAACGGTATTACAGATGTAAATGTAATTCAACCAGGGCAGGAAATTCGTTACACAAAACCTGCTCCACCAGATACAGATATAAGTGCTAAACCTGAAGCTGCCACTGAGGGTTTTGATATTGGGGATCTAACAATTGAAGGTGAAACAACTACAGCTCTTGACGCAGCTGCTGGCAGTGCCCCTATTTTACCAAATGCAGCAACTGAAAATAAACGGCAACAACAACTACAACTGGCAACAAGTGATGAGGGAACACCAACAGATACTCAAACTATAAGTGAATTAGATTTTGAATCAAAACCTGTTGCTGAAGCTAGTATTGATGATGGACCAGTTACTGAAGAAGTAATTGAAGAACCTGGTGATCTTAGCACTTTAGAAGTAACAGAAGCATCTGCAAAACAGGCTGCTGAAATTGTAGGTTCAACCCTGTCAGAAGATTCAAAACCTGTTTACACTGATATTATAAAAAAAATTGATGACCTTGGTTATGATGCTCAACCTGAAAATTTCTATGAGAAAATTGCAGATGATATAAATAAAAAAATTGATGCCTACAATACTAAAATTAGTGATATTGCAGAAGAGAAACAGAAACCAACTTTTGAAGGATGGAACAAATTCCTGGCAGTATTAGGTGCAGCTATGGGGGCATACGGTAGTGCAATGACCGGCACGCCAAACTTTGCACTTAAAATTATGAATGATGCAATTGACAGAGATGCACAGGCATTTTTGAAGTCAAAAGAAGTACGCACAAAATCCTTGGAGAATCAACGTATGGATTTGATAATGCGCAGGGGTGAGTTGCTGCAAATGGCACAAAACAGGGTGACTCAGCTGATGCAATCTCAAACATTCAAACTGTCACAGGAAGAAGCAAAAGCCAATATAAAGGCTATAAGTGACAATTTTGTACAGGCAGAAGAAAAAAACAAACAAGATTTGAAGTTGGTCCTGGCAGGTCATATTGTCAAATTAATTACTTCTGAACAGGCACTAAAAGCGTCACTAAACAAAGAACAAAGTGCAAGACTTGTTTCACACATAACTTTTAAGGATGGCAAAGGTAATGATTTTATTGCACCTGCTTATGTTGCTCCAACTGAAAAAGAAGCAATAAAAGACCGTGACAAACAGGAAGCAACAGAAAATATTTTATTAATAGTTGACCAACTAGAACCACTTTATGATGATGCAGCCAGATTTGCACCAGGGGCTTTTTCAGAAACGAGGATTAGAATTAATGCGTTAAACAAAAAGTTGGAATCTGCCGTTAAAATTGCTTTGGGAATGGGTGCGCACTATACACCTTATGAGGTTACAATTGTTGCTGCACAAATTCCAAGTGCAACTGATTGGACTGAAATGGTAGGTACTGCCAAGAAGAAAATAAATGCACTCAGAGACAGCATGGTTATTGATATGAAAGCTGCCAGGCAGGGAGTAGTTACAGATTTTAGTACATCACCCACAAAAACGAAAATACCAGGCTTGAATAAAGGCGTAACAAAAGCATCTAACTAATGGCAAAACTTTACGATAACAGATTAGGTGCAGGTGTCCTGGTTGCAGATGAAAGAGTAGATGCGCTGATTCAAACAGGCAATTACTCATTCATTAAAGGCCCAAACATACACTTAACTGATGAAGCAGGCGAGCTGTATAATGTTCCACCTGAGAATGCAAAAGCTGCAATTGAAGCAGGATATTTCTATGCGCCTGCACACGTTGTCCAGGAAGGAAGATTAAAGCAGGAAATTGAAGAAACACCATTGCAATCTGCAGGATATGGATTGCTGCGTGGTGTTTCTTTTGGGGCAACTGATTATTTTGGACCTAAACGTGAGCTGCAGCTGCGCAGGGAAATGCAACCTGGGTGGACTGCAGCCGGTGAAATTGCTTCCCTGGTAACTCCAGGAGGATTGACAGGACTTGCTGCTAAAGGTGCAAGGAATGCTGCAACTGCATTATTCAAGTCTGGTGTTAAAGCAACCCAGGCAGCAGATAAAGCAAAGCGAGTTGGTTCAGTATTAAATTCCAGGGTGGTCCGCGGAGCAGTAGGGGGTGCAGCCGAAGGTGCAGCTGTAGGGACAATGTACGGAGTAAGCGGGCAGCTGCTGGATGATCCAGAGAACTATCCAACTTTTGCAGATCATATCTATGCGGGGGCAGGTTTTGGTGCAGTAGCAGGTGGAGTTATCAGTGCAATTGGAGGTGCGTTAAGTGGCGCAGGTGGTATGTTCAAGAAAATGAGGGACCGCGCTTACTGGAGAGTATTAGATCCCAAAGCAAAAGAATTTAGAGATGTAACAAAGGGGGGTAAACACATTGACGGTGATACGGAATTAGGCAGGATTATGGCGCAGCTGGATTCCAAAGATCCAAACACCGGCAAGCGCATAATGGAAAACCTGGATGATGCAAAAGAACTAATTAAAGAAATTGATAATACTTTATTGAACAGGTATGGACAAAGAATAGATGAAATTATTGCTACTGTCACAAAGGCAATAAAAAGATCCGGTCAGTCTGTAGATGATATTCAGCTGAACATTGATGCTACTGCAAGACGTATGTTAGATGAAATTGCAGAACCAATGAAAGGCGGATTGCAGCTGCAAGCATACAAAGCACAATACAGAAGAGCAGTACAGGCAATTGAGGAATTTAAGAGATTAGCAAGAGAAACATCTGGCGGAAAAGACACTTTAACATTTCGCCAGGCAGAAGAAATAAAAAGGATATTTGGCAAAGCTGCGTTTAAGAATAAAGCAACCCCTGAAGCGCAGCGGGAATTTATGCAGCAGATGACTGCAATAATCCAGAAAAGTAGTGAAGAATCCCTGGAAGCAATTGCCGGTAAATTAAGCAGGGTTAATGGATTCGATCAATCAATCTATGCGGAATTTCTGGATGCTAAATTAGTCTTTGGTGCATTGAATAAGATCCGCGCTTTAGCTGTTGGTGCAGCTCAAAGAGAATCCACTAATGCCAGGATTCCACTTACTTCCTGGATAACTGGAGCAGGATTAGGTGGTGGTATAGCATCTACAGCAGATAGTGTGGTTGCAGGTGGTGCAATGGGGGCAGCCACATTTGCAGGCACTGCACTTTTAAGAAAGTATGCAAAAGATTCCGGTGAACTATTACTTGCCAGGACCATGAACCGGATCACGGACTATGGCGAGATGCTGAACAGTGCAAATGTTTCCCAGGCAGCGATCCATAAGTTTGTGGACCTACTGGTTAGGGGGGGATCTGCAACAACAGTAAAAATAGCAAATCCGTTTCCAGATAATGATAAAAAGACAGTCAAAAGATTTAATAAAATAAAGAAAGATGTTGAGCTGC
>Ga0209756_1001995_pt1 | contig 18100 bp, 32 predicted proteins | sample ETNvirenome_6_85_FD_184071 | JGI IMG/M metagenome (GOLD analysis project Ga0209756, IMG submission 184071) | Marine viral communities from the Pacific Ocean - ETNP_6_85 (SPAdes) (version 3) | ecosystem: Environmental > Aquatic > Marine > Oceanic | place: Pacific Ocean | collected 2013-06-19
CATGGTTCTATTGAGGCAGGTAAGAAAGCACTTGGAAGAGAGGCAGCTGATATCATTTCTAACACTGTCAATAGATTTCTTGCTAAGATCGATCCGGACAGGGCTGATCGATATAGAAAGAACATTACACCTATAGAGCCGAATATAAAAGCAGAAAAAGAATATGAACGACACCGGCAGATGAATGACTATCTTGACAACCCCTCCGGAGATGATCAGGATATTATGTATCCACATAAGAACAATCCCGCAGCCGTGAAAAAAGCATTTAAACTGCCTAGACTCATGAGGCAAAAAAATCTAAGCAAGCTTCCGGCGCCATTTGACGAAGAATAAAATGAAAATATCAAGAACACAGCTGACAAGAATTATCAAAGAATCTCTATCACCGGCACCTGTTATATACTGTGACATGGACGGTGTCCTTGTTGATTTTGCACAAGGCGCTGCTACACTAATTAATTCAATTTTAGATGGGACTAGACAAGATCTTATTACCACTTCTAAGTCAATTAGAAAAGCATTGCGAAGAATCCATAGAGACCTTGGCCCAGAATGGCGCGTTACTTCAGGACACGATCTAGAGGTTAGGCCGGTTCGAAGCATGATGATGTCTGCAATAGGAAAAAGAGCAGGTGAGTATTTTAGAGACTTACCACCTTTAAGCGATGGAGTTGGTGAACTTTGGCCTTTTATCAATTCTCTTGGGTTGCAAGTAAATATACTTAGCGCACCAATACAAGCAAGAGAGGGCATAACTGCAGAAGAAGGGAAATATTTATGGGTACAGAAGTATTTAAATCCCCAACCTTCTGATTTTATAATTGTTCCTGCAATTGATAAGCAACAATTTGCAATGACAGGTGGGGTCAATATTATTATTGACGATAAAGCTTCTACAATTAATCAGTGGGATACTTCTGGTGGAATCGCCATATTGCATCAGACAGGTAATAGTTTTGCAACTATAGAGAGATTACGCGAGGTATTAAATGAATATAACACTTGAAAATGTAAAATCACTTATTCCGATTGGTGCAGTTATTCTTGCGATTGCTGGGTTTTACTATACAACCCAACATAGGTTAGAGCATCTTGAAAATGAAATAGAAGACCTAAAAGAGCAAGATAAGAAATTAAGAAAGATGATATCTAAAAAGAAGATAAACAAATAAGATCTTTGCTATAAAATATTTTTAGGAGACTATTTTGCCTAAAAAGACAGATAGAAAATCAGATATAAGTATTTTAGATCGTAACGATAGAAAGGTCCAAAAGCCGAAAAAATACAAGGTTGTTATGCATAATGATGATTATACACCAATGGACTTTGTTATATTAATTCTGCAGACTGTTTTTCTAAAGGATTTTCCAACATCAAAGAGATTAATGCTGGATGTACATAAAAAAGGAAGAGGTATTGCAGGCATCTACAGCAAAGAAATAGCAGATACAAAATGTATGCGTAGTATTGAAATTGCAAAAACAGCCGGCTATCCATTTCTAGTTACAGCTGAACCTGAATAAAACAAAGTTGTCGTTATAATTATAGACATGCGAATAACTAAAAGCAGACTAAGAAAACTAATACTCAAAGAGATAACTCAAGTCCCGGTTCAAATTAAAGCCGGATTGAAGCAAGCAATGTTTGATTCAAAATTTTGGACGTTATCTAACAACATTGACGATGTTGATCTTGTTACTGAGACTGAATTTTCTACACCTGCGGTTGAAAAACTCATGGATGCGCTTAATAATGAAGCAACAAAATCAATGCAAGACTTATATTTCCTCTTACACGTTGATGAAGATGAATCATATATACTAGGTCCTGATGACCAATACGGTTATTATCCTAACAACTGGATGCTAAGAGGATATTACTCTGGGCCACAAAATGGAAAGCATGTCATTGTAATAATATTCAGACCCTTGAGTCATAATTATAGATTGCAAGACTTAAATCCAAATGAATTAGTAGGAAAGCTTTCTAGAACAATCAATCACGAAATTATACATGTTGAGCAATTGAAAAAACAAGCAATATCAAAAGGGATATCAGAAGAACAGGCATGGGAAGAACTTTTAGCGGATAAAAAGCAGATCCCGCAGACACAAGGAAGAAGTGAATACCTTTCATTACACAACGAAATCGATGCATATGCCCATGAAGCGGCAGAAGAACTTTTAAGTTTGTATAATTCGGAAGAAGCAATGGATATCCTGCGCTATGGTAATCCAAACTCTACACCAATAATTAAAGATTATTTACATTGGTTGCAAAAAAAACATAGACAACCTGCTTTAAACAATTTTATGTCTAAGGTTTATAGTCAGATTAAATCACAAGTTTCACAGAAAATTTAACATTATAGGCATATTTATTGTTAAAAGGAGTATTAAATGAATCTATCTAATAGGGCATTAAAAGCAATGCGTAGAGTATTATCTGAAGCTGATGGATCTGATGATGAAGAGTGGTGGGTAAACTATAAATCAGGAAACGCCTCACAAAGAAAGAAAAAGTTACTTAAAAGAGTAAGAAAGACAGAGCTTCCAAGAATGAAAGATGAAGATTGGACACCAAGGGTTCATGAACTACAGAGAGCTTACAAACTTGTTGGAGAGTTAAAAAAAGCAGGGGAAGATAAATTAGCTAAGGAACTCGAGAAAGCTGTTATTGATGCTGGAAAAAAACGAGACATTACAAGAGCTGAAATAGTATCAGGCAAAGCCATGCAAAAAACTGCAGACAATCCTGATAGAAGAAATCCAGTTGCATTAGCAAGAAGACAAAGTAAAGGAAAGAAAGGTGATATCGAAGATGTTTCTGATGAGGTTGCAGCAGAATTAGAAAAAAAGATTAGACTTGCAAGACAAGACGGCGATTTTGATGAAGATGATGAGGACGATATTTTTTCTGATCAAGCTCTTGTAGATATGGGAATTGATCCAACAGATCAAATAATGAAAAGAGCTACAAAACAATTAGCAAAAAGAGCTTTAAAAATAGATCCCAAATCAACCCAAGCCGGCAAACCCCAAAAGAAAAAAGGCCTTTCAAAAAAGGCCGAAAAGAATACATCAGGAAAAGAAGAAGGGGCAATATATTTGTACAAGGGCGACAATACATATGACTTTAAGATTATAAAAGGTCAATGGCACACAAGACATACAAAGCATGGTGGTACAGATAAACCATGGAAGAATATGAAAAAATGGAAAAAAACAATTAAAAAACTAGATGCCGGACTCAAATCTGGAAAAACTATAAAACTGGTTCCAGGAAAAGTAAAAGCAGGTGAAGCAGAGATCGTTAAACCTGATGATTTATTACGAGGAAAAGGGCTGAGTCCTCGGGCATTGAAAAGGGCAAAAGCCATGTGGCAGAAGGCCACGAAAATGCAAGAAAATAGAGTAATTGTTACAAGAGGGCAAATAAGAAGAGCAATAAGAAGCTGGTCAAATTGATAGAAAATATTGCAAAAGATGATGTTGTTCTTGTTACAGGTGCAACGGTCAATGAAGGAGGCGTCAAAACTATTCATAGAACTTTAGCAAAAGTTCTTGCAGTTGGAAAAAGTGATGTTTTTGCAATGCTAATGACAAGGGAAGATTACAATCGACCTTTTAAAGTACCTACTTCAAGATGTAAAAAAGTTGAATTACAGAATATTACATTTGTCGAAGAACCCATAAAACCAAAGATTGGCGATTTAGTTATTTCTATAGTTTCATATTTTGGAAAACTTGAAGAAAAGATTGGAAGGCTTAAGTCGATTATTTTAAAACCAGGCAGAGAAAAAGAGGGAATTCTTTTTTGTGGTACAAAAGAAGAAAAAGTTTCATATGCTTCTTTGATGGTCTTAGAAGAATAAAATATCATTTTTTTATGTATATTTGAAAACGGTTGTTTATAATATTAAATAAAATTATTAATTAACTTTGAACCCTCTTTGCGTAAATAATAGTTATGTAAAGAGGTATTCTTATGTATAAGAAATTATGTCGAGCTGCAGGAATTATAATTTATCGAAGAAGACAAGATAGAAATGAACTATTGGGATTGAAGGCATTACCTCATTTGCAATCAAGAAGTAATGGAATATATGATATTCCCAAAGGCATGATAGATAAAAATGAAACTCCTGAAGACTGTGCAAGAAGAGAATGTTATGAAGAGACTTCACTTAGACCAGCGACTTTCACAGCAGGTCCTCATAAGTCTGGATTATTATGGACTTGGCTTTCTGAATGTGATGAAATGCCTACATTGAAAATTAACCCAACAACTGGACAAAAAGAACATCTAGGGTACACCTGGCTTAGTATAGATGATATAATAGAAAATTGTTTAGATTATTTACGCCCGTCATTAGTATGGGCAAAAAAGGTATTGGAAGATAATGATAACACACTTACAAGAAAATAATATTTCTTATACAGAACACATGAAAAGGTCGCTTGCATTTTCATTGAATTCATTGGCGGCATCAATATATTTTTTTATTCATGCATTTTTTCCATTTATTCTAGAACATCATGGTTCATGTATGATTAAAAAAATATCAGAAGATATTAAAAAATGCAATAATGAAAAAACAGGAGAGGATCAATGAGCTTACCAATAATTGCAGTTTATGCAGGAAGATTCCAGCCAATGGGAATGCATCATAAAATGACTTATGATTGGATGGTACAAACTTTTGGATATGACAATAGTTTTATTGTTTCTTCTGATAAAGTCAAGTTACCTAAGTCACCATTAACATTTGATGAAAAAAAGTCAGTAGCATTAGCGCATGGTGTGCCTGATGATAAATTTGTTTATGCAAGATCACCATACGTACCTACAGAGCTTTTTGAAAAAATTGCTATAGAACGAGGATTATATGTAGAAGATCTATCAGTTGTTTTTATAGTTGGAAAAAAAGACATGGAAGATAATCCAAGATTTAGGGTGGGATATAAAAAATCCGGAGGCCCTTCATACTTCCAGACCTATAATCAAAATGCCCAGCTTTTAGATGCAAAAACACACGGTTATCTTGCAGTTGCGCCACATGTCGTTTGCTTGTTGCCAAATTGTGCTGAAAGTTCTGGAACAGCATTGCGCATCTTTTTAAGTAATTCAACTGAAGAAGATTTTAGAGAAGCAATGGGTTTTTATGATTCAAATATTGATGCAATGTTTAAGTCAAAATTTACAAACAATGTTAATATTCCTGCCTTATTAAAAGAAGCAACAGAAATAAAAGAACGAATTGCACTAGAAATGGGAACAAATGAATATAATGATTATATTGATAATTTGATATTAGATATAAAGCATGTAAAAAAATCTTTAAATTCTAGAACTAGAAAGAACGAAAGATATAGAAAAGAATCTTCCAGGCTCCAGTCAGCAATAGAAACTCTTCGCCATCTTTTAAGAAAAAATCAAAGAAAATTACTTGCCAATAATTCTATAAATGAAACCACAATTAATTATATTACGTATGAAGAATCTAATAAAATAAACAATAACGATAATGATCATCTCACTAGAGATGAAATTAAAAGTTTTTTTAACAGGTTAAAATGACAAAAAAACGTGATATAGAAATTGCAGCAATTAAAAATGCGATTATAGAAAGCTCAGATGGGTGTTTTGCTGTCAAATATGAAAGTGATGGTAGTGGATATCATTATACAGTATACTCTGAAAAGGAATCAACAGATTTAAGAAAACTAAAAACAGTTCTTGAGTCATTAAATTTATCAAAAAGATTTATTATAATATTGGCGAACTCTGCATTTATTGAGTTTAAAAGGGTAGAAAAAAAATGAAAGACAAGAAAGTAATAAGAGGATTTACTTGCGGAGCTTTTGACCTGGTCCACGCCGGTCATATTTTAATGTTTGAGGAATGCAAAAATTACTGTGATTATCTTATTGTAGGATTGCAAAAAGATCCATCGATTGACAGGGGTGATAAAAATAAACCAATCCAAACTTTAAAAGAAAGGGAAGTAATATTAAAAAGCATAAAATGGATTGATGAAATAATTGTTTACAATGATGAAGAAGAGTTGTATCAAATTTTAAATAATATGTGGGAAATGGGAACAATTAATGTTAGAATAATTGGAAGTGACTGGAAAGGAAAAAAATTCACAGGTTATAATTTACCAATAAAGGTAATATTTAATTCTAGAAGTCACTCATATAGTACTTCTGAGTTGAGAAAAAGAGTGTATCAATCTGAACTAAATAAAAGGCCGTAACATATGTCTAAATCATCTGATAGCTTATATTGGTTGGATGGTGACGGCATAGAGCAGAATGATGACTTTATTAAAAGAGAGATACTAGAATATAATAAAAATGGCGGCACTATTTATGTAGGCTCTGATAGCATGATGAATTGTACTACATGTTCTTTTGCTGCAGTAATTGCTTTTCACAATAGAAGCAAAAAAATAGCAAAGTATTATTATAAAAAATTAAAAAAACAAGAAGTAAAGTACAAAGATGTTAAGCTGAAAATTCTTGAAGAAGTAAGCATAGCAATTAGTACAGCACAGTTTGTTCTTAAAATTTGTCCTAATGCGAATATCGAACTTCATATTGATATAAGTACTGAAAAGACAAATTTAACTAGTAAGTTTTATTCTCTTGTAAAAGGTTGGGTTGATGGTGTAGGGTTTAAATTAAAGGTAAAACCAGACTCATGGGCATCTTCGTCCATTGCAGACTGGCATACAAAATAGGGGATTAATAATGTCATTAACAATTAAAAAGAAATCTGCGTTTATAAATGAAGGAAATTTTGATTTAACATCAATAATCAAAGATTGCATAAAAACACTATTACTAAATAGATTGTCTTTAAGAAAAATTAACATGTTAAAATACGTTGAGTATTTTCTTGCCTATAAGATCTGCGAGCATACAAATGAAAAAACATTGGCTAGTATATTCTTAAAACGAAAGTATGAAAAAGAATATATAAGAATACCTGCAAAAGAAATAGAAATCTCAGGTGCTACAATTATTGAGTTTATTGATTATTTAGATGAATATGATGCTAAGGAAATAATATCATCACAAAAACTATTGGAAATTGTATAATGTAAATTAAGCTTTTTTTAAATATAATAATTTATAGTGGAGGCTTACCTACATGAGTAATCATAATATTGAAAAGTTCTTTCCTTACAAGGAACCTAGACCTGAACAGTTAACTGCAATTGAATTTGGTTTAAAAACATTTTTAGAATCAGATAAAAAGTATTGCATTATTGAAGCTGGAACAGGTGTTGGAAAATCAGCGATTGGTTTAACACTAGGTAGAATATTAAATAATAAAATGACATCGCTTGATGAAATGTATGCTCCGGGAAGTTATTTCCTTACAACACAAAAAGTTCTTCAAAGACAATATGAGAATGATTTTGGATTACCAGCAGGTAAAATGTGTTCTGTATACTCATCATCAAACTATAAGTGTGGATGGCATAAAGCAAATGATTGCAGAACGTCGGCACAGATGCTTAAGACAACAAAGAAAAACTCAGGATTTTTTAAACATTGTACACAAAAATGCAATTATAAAAATTCAAAAAAGAATTTTTTAGAATCAATGGAGTCAGTTACAAACTTTCCTTATTTTATTATGGAATCAACATATTCAGGCAAAATTAAACCAAGAAACTTTCTTGTAGTCGATGAGGCTCATAATACAGAATCAGTATTAAGTAATTTTGTAGAGGTTGTTATAAGTCAATACTTTTGTGAAAAGGTTGTTAAGTGTAAATGGCCTAGTAAACTTACACCTGTTGCTTTTTTTAAGTGGGCTAAAAATGTATATTATCCCAAACTACAATCACAAATTCTTCATTTTGAAGCCATGATGGACAAGTTAGGCATTGGGAGCAATATAAAGGATTTAGCTGCAATATCGCTTAAGTATGATATGTTAACTGGGCATAGCAATAAACTAGATATCTTTCTTAAAGATTTTTCTACAGAGAACTGGGTAATGGAGCGACAAAAAACAGAAAAGAGGGGTTATGAAAAAATTGTCTATAGGGCAATTGATGTATCAAAATTTGCTGAATCATATTTGCTTAGGATGGGTAGGAAAGTTCTTTTAATGTCTGCAACAATTCTAAATGCAGAAGGTTTTGCTAAGTCACTTGGGATTGGTAAAAATGATTATAGTGCAATTAGTATACCTTCACCATTTCCAAAAGAAAACCGACCTATATTTGAGGCGGGTATTGGAAGTATGAGTTCAAAAATGATTGACAATACTTTACCAAAATTAAAAAATGCTGTCAAAGAAATTATGAAACAACATAAAAATGAAAAAGGTATAATTCATTGCCATACATATAAAATCGCAAATTATCTTAAAAAGAATATTAGGTCAAAAAGAATATTAATTCATAATAGTCAGAATAGGGATGAGATATTAAGAAAGCATATGACGTCTAAGGAACCTACAGTTTTGTTATCACCGTCAATGACAGAAGGTGTTGACCTTAAAGGTGATCTTTCAAGATTCCAGATTATTTGCAAGGTACCTTATCCTTACTTAGGCGATCCTATTATTAGAAAAAGAATGGCAAAAAATTCTAAATGGTATCCAATGAAAACAGCAATGAATATTGTTCAGGCATATGGTCGAAGCGTTAGAACAATTAATGATAGGGCGGTAACATATATTCTTGATAGTGATTGGAAGTATTTTTATCAAAGAAATGCAGATGTTTTTCCTGCAGGTTTTGATGAAAGCATCATAACGTAAAGATGCTCATAGATGATAATAATTTAAACTTTTAATTATCTTATATTACTATACTAGTAATCAATGAAAATTAATTAATTAAAGCTCCGGAGGCGCGCAATGAATATAAAAGTCGGTGATACAGTTGAACATCTCTATCATATGAGCAATAAAGGCGAAGTAATTAAGGTATACTATGTAAATGTTACAGCCGGCTCGGGCGGCGGTGGACCACTATCAAAAGCAACAAGAGTTGTTTTTAAGAGTCAGCTTGATGATAATATTTATGATATGCCAGCAAAAGACTTAAGGTTGGTCAGGGAATAACGTGATAAATTTACGTTATATTTTTTTTGGATTTTGTATATTTGCTAATATATTTTTGGCAGTATTTGGCATAATTATTGATGATATCAACTTAGTTATTTTAGCAATAATCTCTTTTTTGTTGATACTTTTTCCAACAATACAAGGTTATTATGCCAAAGAAAAAAAGCAAGAAAACAAAACAGATGATAAAGGATCTTCATCTTGACAAACCTACGTCTCATGGCGGTTGGCCTAGCGGAGATAATGGTGGCTGGATTGACAAACGACCGGTAAATATACAGATAGCTGATTATCTTGAAAAAATGGGCTTGCTTGCTGATGTACCGCAGGCAAGGCTAAGTGAAAATCAGATAAGATTTTTAGTGCGGAAATTATTAATTGAATTAAATACTTATTCTAGCTAAGGAGAATCTTATGTCTGTAAAATGTATTACTGATCGCTTGCAAAAACTTAGAGAGCTAAGGGAAAAACTTTGTAGTAAGGAAAAAAACTGGAAAGAAGCTTTTGAAGCGAGAGACTGGATTGTTGATCAAATCAAGACACTTCACTGCATGGCTAGTTCTGAAGTTCATACAAAGGATGACATTAAAGATAGATTAGCTGACATATTGTGTGTTTTTGAAGAAACTGATGGGGATTGTGATGACAGGTGAAAATAACTGGGGTGAATATTCAAGATTAGTCTTGAAGGAGTTGGAAACTTTGGCAACTGGAATTGAAGGCCTTCGTATTGAATTGCAAGATGTTAAGCAAGAATTAGCAAAGATGCAAGTTAGAGAAGATAAGGTCGATGAGCTTAAAGTGTGGAAAGAAAAAATTGACGATGTTGCATCACCATCACAATTAAAAGAACTAATGAAAGAAGTTGATGATCTCAAGATGTTCAAGACAAAAGCAATTACTGTTTTTGCAGTTGTACAATTTGCAATGGCTATTATAGTATTTGCACAGAGGTTCATGTAAATGCTAATAACTAAAGGGCAACTAATAAATATAATCAAGTCTTCACTTAATGAGGATATAGCTTATAGCTCTCCTGCATATGGAAATATTGTTATAGATGATCCAGGCACAGATACTATCCCAGCAGTCTCAGATTTAAATATATTATATCAGCGAAGCATGGATGCCGGTGATGCACAATCAGCTAAGTTAATCAAGCTTTTGAATTCTGAACTAACTAGATCAGTTATTGCTAATGATACAGATGCCTGGGAAAGAATTGGAGAGTTTATGCTTTCTAACTTAGGGTTTACACAGCAGACAGATATCACAGGTGGTCCTAAAGTTGCAACATTTTATGATGTTGTCAAAAACAACACGTATTATTCTGTTAAAACTTCTTTTAGAGGATTCTCAGGCACTAGATCTGGTACAAGAGCAGCTGTAGGAGCTTCTCCTTTGAAAGTAAGACATATTGACTATATTATGCAGCAAAAATATAGTGATAGATTGTGGGCAGTTATTGGCTGTGTTAAGCAAAAATCGCAACAATATCCAGGTGCAATTGATATACTTTGGGGTGCTACCCCTGCAAAATTAGGCGCCGACTTTGAAATAGATGAATCATTCGATATGGAATTAAATAACGCTATCAAGTTTGTTAGGCCTAATGTATTGATACCTTTTCAAGGTGCGTATAAAAAGAAACGAGACTCGAAATTACGAGCAGCAGGAACAGAAGCACTTTTTGGAACATTTTCAGATTTGTGGAGAATTAAATTAATGCCTGATACCCCGGTTGATCCGGAAGTTGAAGCTTTTAGAGGCAGACTAATGAGATTAGCTGGTACTGCTGAGCCTACTCTATTGAATCAGATACTATCACTATTAAGTGCAAATGGGATTATTGTATAACAACCTCGTGTAATTCTTAACATATCATAGTATAATATAAGAGTAATACAAAAACTGTTACAAGGAGGTAGCTTTGTATTTAACTCGTGAAGATATAGTTGAAGTATTGAAACATATGAAATCATTTGAAAATGATCTTAATAATGTTTATCAAAGTCGTGATTATAATTTTAGAGACAACATGGGTAGACGAAACGCGTTGATGTCAATTGCGCAAGAACGTGAAGTTGCAAAAGTGCTTAGAAAAAAGTTTGATAATGTAGTAGAGGATGGAGCACCAGGAAAGCCTGATATCTTTATAGACGATACTCAAACTGAACTAGAATGTAAACTTACTAGCGGCAGCAAGTCAAAAGGTTCTAGAGTCTATGCGCTTCAAACAGACTGGGAAACTCTTTGTAATAAAGAAAGTCTTGATTACCTTTATATTATTGCAAACAAGGAATTTGATAAGTTCTGTGTTTTATTTTTTGAAGGTCTTACATCTGATGACTTCTTTCCACCTTCTAACGGGTCAAGAGGTAAATCAAGAATGAATAAATCAAAGGGTATGGCAAAGGCTACATGCCTTGTAGGTGATTTTTTTAATCATAATGAAAAGTATATTAATAAAATAGCATCAGAAACAATTGAAGAATTTACTTCACATCAAAAAAAGATGAGAGATTTGTGGATAAAATATGATTCTATACCAGTAAATTCTAAAGTTGATGCAAAAACAAAGATGTTAATCGCTCAAAATAAAGAGTCTGAGTCTCATAGAAAGAAAATTAAAATACTTAAAGATAGAAAAGACTACTGGGAATTTGGATCAAAAAGATATAGATTTATATTAGAAGATGTATAGATATTATAGGGGTTAAAATGGCTAGAGAATGGACTGTTGAGAAAATTATTAATGGAAAAAAATATAAAATATTTTATTCTGAGTATGATTATCTTGGAGGTTCAACCCATATAATTTCTAGAATGGAATGTGTTGATGCAAAATATGTTCAAGAAACTAATAAAAATATTAAAAGTATTAAAGGAGGCAATATTGGGAAATAGAAAAAATGATATTTCACTCACGCTGACAGGAAGTAAAGAGGAAGTTAAAAACCAGGAAACAGAAACACCTGAGACAAAAGAGGAAAATAATCCTGACAATCCTTTGCATGATTTTGATATTGATCAGGTCAATAAGATTATGACTGATATTTTTAAATTAGCAGAATCTGAACTAAAAACTAATGAATCATTTGAACCTAACTATGTTTTGAAGGCGGACAGTGACGGTGCATGGTTATATAGCATGACAAGAAGGGCGTTTTTTAAAATGAGTGATAATATACAAATAACAGCAGTAGATGTAGTGTCTGATGATATATCATATTGTGTTATCAATCATGATGTATATGAAGTAAAAAATGATATGATACTATGTGTTGGATGGAATTAAAATGAAAATAAAAGAATATATTAATCAATTTAAAAATGCTATTATGTTACCCTACGGTATTGATGAAGAATTTGATAAGGAATCAAATGAAGCTTTGTTTAGATTTTTAGATCGCATATACTATTTCTTGTTATTTTTTATGATATTTTTTGCATGTGGAAGTATTTATTTTTTTACAAGATGTGAGATATTAGATGTTTGCAAAACTTAAAAACAAAACACGCAATGTCATTGTCCATGCACAAACTCTTGCATTTGGTGCCAGTGTTTCACTTATTATTTATGCATTAACAATTAAATACAATTACACATTACAGAGAAAAAATAATGAATAATAAGTATGTAGTATTATATTGCAATCATTATAACTTAGACATACAAGAATCTATAAGAATTCCTGGTGAAAATTATATAACTGACAAAGGTGAAAGAATTGGCTTTTATAGAAATGATAGCAAATATATTGAATTTAATAATAATGAAAATGAATATAAAAAAAGTGATCTTTTAAGTTTTATTTTGGAAAACTTTAAAGCACATTGAGGTTAATATGGCAGCTGGTGATTTTACAGCTACAGTTCTTTACGATCAAACATGCACAACAGAAGAAGGTATGAATATACTTTCAACTATCTATGCAATAAGATGGACATACCCAGGCGCATTGACACAAACAACAGCAAGGCTAAGAATAACATGTATTTATAGTTATGAAGCAAGCGCAATGATATTCCATGCTGGAACAATTGAAAAATGGAGAAATGAAGGATGGGGATTAATTGATGAGTATCATGATGACAGGGGTGATCTAGTAACTCCTCATGAGTACAGAGATAGAATGATTAATCATGCTCATTCTTTTTTAATGGGTGTCCCTTTAACAGTAATTGATGCTGATTATGAACCAACTGATAATTTTCCATTTACACCATCTTCTAAACCACCCGCAACTCCTGGAGTGCATGGTTTAAAAGTTATTGATTATAACAAGAAAAAAACGGAAAAAAATAAAAAAGATCCAAAAGGTAAACTTAAAAAAGATGATAATGATTTTGACTGGGTATAGGAGCTAAAATGGGTGGAATCGGCGGACATATGAGTCATGTCTATGAAAATATGAGCATGACATTTGGAGGTCTTATTGATCTCTTTGGAGCTGTATCTTCTGGCAAGATATCAGTAAGCGAAAAGGTTGACGGTCAAAATTTATATTTTAGATATGATTCTGAACGAAGAATCCCTACATTCGCTAGAAATTCAGGGCATGCAAAAGTAGGTGGAATCACTAAAGAGGCAATGACAGCAGACTTTACAAGAAAAGGTGCTGGAGACCCGGGTTATGCAGGCGTTATTAAAACATTTGATGATGGCATGGATGCAATTCAAAAAGCAATTGGGGCAATTGATCCTTTTATTTTAGAAAAGATATTTTATAGAAGCGATCTATACGTAAATTGTGAGGTAATGTCAGGTGACAATAGAAATATTGTTGTTTATAACGGCAACTTTATAGTCATGCACGGTCTAGATCTGGTTGGTACCCCAGAGTTAAATGATGAAGAGGCAGGTAGGATTGATGCAGAAGCTAGACAACTATTTTCACTTTTAACCCAACAAATCAACAAAGAAGAATCGAGAATAGCAAAAAGAAATTGGGAAGTTATTGGGCCAAGACTAGTCGAGTTGCAAGATCTTTCATCAATCGATTTTTTAGAAAGATTGACAGGTACAATAGATATGATCTTAGAAGGTACAGGGCTAACATTGACAAGTACATTTAAGGATTTTGTAGCTTACCACCTTTTGAATGTGATTAGACAAACATTTGCTGTACAACCCACACAAGAAGTTTTTGATATGATACTTACACTAGTCACGGAAACTTCAGACGAGAAAAAACAAAGAATTCAGTCGGGAAGAAAAATAGACCTCAGAACGCTAAAGGCGCTTCACAGGAATGATGGTGACTATAATGCATTAAGAAATATTGCTTCATCATCAAGCGTAAAAAGTATTTTAACAATTATTCTTGAACCTTTTGCTCAAATTACTGTCAAGTTTTCAAGTGAAATTTTAGCAGGAGCCTCTTCATACTTTATGAAAGATTCAAATGCTGCAATGCAATCATTGATAAGAATGACAGCATTGGCAATTGAAAGGGTTCCTAAAAGAATTGCAAACCTAATACAAACTGGAAATGTTGATGTAAAAGCATTAACACAGGCAGATTCACTTCAAAAAAGATTTGATAAAAATATGGCGCGATTAAGAGATGTAAACGCTATATCTACGGGAATAGAGGGCGTTGTTTTTGAATACCCACCAATGAGTAGGAGGTTTTATAAATTTACAGGGGGTTTTGCACCAGCAAATCAATTATTAGGACTTCTTGGTTGGGATGAAAAAGCATCAATAATGTCCCAAGTGCATAGCGAGATTTACCCTTAGGCTTTAAAATGTCCCATAGCAACCGGCCACAATTCAGTGGCTATTTTTTTACATGCATCTGCAACTTTTTGTATCTCCCATTGTGCACCTTCATGAGACCTAAGGCTGATAAATTTAATTAAATTATTTAGATTGACTGTGCCGTAATATTGTGTATACATATTCTGAGGTAATACTCCCCTTGCTTGTTCTCTGCAAACGCCTGATTGCAAAAGTTCATCAAATAATTTTAAACTGTCCATGTGATGCAAATTAATTCTTTTTGAGGCTAGTATCTTAAAAGGCTTATTGCATGCCGGGTCGTATATATTCAATGTCGGATTGACTGTATTTTCAATATTGCTTGCTTGTCGATTTGATTTGTGTTGTGTTCTAAATTCTGTAGGTTCATAGAATCTGATATCATAGTCTGTATATCTACGACTAATTTCGTTATAAGACCAGGTTCTATGTCTATGATGCTGTGATCTAACAAACATTGGAACTGTAAATCGAAATGTGATAATATTGTGTTCTAATGTTGATGTATGCTTATGATCAATTAGGTATTTAATGAGTTTTTTATCTTTACCGTCTAGTACTTCTTTGTGCTTTCCAAAGCTTACACGGGCTGCATTGACAATAGTAAGGTCATTTCCCATATGTTCAACATATTCAACAATTCCGATGTTGTCATGATATAAATATATTTTTTTATTATCCATAATATCTCCCTATAATTTTTTATTGTAGTTATATTAAACTGCAACAAATAAATTTATAGGTGCTTTATATATGAAGAAATTATTTTTTATGTCTTTGTTTTTATTATCATGTAGTTCTGATGTTTCAATACTAAAAGTAAATGAAAAACAACAGGATGACACGGGCTCAGTAATTACTGACAATACGGATACTAATGATACAGAAGACAATAATCATCAGCAAGATACCGAAGATACTGACGACACATATAATCCTGATCATGATTTAGTCATTGGTTTTGTTGAATATTCACTTATTCAAGTATCATGCCCTTCATGCTTTGGTATGTTTAATGAAATAACAACAACACAATACGCAAGATTTCATGAACCAACTGGCGCAAATCACTATGCGTGGGTACCCAGAGAAGATGAAGGCTGTAGGCAGTATTATGATAGTCCAGTCAGTGCTACAAATGTTGATGTTGGTGGCTCTATTGTTTTAGTATCTGGTAATTATACACACAGTTTAAGCAAGAATTATGATTCAACAGGCGTAATTTACAATGGTATACCTCAGAATACTGATGCAGGTTATGTAAGAGATGCCTACTATGATATTATTATAGATGGTATGGCGGTATCAGATGAATCATTTCAATCACTGCATGGGTTTGATTATATTGAACCCTATACGATGTTGTATACTGATATGTCATATGCTTATCAAGCCCCTATTAATAAGACAAATAACTTATTTTCATGGGGTCCTTCAGGTGATCAAGATAGCTTTTTCACTGTCCAGGTTTCTGTTTATTCTTGGGATGGTTCTAGCTATTATGGAACAGTAATTTGTAGAGGAGAAGACACCGGTCAATTAGTAATCCCAGGTAGCTATTTCGCATCTTACCCGTCAGGTAGCTTAACAAGTATACATTTTATAAGGCATAGGTCAAAAGAAATATACAGCTATGAACTACAAGGTATAATACAAACACATACTTGGTGGGAAGTAATAGGTACTGGGTTTATTCAATAAAAAGGAGATATTGTGGCACAAGTAACCGTAAGAAATGGCGAAGATATTAATCGTGCAATTAAACGATTTAAGCGAAAAGTTGAAAGGGAAGGGATTATGAAAGAGGTAAAAAGACGAAGATACTACCTTAAACCTTCTGAAAAAAAGAAAGAAAAAAGAATTGCTGCTGAAAAAAGAAGAAGAAAAATTCAAAATAGAAATTCTAATAGAAGTAGGTAAAATTAGTTTAGATTTAAAAACAAAGCAGCTTATGCTGCTTTTTCTATTTTTGGGTAATATTTATTATAAAATTCTTTATTGGTGCAATATGAAATTGACAAAAACACAACTTAGAAAAGCTATTAAATTAATTCTATTAGAAAAACAGCGTGACTATAGTGGTGGCGGCGGTGGCTTCGGTGGCGGCGGCGCTGCTTCATCATGGGAGCCTAAATCAGCAAAGCCACCAGGAGAAGGTTTTGCTGCATCAACAATGAAAGGAATGGGAAAAGCTTGGGATGCTGCTAAAAAAGCTACAAAAGTCCAAATGAAAACAATATTTCCTAAGCCAAACGATACATTTGAAATTAATTTTACTAACCCAGTACCTAAAAAATTATTAAAGAATAAATCTGGTCATGAAGATTGGGCACAAAAATTAGGTATAAAGTGGGGCCCAGACAAAAAAAGTCATGATTTTTATTTTATTCAATTTAATGCTGAACCCTTTGACGGCGGCGGCTATCTTAAAAAACCCCATCATAAGTCAACTATAATAAGTAGTGCTGCAATGATTGGTGCATCAGGCCTATCAAATAAAAAAGCAGCTATTGTATTTCACTTAACCAAGAAAGCTAAGCCCAAGATAAGTTTTAGTGGAAGTAAGGTCACAGTAAGCTTTTCATCGGCAAAAGGTAAAAAATCTAAAAGAAGCGGTGAATCTAGATGGGCACGTTATATTAGAACCTCAAAACCCGAAGATAAAAAATATACAGTGCAGATTAGTCGACTTTGGTATAGAAATTCAAAGAAAATTGGACGAAATCAAGGATTTGGTTCTTATATAAAGTGGTATAAAAAACTAATTAAGACAGGACATCTTGGAACAAAGCATAAAACATTAGGTATCAGGCTTAAAGATGGAATAAACATATCTGGAAAAACCTGGAATAAAGGCGATGATTTATCTCCTAAGCAGATTGATCTTATACTTAGAGGTTTATAGAAGAAAATGAAAGTAACAAAAAATCAATTAAAACTATTTATAGAAAATTATCTTTATGAACAAGAAGATGAGGAAAACCTAGATGATCTAGTTTCTGATATAACTTCAGAATTAGACGAAGAAGAAGAAGATGAAGAGTTTGACGATGAAGACGAAGACGAAGATGAAGAGTTTGACGATGAAGATGAAGACGAAGACTTAGATGATGAAGAGTTTGACGATGAAGATGAAGATGAAGACGAAGACTTAGATGATGAAGATGAAGAAGACGAAGAAGACGAAGAAGACGAAGAAGACGAAGAAGACGAAGAAGACGAAGAAGAC
>Ga0209756_1002001_pt1 | contig 18070 bp, 24 predicted proteins | sample ETNvirenome_6_85_FD_184071 | JGI IMG/M metagenome (GOLD analysis project Ga0209756, IMG submission 184071) | Marine viral communities from the Pacific Ocean - ETNP_6_85 (SPAdes) (version 3) | ecosystem: Environmental > Aquatic > Marine > Oceanic | place: Pacific Ocean | collected 2013-06-19
ATGGGTGCATTGTAGCTATGTTGAATCAGGAAACAGAAAAGAACCAAGACGCTTCGACGGACGGAAATGGTCCCCCCTGTCCTAAGTGTGGCTGCGATAAACCAAAGGTCTTCGTGGTTTACGGACGTTACCAGTGTGCTGACTGCAAATGCATAGCCGACAGTGATTATTGCCGAGAGGAAATTAGAAATGCCTGTTCCTGATCCCAATTTCTGGACACAAGCGGCCGCTTGGCGGAACCAGACGCTCCCATATACACCGAGCGGCATTGCGTCATTACCTCCTAAATGGTTGCCACCACCCTATTCATATGAAGAGCCTGGTAGAGACCCCGATGTATCAGGTGGCTACGACCCGGACGAACCTCCGCACTTTGGTACACCAAAAAATCAAATGACTGAGAGTATGAAACAGGAAATAGTGGATTACTACGCAGAGAAAGTAGCAGCGCAAGATAAACTAAAGAAATTTATTGGTATTAGCTCTCTTTCTCCGTGGCAAGCATTAGCCGGAAAATTCTTCGGTTCTGATAGAGATAAACTAAACGAATGGAATTTAAGTTTGCTTGAGCCAAACGTGGAATATTTGAGCGACAAATGGAAGGCAGCTAACCCTGAAGCATTTCGGTCGGGGGTAGCATATGACACAACTCCAGCGGAAAAACTTCTAGTAACTGCGGGAAGGAAACTGACGGGAAGAGGTTCCCTAGATCCAGGAATCGTTAGCCCCCCAACACCGAGTGCCGTTACTCCTTCTGCTATATCATCATTAACCCCTGACCCACGCGTACTAGAACTAATAAAACAAATGAGGGGCGATGCCGCAAAAATCAAACGTATGGGAACCCCCCTGGCCGATATTCCAGAGCAACTGTGGCGCCCAAGAGACATAGACCCAAAAACAACTAGATTCATTGAAACAGGGGGATCTGATATGGGTACATCGGAGGAAATAAAAGGACTTTCTGGATCACCGATAACTCCAGCGGAGAAACTTCAACACACTACAGTTTTAGGTGGGCCTACTTGGGGACAATCTAATCCAAATGCTACTGAATTTGATTATCTGCAAAGAAAAAGTGAGCTAGATTCAGGTAGTTATGAGCTTACTAAGGAGGAGGCTTTTAGACAACTTGATCCAGAGGTAACCGACTTCATCAGCAAAAATAAGGGATTTGGAAACCCCAGTATAATTAATATCCCATCACCCCCTGAAAATGCAATGGGGACTGCTGTACTCCCGCTAACTCAGGCGGAATTAGCGCTGGAATCAGCGACTGCGCCGGTTAATGCTGCGGGGGTGGGGGCCGAACTGGATGCGGAAGCTGCCCGGATACGGGCCAAGCACGGTTTACCACCATCACTACACGACCAGGTGAAGGCCAGGGTCGCCGCTGGTACGCTCACGGAAGTACCGATGACGCCGGAAAGGAAGGCTATACAACAAGCACGGTTTGACCACTTTAATCAGTGGGGGGTTATGCCTCCGCGTAATGATCCGCCCCAGAACGGCCAAGAACCCGAAGCGCCGGATCCTTTCGCTCCTGGTTCAGATTCTGAAGAGTACGGCCGTTATAACACTGGCGGTATGGTTAACCCCCGTCCGATGATGGGCGGCATAGGAGGGCGAGGGGAAGTCCTTCGAAGAATGTTCAGGAGAGCTATTTAGCCGATCCCCAATTGTCTCCCAGACCTACGTCTATCCTGGACGGTATCTTCATGTCCGGGACGCAATTCTCCATCAGTCCCTTGATCTCGGTCACCTGATCGTCGCTCTCTATCGAAAAGCACAGTTCGTCATGAACAGTAAGCATGGGCCAATGACCATGGTCTATGCAGTCCTGCATTGCCTTCTTGGTCTGATCCGCCGCGGACGCTTGGATCAAACGATTGAGGGCCTTGTACACAAACGCAACTTGGTAAGTGGCTGGATTACTGCGGGACCAATTCTGGTCTCTCTCTTCCACGGGAATGCTTAATATCTCTTGCCACTGCTCTTCAAGTTTCTCCGCATGAATAATAGTTTTGGCCTCTTTGGAAAAGCCTCTGGGTTCCCTCATGGGAAACCGGCATTTTCGTCCCAAAAGAGTCCTGACTTCGCGTCTTTTTGATGCTGCATCCATAACAGAAGAAGCTAACGCCCGAATAAAGGGAACTTTCTCGTCGTATTCTCGTCGTATTTCCTTTGCTTCTTCAAACGGAATGTCTCCCAAGGTCTGCGCCAGCTTGCCGATACCCATTCCGTACATGGTTCCTAAATTAATAGTCTTGGCTTGGTATCGATCTACGCCGGCAATGTCGGCCATGATCTGGTGGAAGTCCACGTCAGATTCCTGATATTGCTTTACGATTTCTTTTACCTTGTCGCTCTCCCTTGTTGAGGGGGCTAGAGAGGCATAGTGCATCAACCATCTGGGTTCCTGTGAACTGTAATCAAAGCTTCCCCATCGACACCCCTCTTCAGGCAGAAAGAGACCCCGGATCAGACCCTTGATTTCTGGATGCCTTGAAGGAACCTGCTGTAGATTGGGATGGCTCGATGAGAAGCGCCCTGACACCGTGCCACCTTCATCGGAACGCAACTGGTTAAACTGGCAATGGATACGTCCCTTGTGCTGATGATTAAGGATTGTATCCACGAAGGTGGTATTGGCCTTGTTGTATTCCCTGACTTCCAGGATATCCTTGGCCACCGGATGTTCGTGGGTCTTCAGGAAATGCTTCGTAAAACTGGGGGCGCCTGACTTCTCCGTTCTTTGGTATGAAAGTCCGATACTATCAAAAGCCTTCGCCAGACTTTTAGCGTTCCAGGGTTCTATATGGACTCCGGTATCGTTATGAAGATTTTTCAAAATCTCCTTCTCTCGTGATCGGAGATACAGTTTGGTTTTCTCTGCCCTATCCAAGTCTACCTTAACCCCCCTTTTCCTCATCTCGAATACAAGAGGAAGCAACGATAGTTCCATCTCCAGTATCTTCTCGCAATTGTCCTCTATCAGCTTCTCATGAAGAACCTTCCAGAGTTTTAAGGTTAGATCTGCATCTCCCTCTGCATAAAAGGCAACTCTTTCAGCAGGAAGCTTCCACATCTCTGCCTTGGCATTTACGCCATGCTGATCTGCGGCCCGTTTCAAGTCTTCTTCTTTTTTCTTCTCGCCCAGGTACGTCGAAGCCAAGGCGTTGAGTGAATAGCTGAATCTGTTTTCGTCCAGAAGAGGGGCCGCCGCCATGGTGTCGAGAATAGTCCCCTTTACCTCGATTCCTTCTGATAACAGCCACCCCAAATCGTATTGGGCGTTATGGAACACCACAGACATGCCATGATCAAGTTGGTCCTGGAGCCAGGTCAGGACAACATTCTTCGCCATATTGCCGCCACCTTGATGAGCAATGGGAAGATAGGCACTCCAATCAGGAGCGGCCACAGCTATCCCGATTAGATTTCCATCGTTTCGTGTCCAACCTGGCCCCAAGTCTCGTAAGTGAGGATCCTTAGTCTCTACATCTACTGCGATAATTTTCTCGCTTGATAGATCAGGTAGATAGTCTGGTGGCGCCCAGACTTTTTCATCGAATAAATCCTCACGCATCTTGCTGCGACAATGCTGCCCATAGTGCGGTATACGCTGAAGCGTCTATACCATCGTCTGGATTAGGATCACCAATCTCATTCCGTGCAACTTTCAGAAGAACCATGCAGAATGCGACATCCGACGCGTATACAGTCGTCCCTAAATACGTACTCCAAAGGTCAGCTACTCTTTTATGCTGTTTCACGTAATCACCATGCTGTTGCGCCCTTTGACCAGAAATAAGGGAAGCAGCTTCCGTTAAGATTTCATCCGGTTTCATAGGCTGTAATATATATCAGTTTGAGGATGAAGAATATGAAGAGCATTCTTTGCTCTGGTAACAGCTACATAAAACACCCTGTGCTCCGTAGAGGGATTTATGTTGTATTCCCGATAGGCGGCATAGGAGAGATCAGGAACAACAATTACATTGTCCGCCTCTCCCCCCTTCATGGAATGTATGGTGCTGATTTTGATACGGGGGTTCCTTACGTTATCTCCTCTCTTTAACGCGTTAAGGATATAGTTTTTCGTATCCAGGTCAATCTTCCCTAACGACCTGTGCCATCTCATGGATTCATGAGCCTGCAAACCCAAATGATTCTTGGCGTATTCTATTGTGTAGGACTCTTCTTCGTCCATGTTCAGAAGGTTCTTTGACCTTGGACCAAAGCCCTTCATGAATCCTTCCCCAACCTTCATGAAAGTATAGATATTCCTGATCTTTGTAGGAACGAGGGGATTTCCTTTACACCAGGATTCCCAATCCATAATGGCTTCATATGTTTTTAGAGGAATGCTGGGGTGACCCTTTCGGCTATAGACCCATCCCTCATTACGCAACTCAGAAGCATAGTAAGATGCAATCCTGTTGGTTCGAGCCATCAGACACCACTCCCCTTCATGAAGTGGAATATCCCAAAGGTTCTGATGATAACGTACATCCCCTTCATCTTTCTTTGGGTACCAATCTTTGGGCGCCCGGTTATCGATCCGGTTGACAATGGACTGTGCCTGTTCCCACACGGACCCTGGTACACGATAGGACTGATTCAGTACTGTCTTCTTTTCTGTTGCATTCAGGAAAGCCTGAACGTCAGCTCCTTGAAAGTTCATGATGGCCTGATCGTCATCACCCGTGAAGACCTGTATGCGAGGATTCTTCCGCAGTACATCGACCATGGACCATTGAAGGGTTGAAAGGTCTTGAGCTTCATCCACAAACAAGGCTTCAATATCAGGACAGACATCCGCCAAAATAAAATTCTCAATCATGTCCGTAAAATCGATTTTTCTGTAGATGTTCTTATAATTTTCATAAGCCTTCACCAATCGACTTAGTTCTGCGAAGTCGATTCTGTAATCTCCCTTCAATCGATACATCTCTTCCAGAGGAATTTTCTTGCTCCGGGCCAAGTGGTAGAGATTCATGTAATTATCACCCTTGGAAATGCCCAAGGTATCGAAATCCGTTTCAATATCCGAATTCTTGGATCCGAAACTAATTCCCGTAGCATCCCCTATGGTCTTTAAATCTACTGGTCCCATAACATCATCTGGACGATAGCCCCCAGCCCTGTAAGCCATGGAATGAAGTGTCTGGAAAAAGGGCAGATCCTTCTCGTCAATACCCCAATCTCGTTCTACCCGCTCCCGACTTTCTCTCGCAGCTTTACGTGTAAATGAAACACAGGCGATTCTGTCAGGATCTATGCCGTCTTCTACGCAGTTACGGATACGATTAGAATTTGTCTGTGTCTTTCCTGTCCCTGGCGGACCCAATATTGTTTCGCATTCCATCCTCTTTAACCTCTCTTTCGCAAGCCTTGCAAAACTCTTTATTACCCTTACGGGTAATTCGCGTTACTTGCCCACACCAAGGACAATCTAGCCAATCGTCTTTTATCAAAACGGAGCATCCTCTGGCTCGAAGGTGACCTCTGGGAGGTCCACTTCTCCACGGTTCATCTCTGGCACGTACCATACGCGAACAGATTTCCATCGGTCCCGGTTGTCCTTAAACCGATACGTCTTATCGGCCTCTACACCTCCATTAATTTCTTTCAGACGCTCAGTGATCTGACCCCTCGTGTAGAGGGTGAAATTGTTACGCTTCAGGAATTCTTGCAAGGCGCTCAGTTTGAAATACGTGAGACCCTCTTCTGTCCAAGGCTTACCCGTCAGAAGTTCCTCTGGACTATGCGCCGCGATACGAGACGTACAAAACGACTCCACCAACTCCACAAACAATCCTTTTTGGGTCAACTCTTCTGGAACAGAAATGCGGGTCGCATTCTCCAGAAGCGTATCTATGAGGTCGCGCCAATCCCCTTCCTTCATCTTGGCCGGCATCTTGTACATCTGTTCCATGCAAGCCCTTTGAAACTCAACCTGCATCTGCAATTGCTTGGTTGAAAGCTCAAGCCTCGACCCGTCCACGTTAACGAACCATACGGGGGGTTCCGACTCTACTACTGTCAATCCACCTACAATTGGATGGGAGTTATGAAAACCAATTCCGAACTTGCGGCTACGACAAAGAGACTTGTTGCAATGGCTATGCAAAGGTTCCTGTTTGCAAGTGTAGACATATTCCTTTTTCTCTAACTGTTCCTGTATTACGACAATTTCCCTAGCTGGTAGCGGCGGAGTGCAATGCTCCCTGTTATGCTTTTCCAGGAGTTCTTTCCAATCATTTGGCGCACACTTCTTGTAGTAGATGCCAATGTTAAGGAGCGTCATGTTGCGACCACCTTCTGGAACGCCAAACTCCGTTAATTGCTGGCAGCAAGGTGGACCGTTGGACAATAATCCCTTATCCGAACCTAGTGAGATGGAAGCAAGGGTTTTTGCCGATATTCTGGACTTCTTTGCCAACGCCAGAAACTCTTTCAGAGTCAGTCCGTCGCCATCTTTTTTTAAGGCATATCGTGTTGTGTGCTTCGCATTCTGATAGGGAAGATTTATAAAGTTCCCGACATCTCCCCGGTCTGCTCGAACCTCTTCCTGTTTAGGAAATATCTCGCAGTTACCCCAGCCTAGAACGGAAGCGAATTCCGCCAATCTGTCGCGCACTTCGGCAGCGGCTACCTTCTCCGATAAGAACAGGAACAGATGAGCGCCACCTGACTTTGAGCGGCACATAATCAGTGGAAGTTTGAATCTCTTGACCTTCGCTAGAAGAGCGGTGAGGTCCAAGTTGTAATCATCGATGTCCAATGCGCCAAAACTGCACCGGCTTGTCTCGTCAATTGGTATCGACCCAACACCAAGTTTCCCGTCCAAGTGGTTTTGAACGAGCTCAACGGTCAACGGCTCATGGACAATCTGATATTTCGCCTGAGTCTTGCCATTCCTGGCACGATCCAGAACGGCTGTTTGTCCGTGGGCCTTACCGTAGCCTTCAAATAATTGAAGAAATATCTCTGCCAAGTTCTCCATATGGAAAATGGCCCCCTCGCGTGCAGACGAGGGGGCCGCAGTCCTTCCTAGAACGGCACTTCGTCAGAGGACTGATCTTCAAGCACCAATTCAGAGGAGGGGGGAGCAATCTGCAATTCCCCCCTCCGAATGCTGCCATGAAGTTCTTTGCACTCCTTATAAGCCTCTAGGCTGGCAACTCGTTCACCTATGCTAATGGACCAGGAATACCAACTCCCCTTGTCATTCCCGTCTTCAATGGATTTCAAGGTATACATGTTGGCAAATGAGGGAAGCGTAGAGCCCTTATGCTTCTGCATGGCTATCAGCGTTATCCACTTACGCGACACTTTCAGTTGTGTCTTTTTCATATCCACAATCGCGCTTTCCAACGATCCATCCTCATGCACGATTTTGACGTAGTGCTGCGCAGTCCTCACTAACTCATTGCCGTTTGGCAATACTTCCATACCGATGTCCTTATCGCGAACTGCTCTACGGACATCATCACTGTCGGCAGACAACTCGCTCACAAAACCACCGCCAGCTGACCTCGGAACAAACTCCAACATCTTCTGAACAAAATGCACAGGCAAAACCGAAACGCCTTCATCTGCGTCCCAGATCTTGTTTGTCACGGTGTTGAAGATATCGCCCTGAGAGGTCCCTGCAATAAACGCTGGATCACTCTTCTTTACCTGTGGGCTGAGTGCTTGAATGATACGCAGAAACGGTATCTGCATATCCGAACTGGTTACTTCTTCTAATCCCAACCCCACATCTGATTCAAATGCGGCGGTTAGTTCTGCTGGTAGTTTTCCGTTTCCATTTCTTTTAGCCATGGTTCATGCTCCTTCTATCTTGGCTATTGTTCCAACGTGCGCGTTAAATATGTCTAGATCTATTTCCTGGTTCGCTTCCACTCGTTCACGAATCAACTTCTTGAGCACCATGGGATGCACCCAAGTTTTTGCTTCTGGATCAAAACCTTTATCCTCAAGGTCAGCTTGTAGCGCCTTCGCGGAATTGTCCTGAGTGACTCCGAATGACACACTAAGTACATTCTGAATAAAATCACCCGCTCCAATCTCCCGCAAATGCGCTAAAGCATTCTCCCTCGCAATGGGATCCTTTGGCATCGTTCCGCCAACAAAGGTACGTAACGATACCTTGTTCCCATCAACCTCTACCTTGTCCATTCCCATCTCCGCCATCTTCGCTGGGATGAGATCGTACAGGTATCGGTCACGACTCTCTTTCAAGGATTTAATTGCTTCCTCGGCCTTTGAGAGTTGCTTACGGATATCAGACGCGATTTGGATCAAGTCACTTAATTCACCACCGCCCTCTGTCGTAAGGTTTTTAAAAGCAGAAGCATCTGCTTCGATAGCGTCCCAAACATCTACTGTTGGTGGACCATTCATATACGTTTCTCCTCGTCAGGGTTTAAGTTCTCAATGCCACCACCACGCAGATTTACCTTCACTGGGTAGTAAGATTTTTCAATCTTGTCCCACTTCAATAAGTTCACGCGGTCATGGTTTACGGATGCAGCGATTGCGAATGCAATGCCTATGATGGCTGGGTCTCCCATTGCCAAAAGCCAATCATCGTCACCAAAGTTCCGAAGCTTGCGGCGGAAGTTCGCCACAATTCTGCCTGGGTTCAGATGAACCTGATCAAACGGTGAGGCAAGGGATTCAAGATCCCCCCACTTGAGAGCCGATACGATATCGACACGGGGATTTTCCTGGGTAACGAAAACAGCCATATTGCGTTCTCACTTTCTACATTCCCTTTCTAGCACAGAAAATATGCTTGGTCAATTGGTAAATTGTATGTTATTATACCATGTATAGCGATGATCACAGAGAATAAAGGGGATTACGATGGAAACAGAACTTCGCAGCTCAGTTGAGAAGTTAAGCCGGGATCTCCGCGTGGCATCCGCTACGCTGACGAACGATGAAGCTAGATTCTTAGTCGATGCATATTACACCATGCAAGCTGACAGGATTCGAGCGAACAACCAAGTCAGACAAATGGATACGGAGCCGCACGATGTTTTGGGTTGGCTCGCCACTCAATCAACACTCTTGGAAAAAAGTGTCCACGCAGCGTTGGACGTTTACAGTGCGGCACACTCGGTTGGTGCGCGAATGCGAACCGTCCGTGGCGTCGGACCAGTGATTGCGGCTGGTCTACTCGCCCACATCGACATTACGAGGGCTCCCACTGCCGGCGCAATTTGGCGCTTTGCTGGCCTCAATCCAGACTTGGAATGGAAGAAGGGGCAGAAGCGTCCGTTCAATGCATCACTCAAAACCTTGTGTTGGAAACTGGGCGAGAGTTTCGTCAAGGTCAGCAATCACGAGGATGCGTTTTACGGTAAACGCTATAAAGAGCGCAAAGATGCAGAGATCGCCAAGAACGAGGCTGGCGATTTCGCCGATCAAGCAAAGGCCAAGCTAGAGAAATTCAAGATCAGTAAAACCACCGATGCCCACAAAGCATACGCTGGCGGTAAGTTACCACCTGCCCATATTCATGCCAGGGCCAAGCGGTACGCAGTCAAGATGTTCCTGTCGCATTTGCATGAAATCTGGCACAAGGAACATTATGGGGTAGCCCCACCCGCACCCTACGTTATGGTCCATGCGGGGCATCTCCATAAACTGGAACCGCCGTTTTAGTTATCAATAAAGAGTGCAGCCAACCTCTTCGAGAGAACCATAACAGGCGAGCGAGCCACTAAGGCGGATAGAACCACATCGCACGAGCGAGCCAATCATGCGGATGTAGAACCAAATTGGGTGAGCGAGCCACACGCGGAGATAGAATCACATTGCTTGAGCGAGCCACCGGGACCGAGAGAACCATACAGTTGGAGCGAGCCAATCATGCGGATAGAACCAAGTTGGATGAGCGAGCCATGTTACCGGATAGAATCACAGATCTTGAGCGAGCCAGATAATAATGTACGAATATGAAACAAAGCCCTACCAGCATCAGCATGATGTGCTACGGGAATCCTGGGCTATGACCAATTGGGCTTACCTGATGGAAATGGGTACGGGTAAGTCCAAGGTCTGTATCGACAACGTCGCCATCCTGTTCGAGATGAACAAGATCGACACCTTCGTAATCGTGGCGCCCAAAGGGGTTTATCGCAACTGGGTGAATCTTGAGCTTCCAGCCCACATGCCTACCCGAATTGAAAGAACCATTGCTGTTTGGAAAGCTGGAGCCAACAAATCGGAAAAAGAACTTTTAAGAAATCTGTTGGAACCGTCAGACCGCCTTAGAATTCTTGTGATGAATGTCGAAGCACTGTCCACTCCCAAGGGAAGAAAGTACCTCACAACTCTGTTAGAGGCTTCCAAGGCGCTATTAGCTGTGGACGAGTCCACGGCGATTAAGTCACCCAAGGCCGGCCGAACCAAAGCTTTGATTAAACTGGCACCGTTAGCCCACTATCGGCGGATTCTGACGGGCTTCCCAATAACCCAAAGTCCGATGGATCTTTGGGCGCAATGCCGCTTCCTGGACAAGGAACTGCTGGGCGATTGCGGTGACAACTTCTTCCAGTTCCAGTATCGCTACGCTGTGATGAGAAAGCAGCATGTTGGGTCCCACTCGTTTAACCGCGTTGTTGGCTATCGTAATCTGGAACAGCTTGGTTTAATCCTGAAAAAATTCTCCAGCCGAATTACGAAAGATGAATGCCTGGATCTACCCGCAAAGATTTACACACAACGCAATGTCTCCTTAACAGACGACCAGAAGCGCATCTACACGGAATTAAAGGAATACGCCCTCGCGCATATAGATGATGACAAATTCATGACGGCGCCCAACGTGATGACCCAGCTTTTGAGAATGCAGCAGGTGTTGTCTGGTCATGTGAAATCGGATGGCGGCGATGTTATCGAGGTAAACGACAATAGAATTAATGAGTTGATGGACTGTCTGGAAGAGGTAGATGGTAAGGCCATAATCTGGTCACGATTCAGATACGATGTGAAACGAATCACGGAAGCCCTGACCAAGGCTCACGGACCAGGGTCCACGGTTTCTTACTTTGGAGATACAACCGATGAAGAGCGCAGCAGCGCCATCGAACAATTCCAAAATGGAAAGACCCGTTTCTTTGTAGGGAACCCGCAGACAGGCGGTTACGGGATCACGCTCACTGCGGCCACTACCGTTATCTACTTTGCGAACAGTTTTGATCTGGCTGTCCGTATGCAATCGGAAGACCGAGCACACCGCATCGGTCAAACGGATCACGTTACCTATATTGATCTTATTTCAGAGGGGACCATTGACGAGAAGATCGTCAAGGCCCTGCGGAACAAGATGGATATCGCCAGTGTGGTTATGGGCGAAGAACTGAAGGAGTGGTTGAGATGATAACCGATTTATTTGAGGAAGATATCGCAAAAGAACTCCGGGACGAGGGTCTGTTAATAGTCTATCAAAATGCAAAGCCGTGGTCGGATACCGCATACAAGGCTTTGCTTGATCTTCGTTCAGAGAACGATTTGTCCACCTTCACAGGGGAAGATCTGCGTTTGCGGATAGCGAAAAAAATAGGTAACCCGCACCACCCTAATGCGTGGGGAGCCCTCATTATGAAAGCCGTTAAAAGAGGGATAATTATAAACACGGGCAAATATGTTTCTATGAGGAAACCAAGTAGCCACGCCCGTAGAACTCCTGTCTATGCCTGGAACACGTTTACGAATTACGACAAGCCACTATTACCCGGAATTATTTAAACTTGAGGAGAACACAAATGCCTGACGTTAAGAGATACAAAAGCGTTGCAGTTCCTCTCCCAGCTTGGGAGAAACTTTTAAGGTTGGCGGAGGGTAATCAGCGATCTCCCGCGCAACAAATTGCTTTCTGGGTGGAAGTAGCACAGAATGCACCGACAGACGCTGAACTTCGTCTTACTTATGGCGAAAGTTCACGCGCATGACAGAGAAGATGGATACGTTCTACCGAGAATTAACGGACAGAACCAACGAACAACTCTCTCTGACGCCGGCATCAAAAACTATCGTTTTGTTTCGAATTGCGATAGAAACTAGTGCCGAGGAATTAGGTCTTCCTCGTGTCGTGTATCTATTATCACGGCTAATGACTGCGACTATAGGAATCATGTCGGGTGACGAAGAAATTAACTACTACTCCATACTGGAAGATTGGGATACTGATGATCAGTCCCAACACTGAGGGACTATGCGGGACCAGCAAGAGCACTGGTCTGTAATATTATTGGCCATCCGTAGAGAGTCAGGACTGACACGTACTGAACTCTCTACGTTGTCTGGAGTTGGCACCAGTACTATTGAAAATTATGAACGCGGTAAGATTCTCGAGCCTTCGATTTACAAGGTCGAAAGCCTGTTGTGTGCTATGGGGTATGACTTAGATGCAATTAAGTCAAAGAATAAGTCATGAAGTTTGTGGGCCTTATTGCTTTAAGTTTCTGCTTCATGATTTCTATCGCAGCAGCGCAAATGGCTTGTGCTACAAGGTCTGGAATCGTCAGTAAACTGGCAGAAAAATTCCAAGAAAAGCAGGTAGCACTGGGCGTGGATACTGGCGGCAGAGTGATCGAACTTTTTGTTTCCGGCACGGGCAGCTTTACCATCCTGATGTCATATCCCAATGGTCAAAGTTGCGTTGCTGCCACAGGCGAAGGCTGGCAAACCATAGGTTTGAGCACCAAGCGATGAGAACAGTTCCGTTCTTTTTTGAGAGTTCTTTCACGATAAACTTTCTTTAAGGTTAGACATTTCTTCATTTATTATTTTGATTGCAGAGGCCAGCACAGATTTGCCAGCTTCCGTTCTCCCTGTGTTCAAACTATGCATTAATTGATCCAGGGAAAGCCCATGTTGTAAAGCCAGGGACAAAATCAGGGAAGCATCGTCCAGAAGAAAATCCATATCGCTTCCTGTCTTCGATCCCTTAATAAAAACCTCTCTTGGTTGCCCATCTCTCGGATCAATACCGACACTTATGTAATAACGGTCTGACATCATCTCCAGAACTCTGGTTATGGAGGGTCTCCTGTCAGGCATTTTTATTCTCATTTAAGGCTCCGCATAGAATATGTGCTGGCCAATCCGGGTACACGGTTCAAGGAACTTGGACCATCTTGGTGTTACCCATGTTGCATGATAATGCGTGGCCTGCTCCAAGCCAATAATATCTACTTTTGTAAACAGTAACAGGGCGGCTATGGATTTTGCCTCTCCCCACGCTTCTTTTTCGGCGGGTCTTTCTGGCCGGCCATCGCACCAGTAACTGAACTGGCATTTGTCCCTGACAGGATTGCCTCCCCAGTATCTCCCCTGCTTCACCACCTTGCAGACGGTATCAGGGTACTTCGGATGGTCTACCCGATTCTGAACCACAATGCCTACGGCCAGCATACCAACTGGTCCCTGATCGCGGGCCTCGAAGTATATGGCTTCAGCCAGACATTTCTGTTCACTGCCCTGGGCCGCATCCATAAATCCAATGAGGAATATCGCTGCCAATAGACAAGGCTTCATAGAAAGGACCCCCCCTGGCTTCTCCATTCAGTAGTCGATTTGCATTCTTTGCAAATGAAGTAGTGCTTTTCGGCCATGAATTCTTTTCTGCATTTAAGACATTTTCGGAGAACTTTGGGAGGCTCTGGGCGAGTGGACACCGGAGAACTGCGGCGGCTTGGAAGTCCAAGCCGTTTGACCTTCCCCCGCACAGTCGTGGGGGGGCGATTCAGGACCGCCGCGATATTCTCCACTGTGATTCTTTGATCCCACATTTTCAACAGTTTCTTTTCCTCGTCTGGGCTCCAAAGCATTATACCTTCTCCAATTTCTTGGTTAATTTCCTGATTTTATTCTTCCAGATACGTTTGAAGTCTGGATCTTTCGCCTTCCGGGACACTTCTATTAACTTAGCTATCTTTTCGGTCAGCATTATAAGTCTCCTTTATCGCTTCCCCGATTTTCCGGGCGATCTGCGGGACGATGGAGTTTCCCAAGGCACGGAGTTGAGATACTCGGTTGGGTAGCCCATCAACCACGCGACCCACTGGGGGTTCAACTTCCCACCAGACTTCGAATTGGCGTGTGTCGGCGGATTCCCGTCCCTGTCCACTATCTCTAGATTCTTCCACCCCGGTTCCTGGACGCTTGGTGCCGGCCAAAGTCGATTCGGATTCTCGTCCAGACTGTCCGTTACTGCGGCGTTTAGGTTCCAGCCGTGTGTTCCCGCGATCTGGCTCTTGGTTGGATTCTCGTGATAAGCCAGCCGTGATGATGCTCTGGGGGTTGGCCACAACTTCACCACCGCCCCTAAGTCTGGTCCCTTGTTCCTCTCCACTTCCCTCGCCGCACCCTCCGCTGTTCTCGTTCCCTTGTCTCCGTCCGTTGCCCGCGGTGTCGGCCACAACTCCACCTCCGTCTCCAAACGCCGCTTCGGATTCCCTTGTGCAACCTCCTTGGCCGATGGACCGTTGGCCATCGATACTCGCGGCGTCGGCCACATCTTGACCCACCTGTCCAGGCTCACAGACTTGTTTGTCTCGTAATTGAGCTTGCCCGTGCTTGGCGTCTTGTTCGTGTTCTCCCGCTCGATATGATCCTGACTCGTCGGCGTCGGAACCATGTGATGAGGCTTCGCTCCTCCCAAATTGGAAACCCAGTTGCCCTGACCCCGCTCCACCATCGAAGGGCTTGTCTGGTTCGCTTTCGCTGTCGGAGTGTGCAACAACCCAGAGTCTTTGTCGAATGTGCGGGGCGCCAACCGCGCAAGCTGGAATATTAAACGTCCTTGTGGCGTAGCCTTCGGCTGCCAGTGAAGAGAGTACTTCGTCCAGGCCCAATCGCACGAGCCCAGTAACATTTTCTCCAATAACCCAAGTGGGCCGGCATTCCCTGATAAGTCTAAACATTTCCGGCCAGAGATGTCGGGGGTCGGCCTGGGCAAGCTGCTTTCCCGCATGGGAGAATGGCTGACAAGGGAATCCGCCGCAAATAACATCGGGTCGGGTCGGGAGGTCGGATCCTTTGACATCTCTTATATCTCCTAGTATCGGGACTTCGGGCCAGTGGTGCCGAAGCACCGCCTGGCAATACGGTTCATTCTCCACGAAACAACTCGTCTCAAAGAAATCGGTGGCTTCGAGCCCCCGCGCAAAGCCACCGATCCCCGCAAACAAATCAAGAGTCGTGAGTTTCATTCTGTTTTGATACAAGCTCCCCACAATGGGGGCAGAAGATTTCTTTCCTGTTTTGGAGAATTGGAGTTTCTACCTGATTCTCCGTTTCATCAACTGTCGGAGGCTTTCTAAACGGCCACATCCAGTTCTCCTTTGCTGTCACATACGGAACATTGTTCAATGCCATCGACCTTTCGGACATAGCCATTGCCCTTGCAAACCGGACAAATGACCATCTGGATCAGGTCGCGGACGTTGGCGGCGGTATAGGTGCCGCCTTCGTCCATGTGAGCTTCCAACTGTTCAGCATATTCTCTGCTCATGAGGTTAATCCTTCCAATACGGACTCTTTCGTCGCAACCCAAGTGTGTCTGGCGTTCGCCAAAAATACCGCCTTGGCAAAGCCTCGCGGCGTTGCACTGCGGATGTTCTTCGTCTTGAGAGACTTGCCCCCCGTCTTGCCATGGACAGGCGAGAAGTTCCCGCTCTTGGTGGGGTCTTTCCGCTCATAGACCACTGTCTCAGGAACTACCTCATCAGAAGAAGGCATCTTGAATTTGCCCCCCGTCCACAGACAGGTCCGCTTCCGATACGCATCCCTTGGCGGAATGATATCTGGCCAGCGCGGATGCACATCATCCTCTGGTAAGTACCCGCCAAAGTCACATGGATCAAATTTGTAATCAGACTTGCGCCATAACCGCGCCAAGGCACCAATCGGATTTTCAATGTAGAAGGGACAATCCAGAGCGGTGCCTACCCAATGACATTTCTGGACATGGCCAGCCGCCTCAGTCTGGAAGTCAGGATTGGCTATCGCCTTCTTCTTCCACCACATGGCACCACTGACCGCAAGGTCGGTGCAAGGCGGAAACGCCGACATGAAACATGCCTTGTCGGTGTGAGTGGCAATCAAAGCCAGAAGCGTGGCGTAATCATAAAGATCGGCATGAACGTAGGTGATGCCATCTTCAGTCCGCTTGCCATCATGCTGAATGTCGTAAGCGAAACACTCATATCCAGCCTCTGCCCACGGGCGAAGTGCTTCGCCCGTGAGGTCGTATAAGGAGATGACTTGGTTCCTCATCACGCCACCTCTTTCTCAGCACCCATCTTCAAGCGAATCAGGGCAGCGTCTATCCGATAGGTTCTACCTTCCCGCTCAATCAGAATCTGGTTCTTGCGAGCGCGGGGTTTCAGACCAACAATCTTGTAATCATGACCACAATACTCAATCGTCCGACCAAGCCAATCCTTTTCCATGCCAAACCGCCAGAAATATCTGGACCAATCATTCGCCTTCAAATCAGCACCAACCACCGACGCTTCTATCTTGCTCGTGAATGTGTCATCATCATAACGGATGTTGCCAATCTTCAAAGTGATGCCGAACCTCTCGCCCAGTTCTGCAAGAGACTTGTCAATCTCAGGGCGAAGGAGTCCCAAAGCGGGCTTGTCAAACCTGGTAATTCTCTCCATGACTTTCTTCCTTTCTAAGTGAACAACAAAACGATGGGTAAATTAGCATGTTACATGGACCACTGTCAAATTGCCGCCGTCCCATGTATAGGGCTGATTTGAAAAAAAGGTTTTGAAAAACAAATTTTAGACGAAAAAAAGTGTAAAAGTGTAACTAGGACCGTGAAACAGGGATTAACGTACTGAAATACATACATATCACTCGTTACACTACTCGTTACAGTTCGTTACAAAAACAGCACTATCGTTACACTTTTCTAACCGTTGGTGGATTTCAGAAATGGTTTTTATTTTTATTTTTTTGAAATCGCTGGTATATAGTAAAAGGTAACGGGCAGATAAGAGAAGTATGGAATATGAAAAAACGCCTCGAGACTAAGGCCAAAGAGATTGAAGAATCCCATGGACGGAAATTAACCAACCGGCAGCGTGAGTTCGCCCAGAATTTTGTGGATGGAACTCGCTCAAATGCGGAATGCGCTCGTTTGGCCGGCTACGCCGACAAAGATGGCAATGCTCGAATCCAGGCGCACAAACTTTTAGATGCCAGCACTTTCCCACACGTCTCCGAATACATAACTGAATTAAGAGAAGATCGTGAACGCAGATACGGCGTTACGCTTATGGGACAACTGAAACGGTTTCGTGAACTTTCCATGAGTGCGGAAGAAGCTGGACAATTCTCTGCGGCCATAAATGCGGAGAAAACTAGATCTGCTTTGGGCGGCTTGACTACTGATAGGCGTGAGACAAATCATTTCCATGCTATCGAAAATATGAGCCGGCCAGAGATAGAATCGAGATTGCAAGAATTGAGAAAGTCCCATCCACATGCTTTTGTGGAAGCGGAATATGAGGTGATGAGTGACACAAAAATCAGAGACTCTTCTGTGGAACAGGATAAAATCGAAAATACCCCCGCATTGGAACACCACACGGATTGAAAACCGTTATGGGGGCGGCGTCCCAGACGTTCATATGTGTGCGGAAGGTGCTCCTTTTTGGTTAGAACTTAAAATTACGAAAACTAACGCAATAAATATCTCCTCCCATCAAATTGCTTGGAATTATGCATATTGCATGTCGGGAGGTGTAAGTTTCTTCTTAGTACACCCCCTCTCTTCCCCCCACCTATATTTGTTTGACGGGCTTCATGGTCGGGAGTTGGTGAAGTCGGGACTTCGGGGCGTGGACCTTGGGTCAGGGTCGGGGGTCAAGCCATTGTGGTCGGGGGACAATGAATCAGAGCTCGTGGTCGGGATGTTCGAGATTGCTTTCAGTCGGGTCGGGAGCCGGTGCCGGCCGCGTCGGGGTCCAGGTCGGGGTCGGGGTCTAAGTCGGGTCGGGATAATTGAGGTCGGGTCGGGGGCTGG
>Ga0209756_1002006_pt1 | contig 18041 bp, 15 predicted proteins | sample ETNvirenome_6_85_FD_184071 | JGI IMG/M metagenome (GOLD analysis project Ga0209756, IMG submission 184071) | Marine viral communities from the Pacific Ocean - ETNP_6_85 (SPAdes) (version 3) | ecosystem: Environmental > Aquatic > Marine > Oceanic | place: Pacific Ocean | collected 2013-06-19
TATTTGGGCTTGTTTTGTCTCAAAACTCTTTTCGATGCCACTCATGATAAGATCAATAATATCACTAACATAAAAAAAAGTGATGTTATAAGAACCACCCCTACCCAGAGTTAGCCATCTCTTTTTTACTGCGCCTGTTGATACTTCTGCCATTGTTTAATGTGTCCTACCGCGTAGAGAGTGCGCCAGGCCCGCGGTGCGCGCGCGGGGGTTGGGATTCTTGTTGGTGGTTTGCGGCGCGGGGCCTACGCCGGCTGCTTTTGCCATGGTCGAGATGGCGCCCGGGCTCATCATGCCTGTACCAGTAGAAGTATTCTCCTTCTCTTCCGCATCCCCAAGTATCTCGCTCTCCATATCCGGGGTTGCGAATTCAATCTGAGCATCATAATCATATTCAAAATATGGGCCGAGTTGATTAAATTTCTCAATATCTTCATATTTAAGCGGCGCGAAGAAGATCTTCTCTTGGTCAAGGGCTCTTCTCATTAAATCGCCATAAAGTCTTTTTTTGTCTTCTGAAATCTGTTCGTTGTGATCTTTTTTTAACTTTTCATTAGATTCTGAGTCACAAACTTTATTAAAAGCAGCAGAATCTAAGTTTCTTTTAAGAATGTTTTGAGTCACCTGTTCTTGAGAAAAGATATTATATGAGGAATTATCGAAGAAATCTTCTGTGTAAGCCAAATATTCTAATGTAAACGTAACTCTTCCCATATCATCGAGGTCGAAAGAGTGTATCGTGGGTGTTAATTGTAGTGTAACATACGAATCATATATTGCGTCTCTTAAATTCTCCTTAACTAATTCGGTGGTTCCTTCGCTGTGATCTTTGCGGCCTGGGCTAGCCCAACCTACAACCGCTTTCAAGCGAAAGTTTAATTTTGCAAGGTTATTGTAAGATGCTCTACTTGTTGCATTTAGTTTGTTGTTAAGTTCAGCAGTTTGAGAGCCGCCAGTTTTTAACGCTAGATCAATATATTTATAAACTGCGCCGTCGGCTGTGCGCTCTCTCAACAATTCATCAAAATCACTTGCTACAATTACAAGTTTTGCTTTTATAGATTTTTTAAGAGCAAAATAATCTTGTCCTTCATAAGAAAAACTAAACTCTTTTATACCTGCCCCATATCCTCTTTGTCTTTTATTTTTCAAAAGCGACTCGGCGCCGCCTTTATAATCAGCACCAAGATGAGAGGCAAATGTAATTTCGTGCTCCGTTTCATTACCATCTTTATCGCCTATTACCTTATAAAGACGTATCATTGGCTGTAAGCTGGATAAAGCTGCCGGGCTGATATCGAAAAAGGTGCTGTAATTTGAATTTTGTGTTAATTTATTCATAAAATTATATGGTGACCCGGTAATCAACAATGAAGCGTTATCTGTTCCATCGGGCTGGGGGACTGGTTTGCCGCCAAGGTGGGCCCACTCAGCGCCGAACTCGTCTTTTGATTCTTTCCAGTCCACAAAATCAAATATATGAGCCATCACGAAACACTGCTCAGAGAAAGCTGTGATTTGTATGCTTTCAATTATCTCCTCAAGTTCTTCTGCAACGTCCGTAATTCGTTTTTTCGCTACATCAGATTCTTTGTCGAAGCGGGTCGTATCTCCCTTGGCTGCATTCGACATTGCCTTCGCAGAGATGCCAGGCGCTGTGACGAGGTTGGCGGCGGCGGTGCCCGCGAGCTGAGCTTTAACAGTTTTTTTCGCGGCTTCGGCGAGTGCTTTCTCGACCCCGGTGCGGTTGCAGGGGTCAATCTTGGAACTAATAAATTTGGTGACATCGCTCGTGATTCCGGCAAAGCCTCCAGACCACTGATCAACTGCAGTTTGTCCAGTGGGCTTACCGAAAATGAACGTGCAATCGGTACCCTTCAACTTTGTGGCAAGCTCATCTGCCACCTTACATGCGTTCGTCCACTCCGAGGTGCCTTTTTTCGCCTCCAGGCCCACCAGAGCCGTATCGACAATACTCTTAACCGCCTCTTCATATCGCTCAGTGACCGCTTTCCTAGTTGCTTCTTTGGTGGTGGTACCTAAAACCTCCTGTAATGAGCATTTTTTTGCCATCGTTATACTCCCAAAACGCCCAGAACTTTTTCAATATTCAAGGGGATGCTGATTACGGTGCCGGTTTTGAGATGCGCCTCTGTGGGCGCCGCATTATACCACGCAATAACCCACCAAAAACGCTCATCGCCATAATATTGATACGCGAGCTTATAAAAACGATCGCCATATTTCCAGATATGCTTTGTTTTCTTTAGGATTGCTCGTTGACGAACTGTGGGGTTACTCAATACAGGGGTGGCGTATTGTTCTATTCTTTTTACATCTCGCGATTTTATAAGAGACCTATAATATTCGCTATCGTTTATAAGTTTTCTTGTGTTGTTATATCTCGTTGGCATAATTTATTGTTTCCTATGATTCACTCTAGCCTCAGTCGCCTACTTGGGGGCCCAGAAGCCCTCCCCCTCGCCGGTGGAGACGTAGTAACTATTTTCGAAGTCGGTGTCGGAGGAAACGGCGTTGCTATAGTCATGGCTTATGGTATCGAAGCCGCCCTTATGGTCGAGAGCGCGGGCCGCGTTGGCCATCTCTTCATCGTGAGAGGCGGTATTGGTTTCGGTGGCTGCTTGGGCGTTGTCGTCGGCGCTTGGGGGCTCCATATCAGACAGTTGAACACCATAAGGAAACAAGCGATTATCGGCAAATTCCTTAGTTTCTGAATTCCATCCGACGGAATGTTCATGAATAACAGTGAAACTAACAGCTACATCCAATAATTTCGGGAGCACGGTGTTTTGGCCCTTCTCTATCACCCCATCGTCACCTTCTAAATTGTGATTCACGGCCAAATTAGTAATCACTCCGAGAAGACCGCTATCAGCACCAGAGCCACCGCTAGTATAAGCATCATAAAGAGCGGCGGATCCGCCGGTGGCGTCCTCAACAGAGTCGGGCGCGTCTCTCAATAAGTTCATTACTTTCATTCTTACAAGTGGAGATTGTTGGAGAGTGTTTGCTTGGGTTGGGTCCGAGTATGCTGGATATAAGAATTGAATTAGTTTCTGAATTCTCGCTAAGTTTGTATAAGCCTCACCTGCATGCGCAGCAGGAACTTTAAAATTAAGAGAGATGTTACGTTGATTTTGTTTAAAAGTTTGAATAGGGTCTGCTCTGCCGAAAACCTGCTCGGAAGTCCAATCGGAACTAAAACTCTCATTAAAAGATGTTATAAACGCCTTAAAATACACCGATTTTCCCGAAGGAACATGATAGAAAGAGATGAAAGTCTCTTTCTTGTTTGCGTAGTCGTCTGTTGCTGCGTAATAAGATTTACCAGTGGATGCATATTTAGTGCTATCAAATTTTAGTGGTCCGTCATTCTTTTTATCATCTGCCATTTCATATCTCCTTTTTATCCGAACCTACTGTTCGCTTCATTCGCACGGTTTGTGTTGATCTCCTCATCCACATATTTTGCGGTGGCGCGGGCGATTTCGCGGGAGTCGAGATAAACAGGTACCTCAACAACGCGGGTGCCTCCGCCTCCGCCTCCGCCGGCCAATTCGCCGGCGCCGAGGGCGTTCGCAAGGCGCCCCACGGCCGCGGTCTTATTATCCACCATCGCGGTTTGCGTGCGTTTTGTTTGGGTCTCGACGCCCTTCATTTGTGCTGAAACAGCGTCGAAGCCGGCGTCTTGGTTTGCAACGCCCTTCATTTGTGCTGAAACAGCGCCGAAGCCGGTTTTTTGGTCTGTTCCTGCTAAATTATCGATGCCTTCAGCAAACGTAAAGGGAGATTGTTTCTCTTTAAACATGCCACCACTAAGTCTTTTCATAGCTGCTATCATTGCCACAATTCCTGCAATAATTGCCGCTATCGCGATGGCGACGAGCCAAAACGGTCCGAGGAGCGTGTTGGTCGCGATGGCCGCGATCATCGTCGCGGCACCATATAAGGTCATTCCCACGGCGAGGCCGGTGAAGAGCGCGGTTAACCCGATGAGCAGGGGTTGATTTTTTTCATCCAGAATGAACCCAAAAAATATAGCTAGCCCATCTATAAGAGGAGTTAGGGCGGGTGTTATAGCAGCTATCAAAGATTGCCAAGATTCAGCTAACGTTTGAGTAGCTGCGGCGGCTTTTTTGAGTTCTATCATCTCTGCTCCTGTTTTTTCAGTGGCGCCGGCGAGACCATCTAAATTCCCGCTCATCATCATCGCCAGATCACCAACATCGTTTAATCCATCAATTGAATCTACAAAGAACTTCTTTTGATAATAACTCATCTCATCATAACTCAATCCCGTTTGTGTGATTGAATCGCGAATCATTCCAAAACGCTTCGCGGGGTCTGTTTCCATCATTAGGTCCATTGCATTCACAAAGTTACCACCCAATGCCGCATTTAGTTTACCTGCTTGATCTGCTGCGCCTTCAAAGGTGTCAAACTTATCGGTGATAGCTAGTATTTTCTCCATTTCCAAGCCAGTAATTTTACTCACTCTCGCCAAATCTTTGAACGCTTTATGGCCAGCACTACCAAGCTTAGCTAATTTGGGAGCCATTGAAGCATATTGAGAACTTAATTGTGATACTGGCACACCCATATCACGCGCCATTAACGCAAGATCTGCTTGATTCGCTTCTGCTTCTTCGGTGCTCATCCCTAAGGCTTTTGTGGATATCTGTATGTTCTTGGCATAATCACTATATGAAACTCCAAGTCTATTTAGGAGGGCACCGGTTTGGGTTAAGGATTGCTGTTGGGTCTTCGAAGCAAACGTAAAATCGGTAAAGGTTCCATAAAGCGCTTGTGCTGATTCGGATGCTGCTGCAGCAGTCACACCATATTGGCGGGTCGCCAAATAAGCGTCTGTGGCAACTCTCGCATACTCGCTTATGGCCCCTGTAGCCTTCATAAATGCGGCTTCGGTGTCAAATAGCGCAAGATTAAACTTGACCATTCTTCCAATCAGGTAGGTGCCGAAGACGAGCGGAAGCGCACCTGGAGCAACTTTATTTAATTGTTTAAAAGTCTGAGTCATGCGAAGCAGTTTGGCTATAAAACCACCAAGCGGCAATTTATCAAGAACATCACCTAGTTGTTTCTGTTTTGCGGCTGCATCTTCAGTGGCTTCTGAGTTTTGTCTTATCGCGGCGGTCTGCTGTCGGATGGCATCTCTTGTACTTTCGTATGTCTGGAGGTCAAGTTGGCCCTGGGCATACTGTTGCTTGGCCTGCTCAAGAAGTGCGTTATTTAGGTCTATCGTGGCGCGGTCTTGATCTAAACCTTCTTGTGCCAGGTCGCGCTTGCGCTGCGCTAGCTGTATGGAAACCTCCATTGTGTGAGCCTCTTCCTCGCGTTGAAGGTTTAACCTATTTAAGAGATCTGTGTGAGCACTCAGGCCGCTTATGCTTTGGGTCTGGATCCCGTGCAGCATCTCCTGAGCCTCGGCAAGAGTTTTAGTTCCGCGCGCGACTTTTTTGAGGGTAGTTAGGACCTTTTGTATTTCTGCGTTTGATGGTGGTGGCATATAAATCCCTCTGTCTATAATCTAATTAGTTTTTACAAAAAAAGACAAGGGGTTTATTATCCTTGTCTCTTCTTGGCCATCATATCAGGAGGGCGTTGCGGTTGATTATATGGGGTCAAAGTCTGTGAATTGCTTCCGCCGCCTCTCTGGGCCGACTCTATGGCTTGATTTTCGTTTTCTAATTGCTTAACTAGTCTTTCGACAAACCATTCTCTTAATTTAATAGGCAGATTATAAGCTTCCGAAAAAGACCATCCCCCCGAGTATTTCAAAAAGAAGAACGCCTCATAGACGTTCTCCATATATTCATCGGTCAGGCCAAAAAAACTCCGCTGTGAGCGGAACCTCCATATCTTGTACATGGGCGCAATCACCACATTCAAATATTTGCGTAAGATCGATATCTGGAGTGGCTAGCTCAAAAACTGTTCGCAAATGGCGCGAGTCGATGGAGGGCATGTTATTAACAAAGTAATTTACTGCTTCTCTTGAGTCATCGCCATTAACCGCTACAATCATACTATTAAGTTGTCTAGTAACGTTTTTTTCTTCGAGATTTCTTTTGCGAGAATCTGTAATGATTTTGATGATGGCTTTTTCGTCTTCTCCGGTGAATAATCTAAAAGTAACTGTCACACTGGTTCTGGGGAGCACTGTGTTATATGTTCCGTTTTCGTTATTAGTTACATGCAGGGTTTCGAGCCGAGGGTCGTCTCCATAATACACATTTGCTTCATTTAAATCGAAATTGTGTTCTTGTCTTTCTCCACAATTAGGGCAATTAATCTGAACGCCGTATTCATTACCATAACCAGAAACTCTGGTTGCAATAATGATGGCATTTCGATCCCCGATCAACAATGAATCTGAATCTATCGTTTTATCTACAATCAAACTTTGAATAAGGCGATCTAAAACAACACCTTTCTTGATCAATGCGCGGGATGTTAGCAAATCTTCATCCTTCGCCGTCATTTGACGAATTTCTATGCTTGTTTCACCACAAAGAGGATGACTCTCTGGGTAATATTTTCCTTGGGAGGGAAGTTCTACAAACTCGGTGGGAACAACGAACGAAAAACCTGCCGCGGCTGCGTCCTGCATAACAGCAGGTGAAGGGGCGTCCGCACTTTGTGCAGGACTCCCTACTCTATCTCTATTTCTCGACAATATACACCTCTATCATTAGTTATGTGTCGGATTATTATACCTTGAAGAACTCGGTACCTTGAGTTGTGCCTTCGCCAACAGCAACGGAGGGGTTGGTGGTTTCGCAAGTAGCCCAATCGTACTTCAAAGTAAGGGAAAGTTCAACCAATTCATCATCACCATACGCAAGGCTGTCGCCAAATTTAACATCAGATACAAATGCGTTTATAAGTGTCCACTTGTCCAATTCGCCGCCTTCGGCATCAATTTGAGTTACAATCACAGAGCCGAGTGCGCTGGCCGCTTTAGCTTTGGAAATGGTGGTAAATTCGGTGCTATCCGTAGGAACTCGATAACCCGAAGCTTGTAGAATATCAGCAAAGGTAGCCGTCATATCGGGCTCTGAAGGATCTACCAATGTAATCGTAACCTCTGCCCATGTGACAGCACCAGGATAAAAGAACGTATGGTTAAGATACTTGTGTTCTGCTGCATTAACGGCAAACGAAGGCTTCGTTGCTGTTTTAGCATACCACAAAAAGGAGCCCCCTTGTGAGGCGTTGATACCTGTGAATTCTACAGTAAATCTAAATTTTCTTTTGGGATCTTTTAGATCTGCACTTTCTCCGAAATTTGTTGACCAGAATGGCATTGTTGAGTAACTCCTTAATCTATTTTAATTAGTGTGCGAGAAGAAAAATCCCCCGCACTTTTATTTAGTCGTCAAATGACGCCCCTGTTGACATAATCACGAAGTCAATCGCGATATACTCGATAGCTCTAGCTGGCTTGATCATGATCTTGGCATACAAGATGTTCTGATCGATCAAGTCGGGCGTAGTGGTAGAAGAATCAAGGATTAATCTATAATCACTAAGACCGAACCTTGTCTTAACATTTGCCAAGAATGGGTCAATTAGGGCGATGAAGCGATTCCAAGTTGCTTGAACGTTTTGTTCAAACAAGATTTGGTTTGAAAGAATAGAAATCTGCTTTTTAAGGTAGATAACGAGTCGTCTAACATTGATTCGATCCAACGCTGATCGGCGTTCTTGGAGGGTCTTTTGACCAAACACAACAATACCGGATGATGGGAAGGAGGCAATAGGATTAATCCTTGCTTCATAAAGATTGTCCCGATCTTTGGAAATCAATCTTTCTGTCACATTTGTAATTGGAATCCCAGCCGCGCCTTCACTCAAGCCACCGCGGTTAAAGCCTGCAGGCGCGAACCATACGTCGGATTTAGCTTCTGCGCTAGCTAGAACTCCCATCATAGCAACAGATGGCGGAATCCAAACTAATTGTCCGGTGGTCTCGTCGCGGGTTTGTACCCAAGGATAGAAGGTGGCACCATAGCTGGAATCAATTCTTCTATCCTTCAAATCAACGGCTGCTTGAGTTGGAGTAGTTCCAATTCTATTAGCCTTGCTGGCGTAGTACTTCTCATGTGGAGGAATATAAATATTCTTCAAGTCGATAAGTGACATAGCATCTCCACGTTCCTCACAAACATTAATCATATGAGTCGTCAGAGAGTCAGTGGTCAAGCCGGGAGCTACCAGCATGTTCATATTAATAAACTCTGGATCAGCAACGGTATCAATCGCTCTGCGGAAGGTGTGATATACATAGGAGTTATCTTCAGTAGAAGCCGCTACCATCGCACCGTTATACAGTGGGTCTGGCTTTGTAATATCAAACCCATCGAAACCACCCCAGAAAGGAGCAGTAAAGCGGTTATATCCAGCGTTAAGAAGATTTGTGTAAGAACCACTAGTAACTGATGTGCCGGCAACGTAGGTGCCGTCTGAAATCGGGGTTCCTCTTCGGGATCCTGACTGGTAGAAGAATGAACCGCCGGACTGTCTTACATCATCAAGCGAGAAAACATACCCATAAGGACTAATACCAGTAGTGGGTGCGGTTGATGTGGGATCATCAGGAAAGCTTGCATACCACAATCTGTGGGAATCAGCCACACTTGCATCGGGGCGAGTAGAGCCAGTATTCCTTGTTACATCCATACCAAAATACGCATTTGTTGGATCACTTAAGCCACCATCGGAAGCACTAAGTCGTAGTCTAACCGATGGGAATGCTAGCGATCCAGTAACGCGACTTGAGCTGGCGCCGTCTGCGCCGGCGCCGTCAACTGAGCCGGTGCCACCCCAAAAGAGAGGCCCAGCTCCAGGAATGCTGTTTATGCCACCAAGCACGAAACTGCCGGTGGTTGAATCAAAACCACTACCTGAAATAACTTGGACCGCCGTAAACTTTGGAGGACCGAAGTAGCCGAATGGAAGTAGGACCCCATCGGTTGCGCCAGCATCTACATCTGCATTCATATCAACGCGAATAAACTTTGATCTATTGGGGTATTCACCATAATCCTTAAGTCTGCGACCAGTGGTGTCCCAACTTTCATATACATCACCAATCTTACGAGCAATGTAATCAGGAGATGTGGGATCTAATGTAAGATTATCAAATCTTTCAATAATCTCAACCTTGTTGTCTGTATCCAAAAGATTACGCAACACTACAGAAAATGTGCCGTACTCGGTGGCTGTGGTAGTAGATTGTCTAATTTTCTCAATTGAAACTTTAGCATTCTTATATAACCATGCGCCATGACCGCGGCCGATTAACCGGAAAAGCTTTTGAGCGTCTTGGGGCTGATAGGATCCCGTCGCTCCCAGATCCTGACCAATAAACCATCCAGCCTTAGCTTTAGCCGAAGCTTGGCCTTTCATTTGTGAGGGATCGCTGGATCCTGGGCCAGATGAGGCACTCTGAGCCAAACCGAGAACAATACCAATCAAATTATCATTAATACTAAGATCACCGGTGCCTACACCACCGCCATCGCGGAGTTCTTGCTCAAAGGATTCACCAAGCCAATATTCTCTGGCGGATGCGGAAGGATAAAAAGCACCCGCAGTAGACACAAGTTGCGGATTGGTGCTAAAACGCTTGCGAACAAAGGTTTCTTTTGAATCGTCAAAATCAAACTTAACTGTTTCTGTTCCAGTGGAACCACTGATGACGATAGTAAAGAGACCACTGGCATCTGTTGTAACCAAGTTCCCTGCAGATTGAGTCAAAGTCCGTGAACCGTTACCATCATAGAATGTGCCGCTTAATTCAATTTTAGCCGCACTATTGAGATACCAAACAGCACCCAAAGAGCCAGTTCCAATCCAAGTTCCAGTACCGTCATTGGCCGACTTCGACGGAAAGACCCACAAGCCATATGCACCGCCGTTTGAAGCTACCGTTGTGCTGATTGTAGCGCTGGTTTTCCAGCCCGCAGCCGCATCACCACCGGAACTATTGCCAGTTGATGTTTGTTGTCCAAGAAGCCTCACATAAGTAATGGGAGCTACATTGGCTCTCAAAAAAGCTTTGGCAGCATAAGTGCCATACATTGGGGACTGATAGTTGCCATCACGATAGATGTCACCACCGCCATTACCAGGAACCGTATCACCAAATACTTCTACAAATTCTGCATATGACTCTACTTTCGTAGGCTGCATAGCTAGACCGCGTGTGGACCGGCCAAGAATCACGGGGCCGATCGCCTCCGGGGTCTTGGGAATAAAGGAGTTATCAATTTCATTGATAAAGACTCCAGGAGATACAAACTTAAAACTTTTTACTGACATATTGTGGTTCCTCTTTTGAAAAGTGAGCTTAATTGAGACCTAATCATACTCTAAATAGTATTTTTAAACCCAAAAGGATAGGCAACTTTCAATATTTAGTTCCTGAAGTCTTCTTCTTTTGCTGACCCCAGAGGTTGAAATTTCCTGTAGGAACTGTTGATTCTTGTGGAAATTGATATTCGACCGTGTTCTCGTCTATCCTCACAAGTTGGCGATCATCATTAATACCTTCTCCAATCAAATAACCTAACACATTAATGGTAATCTCGGTTGTAAAAAGGCGCGCGTCTTCGCCCAAGGTAGCTACGTTGTTGTTATGAGTAAAGCCCTGCTGTATAAATGCTTCATAAGTGTGACCGTTGCGTTTCATAACAAATGCATTAATTTGGCCTGTTCTTGTCATAAACGGGGCCATCAAATCATTCATTTGTTGTTGATATTCGGTCTTGATTAATATCTTGTAATCCAAGCTCACATACACAGGTATAGGAATAGAGAGAGTCTGAACAACCACTTTCTTGTTTATTCTTGGATAATATCGCTGACTATTTCCTGAAGTATAATTGGATCTTCTTGTGTTTCCAGCAACAGCAAAATTGCGTGTTTTGTCAGGAACTATTCGCTTAGCAATAACGAATCGGCCTGCGCGGCCATCTTTATCAACTGAATACCTGTTTGCTTGGTATGAGCCTTTTTTTGCCGGATCTTTGGTTATGTTGGTTCTTTCAATACTAACGACAGGTAAAATGATTCCATCATTGGCATCTCGTAATTCGGCTCTGTGTTTTACTTGATAGGCACGTTCGGGAGCTTGCCATAAAACCGGAACACTCTTAAACCCTTGATTACTTCTAGCTGATAAATTCAAATCGTCTTTAAGCCAACTGACTATGGCATAATCTATATCTTCTATTGTGGAAGATAGCATCCCAATTTCTTTTAAAGAATATTCTGCGGAACCAGTGGGCAGTTGTGCAAAATCAAAATTATCAGGTAGCATCGAATAGTCCCTTTCTGGATCTTCGGCATTTTGCAGCTATTTCAAATTCGTGACCTGCTTGTCCAAACAGAAGTTTAGGTTCTTTGAGGGTCACGATCTCATAATAATTATCATTATATAAAACAAAATCTCCTTCTCGCACAAATAAATTTTGATCTTCTTCCAATCTTCTCTTGTGGAAATGGATATTAATTTCCCATGTTTTATCCACCCCTACGCCGTCTAGATATGTGGTAGAATAGTCGGTATATTCTATAAGGGCGTAAACGCGAATAGGAGGCAGGTAGGTTTTTTCAATAGCTTCACCATATAAATCATGAAAATTAGTACGTTCTAAATCAATAGGGTAATATAAGATCTGTTGGCCGATGACCTTTTCTATAAGCTCATCATTGACCTGTTTTACAAGATCACGCTCTTTTTTACCTAAGAATAGTGGTGGCGGCGGTGAAGCTGGTCTTTCCCATTCGTTTGACATTCTTTATTACCCCACAAAAATCGGCAGCGGTGTGACCTTCAGTACATTGGTTGCTGCATCCGCAATTTCTTGATCTTGCTTGGCCAGTGCAACATATTCGGTTTCTTTCAGCATTTCCATTAGTTTATCTTTAAGTGTTTGTTGTTCTTCTTTTGCTTGCGATAAAAGATCACCATGATTCAATGTCACACTCTCACCAGGGATTGGTAAAGTTGTAAATTTACCTCGAATCTGACCCAGCATCTCTTTACAAAGCGCCAAAGCATACTTTCTAACCCATTGTTGTCCTATGGAATTAATATTTTTAAACGGAATGTTATCAAACGGAAGTGTGTTCAAGTTGTTGACACCCTCTATACCGGTCTCGGTCGTACCATCCAACTCATAAGGCTGAAGATCTACATAAAATCTCACCCATATTCTACTATTTAAGCCATCATCAAAGCCATATTGACTCGGAGTAGGATACAGCCTTAAGTTGTCATTAATAAGCTCAAAAGAATAGTGCGATGTGCGCGTATAAATAGAATCTTCATACATTATAGCTTGAAGCTTGTTTTGCCATGTTGGAATTAATTCAAAAGTCGAATCATCAGAAAATTGTCCATAAGTGGAATAGTTTCCTACAACACCAATACCCCCATAATACCCATAAAAACGCCACATCGCCCGTGGGGATTTATAATATACTTTTGTGATAATTACTCTTTTATTTCCAACTTTTCCCGCGTAATTAATCGCATCTCCCCCAACATCAACGCCAGAGTCTGAAGCACTCTTGATAATGGTTTGTAGGTTATAATCTTGTACGTCTTTGGTGGGCGAAAAGGAGGCAGAGTATTGCGGAATCGTACCACCAAATCCACCAGCGGCCGCCGCGGCGTCCCCTACACGGCGAGAGTATCCAAGAGAAAATCTAGGATATTTAAGGTTTGATCCAGTTGGACCAGATGTAATATTTCCCTTACTATTAAAAGAAGATGTGGCAGATCCAAGCACATTGGATAAAACATTCTTTCCTTGATGAAGATTAACTATATAAGAATATTCTAAAACCGCTTCTTCATACGCAGAATACACATTAGCTGGCGTTAGCTCAATATCTACAACATCGCCACCTAACTTCTTATATACATAGGCAACCTGATCTGAGGCGCCGCTAAGAAAGGCCACAGAACCAGTATAAATACCAAACGGTAGCGCTGCCGCAACTTTACTGGTACTTCCAGTTGAAGTTAATACAATAGCGCTAGTTTGAGATCTTGGATTTAAATTGGTGGGCATGCATGCGTACTCCTACTTCGTAAATAGTAATGCTGAAAGCAAAAACAACGTTATAGAGTGTTTATTTCGGCTATCACTTATGAGATGGTTTTCTTAGTGCGTCCGATGCGTGCTTTCTTCACTTTTTTGGTCTTTTTTGGAGCTTCGGTTGATTCTTCTACTTCGGGTGCCGGGGCGCTTGCCGCAGTGCGGGCGTCACGGGCCTTTTGCTTTAATAAGCGTCGTTTTCTTGGATGCATGATGATCCTCCTTATGTTTATTACTACAATAAGTAGTTTTAAAAAACGAAAATCTCAAAAAATTGGCGACGGTATTTTTTGAAATATCGACGTTTTCATAAAAGAAAAACCCCCACCAGAACTAACTGATGAGGGTTTAACTTTATTGCGCTATGCGCTTATTGGCTATAAGCCAGACTCACCTAGAAGTCCGCGAATAACGACGAGGCCGTACATATCGGGACGAACCATCTTCTTGGCATACCGAGTCATCACGCCCTTGCGAGGCACGAAGTCTTCGGGTCCGAAGATTGTAGGAGTGGTTTGTAGTGGCACATAAGGTGCGTATACATAACCCGACTCTAGGAATGAGCCACCACGACGGCCGACGAGAACGACATTGCGAAGGAAGTAGGGATCAACGATAACGTCGAACTTCTTACTCAGCGAGCCAGTCTTAACGGCACCGATGGAACCCTTCTCATCATCTGCTGTGACAGATGCGCGGAATCCGGCGGTGAACTCAAGGATGTTGGCAACTTCGGGTCCGCAGACGATAAAGTTAGCACCACCACGGAGAGTCTTACGGTGGATCTGTGCGGAGACATCATTGATAGTCTCTGCAAGAGTCTCATACCATTCGCTCACAGTACCAGTGAAATCTGGGGCTGCAGCTGAAGCACCGATTTCAGTACCAGTCTCGCGGTTCAAGAAAAGACCGGGTGAACGTGACCAGTAGTAGGTCGCAGCGGTTGCACCGTTAACGAGGTCAGCAAGGATCTCACGGTCGATCTCAAGAGCAATCTGCTCGGAGAGAATCGAAGTAAGTTCCACCTCTGCATCCAAGTTATGGTATGCGTTGAGGTCTTGACCTAATTCTGGTGTCCACTTAGCCTTGAGCTTCTTGGTTATAGCTGTGACAGCAATGCTATCCACCTTGATGTCAATCTCGGGGATGTTTGCTTCATTTTCCAAGCCCCATACCGCTTGACCAACAACAGAGCCGATGGCGTTACCAGCGGCAAGATCATCAGTCTGGGCCCATGAAACAGTGGTAAGACTGGATGTCAGAGAACCAAGTACAGTGGAACTAAAGGCTGCGGCAGTTCCTGGAGCAGCACCTGCACTACCAGTACTAACGAAGATGAGCTTCAGACGAGGAGTGCCAGAACCACTAACAACCTCTGTGAAGCGACGAACCAAACGAGCACAAGCAACACCTGCACCAGTACCGGTTGTTTGGGTGCTCATGAGAACACCGTTACCACCTGAACTGGAAACGTTGAAAGCCTGTGGGCCATCTACATTAACCTGATCGAGACCAGATTTAAGCACCGTTACCTCTGCTATACTAGTAGAACCAGACGTAAAGTCAACATCCCACCGTGCAGTCTTGTTCACCTCAGCCTCGCCGGTGGAGTCCCAGGTACCAAATGTACCATACGCACCAGCTTGAGGCGTCAGTGTGATGTTATCTGCCGTGTTAGAGCCAGTTGGTGAGGAATACCCATTGTTTAATTGATAGGGCCCACCAGGCTGACCAAAGTTGCGTGATAGATCCACACCACCAGTCAACTGATTACCGACAACGCCACCACCATAGAATGAACTAGATAGAGCATAATCTAAACGATCGGTGGCAATTGCAGCTCCACCAGCTGTCTGGCTTACAGTAAAGTCCAGGAAGAAAATGAGACCACTTGGTAGACTCATTGGTTGTACAGAAACAAGATCGTTAGCGATCAAGCCTGCAAAAACACGACGAACGATGGGGAACGCGACGGCTGCAAAACCCTCAACATCACCACCAGACATTGTGCTGGATTCACGAAGCAACTCTTTAGCTTGATTCTCCAAGAGACGAGCCATTGATTGCTTCTTACGGTCATTATCAAGTCCTTCTAGAAGACCTGTGCGCTCCCACTTTGATAACAAAGCGTGACCTTCAGCGCGCATATCACGATTGACAATACCTTCGGTCAATCGTTCGATGATACCAGCCATTTTTAATACCTCCTTAATTGTATATTGACATTAATATTACTTAATGCCTGCTAGTCTTTTCATCCTATCCAAATTAGGATCGGATGATGTGCTCTCTTGACGAGTAGCACGGATTACAGAAGAAGGACGGTTGATGGCTTCGCTCAGTGATTGTGGACTACGTTTTGGCGTAGACCGCACTGTGCTTTGAAGCGTATCATATATTGTCTTTGCTTCTGTGACAGAACCAGCATTAGAAATCGCTTCGACAATTGTTTCCTTTTGTCGCTCATTCAAGGAGGTATTCCTAAGAACACGGTTCGTATAAAGTAAACGCCCGTTTGACAAATTGGTTTCGACTAATGTCTCTTTCAATTCGACAAGCGCTTGTCTATATTGTAAAACTTGTTGTTTGAGTTGCTTGTTTTCAAAAGTCAACTCTTCTTGAGCCTTTTTCATAGGCTCTAAAACGTCTTCTACAAAGTCTGTGCTGCGGCGGGCAGCAAGACCTTTTTCCATTTCCCACTTGGTGCTCTCGGCACTTCTGCCGGCCCAACCGGAGAGTTCTGCACTCATATCGACGGTGAGGCGCTCCATAACGGCGTCAACCAGATCTTCGGGAACATCTTGGTCTTCTTCAAGTCCGGCGCTCTTTATTGCTCCGGCGTCAGCTGCTAGCGCGGACGGATCCTTGCCGGTGTCGCCGCGGGTGCCGCCCATAGCTGTGGTTGATTCTGCCTCTTCTGGACAATCCTCACCTTCGCATTCTTCTTCAGTTTCTTGAAGAACCTCGCCAGAAAGCAGTTCGACCAAATCTTCTTCGGTAATTTCTACTTCTTCTGATTCTTCTAATTCGCCTTTAAGCTCTTCAATTGCTTCCTGTAGTGCGCCCAAATTTACATTGAACTCAACCTCTTCTGCCTCTTCGGGAGTTTCTTCAAGGTTCTTGCCTTCATGATCAGCCAGATTATCGGTGGCTGCGAGGGGGATCCCATCTTCTGTAATCTCTTTATATTCTTCTGTTGGTGCCATAGGATCGGCACCCATAAGATCATCAGCCATAGGATCGGCGGCAGGCGCGCCAAAGTCGGCTTCGACAGCACCAAGTTCATCTTGCTCAAGTAAGTGCTCAATGGTTTGTTTTACCTCGTCAGCATACTTGTCAATAATGGCAGCTTCTGCGTTTTTGAGGGCGGCTTCTTTCAAAGCCTGGGCATCTACAATGGCTTCTTTGAGCAAATTGGACATAAAAGTCTCCTAGAAAGATAGTTATTCAAAATAAATAGTGTTATTCACCTCAAAACACCCGTTTTTATCGCGTGCTGGCGCTATTAACTGGTGGGCGCTCCGACCACATTACATGCAATGGATTCAAAATGAGTGGTACCCAATGCTGACGAACTAACATATGTCCAATTTACACCATTGGAGCTTGTGAGGATGTTGTTGTTGCCGCCGGCGGTCGCACCAACAGCTACGATGGTTGTATGATCTGACGCTATTGCTCTCATATGGTGAGAGGAGCCGATAGGGGAAGGCATAACAGAGGCTGTAAAAGCTTGCCCGTCCGAACTATAAGCTATTTTTCCATTAGAAGCGATAGCTACCCACTTATTTATTGTTCCTTTAACATAAATAACACCCCAAACATTACTGGTGCCAAACGGACTTACGGACGCTGAGGGTGCGGATACAAATTCATCATCATTATAATAAAGTTTGCCACTGTTCGTGCCGACGACATATCGTTCATTATCAGAATCATACCCCATACAATATGCTTCATAACTAGCTATCTTCCCGGATCCAGAGGCCCAGTTGTTGGCATCTGTGGTCTTATAGAAACTAGTGACGCCCAGTGGACTAATCCAAGTATCGTCCTCTTTGTGGAAAACGACGTAACCAGTGTTGGATGTTCCGATGAAATTGCTATCTTGAACCTCCAGCCAGGTAACGGCGTTAGCGACTGGCACGCCTGAAGATGACATCATGACCAAGCGATTGTCGGATCCCGCATGGCGACCACTCCCTACGGCCTTCCAGTTGCCATTACCATACATCATTCCGGGACCGCCGCGCTTGGAGAGTTTTTTATTAAGCGGCGCGCTTCTCACCCAGCTGTTGGTATCGTAAAGATCCGCGGAAGCTGATGTATACCAAACTCCGCCCCCTGATGTGTCTCCCCCGAGGAGCCATCTGCCTTCTTCCTCGGCGTCCAGTCCATAAGCCGTGTTATAGAAAGTCATACCTCCCTTATCCCAAAGCAGACCTATAGCACCAGAAGCTGACTGTGACAAAAACCCACCGGTTGGAGTGTCATTTATATAAGCGCGACCAGTGGTACCACCAATGATCCATCTTGTTGCTTGTTCGGTGCCGGACGGTACATCCGCGCCGCCAAATTTAGAGATGCTAGCTTTGGCAACTCCACTTATTTTTGAGACATCACCAATGGCAACTGCGTTTACTTTACTAATATCGGCCATTTATGTCTCCTATGCTAACTCAATCCACTCCGAACTTGGATTAAAGTAGATTACATTGGCGGTGTCCGTACAATAACCAACAATACGCACGAAATCGCCGGTTCCAGAGGGTGCTGTTGTATCCATTGACGCGGCGGTCGTGCTTACATAGATCGCCTTACCAGCAGAGAAGTTAGAGACGTATGTGGTGGCATCGAAGAATCCCTTAATTAGAACTCCATCGT
>Ga0209756_1002014_pt1 | contig 18015 bp, 26 predicted proteins | sample ETNvirenome_6_85_FD_184071 | JGI IMG/M metagenome (GOLD analysis project Ga0209756, IMG submission 184071) | Marine viral communities from the Pacific Ocean - ETNP_6_85 (SPAdes) (version 3) | ecosystem: Environmental > Aquatic > Marine > Oceanic | place: Pacific Ocean | collected 2013-06-19
GAAAATTTTGAAGTGTTATCTTTTTTACATAGAGCATTTAAAGTATTTGATTTATATTGCTCTCCATAACCATAAGTAAAAGGAATTTTTAATTCCTCCTTTGTTTTAATGTTTGTTATTCTTACGCTATGATAGGTGTTGCCGTTGATAGTGTCCCTCCATTTTTTACAATGTGCTACGTATTTTATCATTTTATTTACCTCCATTATTGTCAATAGCTCTTTTTAATTTATTTAGCTATTATTGTCAATAGCTAACTATATTTGTTTTTCTATACTTGGCATCATTAAGCAAAATTTAATAATGAAAAAGAAAAACATTGATAACCCTAACCATGTGCTTAAATGTATGGCTATGATTAAGCCCAAAAATGCACCTGCAAAATGCAGGGCAAAATATAGTGCGTAAAGTAGTTCTTTCATTTTAACCCTTCCATAAAAAAAGGGGCTATTCCTAGCCCCTTAATTTTTATTATTTAACTTGTTTAATTAAATCATTTTCAACTGTAATTTTAGCAAAAAATGATCTTTTGGGGTTTGTACCAACAAACACACCATTGCTTTTATATTCACTACCAAAAATGCTAGTTTCAGAATAATTTAATTCTTTACCAACATTTTCTTTTAAGTCTTTTTTTGACTTATAATGTAAGTGCATCATATTTTTAACCTTTCATTTGTTTAAATGTTAATATATAAATAAACATAAGCTAAAAAGAGTCTATTATTTGTCAATAGCTTTGTCAATAGCTGATACTAAATATATTTATGGCTAATACAATCAAGCTCACACCTGAAACGCTTTCTAATATCTTCGAAGAATTAGCTCTTGGAGAAAAAAGCATAAAGCAAATACTTGCTGATAGAAATATTACATATCAAGCATTACGTAAGTTATTATTAAAAAAACCTAAAATTAGAGCTGAATTTGATCAGGCTGTGGTTGATGGAATTTCGCTGGCTTTAGATACAAGTATTTTTAGAATTAAAGATACTATTGAAGATATTAAAAATAACCCAAATCAAAAGTCTAGTCTTGCAATATCTAACCTTGAAAAAGAAATAAATAGCATGATTAAATACAGAAGTTCTGCACTTTTAAGCAAGTATCAACCAAAAAGTAGTTTAAAAGTAGGAAATATATCCGATAAACCTTTGCTTGTTAAATGGCAAAAGTAATTAAAAGATTAATAATATCAATACCTTTAGTTTGTTTTGCCTCTACCTTTGTACAAACAAAGTTGCTTTGCAATCTATAAGATAGATAAAAGAAAAAATACAAGGCAAGCTAGAGCCATGCTGATTTAGATCCAGGTTTTTCTACCTTTGATAAGTAGTAATAAGTTGATCGTTATCGTTAGTAATGACAATGAGTTGAAAAAAGCCAAAGCCCATACGCCCAAAAAAGAGGTACGCACCAAAAGTTGTACGCATCTTTTTTTTATATTATTAGGAGGTAAACACAACCAACCTTAAGAAATCATGTTTGAATTTTTAAAAAAAAGCCACATTTCTGCCACAGTTCTAGTTTCTGAAAAAACCCAGTCTGTGAGTATTCATTTCACAGGCTTTGAAGACCACCAGGAAGCTAAATATTTTAGCCGTTTTATTGTAGAGGAACTTGGTATTCCCAACACAGACCCTTTTAACTCCTTGCAAATCCCCTTTAATACTACTATTCATTAATGATGGCCAATTACAAGCCGTTGCCTTTTGGTTTGACAATTAAACCTAGTTCTATTCAAGGACTGGGGGTTTTTACCACTATTACTATTAAACAAGGCACTAATCTAGGAATGTCGCATTTTCAATTAGGTTCGCAAATAATTCGCACACCGCTTGGTGGTTTTTTAAATCATTCTGAAAAGCCTAATTGCTATAAAACTAAGCTACGCTTTGCCAATCAAGATAAACCCCAGCTACAATATGATTTTAAGAAATGGAATTTAATAACAACTCAAGATGTTAAGGTGGGGGAAGAACTGACGGTGAAATACGACCTGTACAAAGTTTAATGGGGGGTTTTGTTTTAAATGCCTGAAGTCGTTATTCCCTACAAGCCCAGAAGATTACAGAAATTTTTGCACAATCAAATCCCTAAGCACCGATTTAATGTTATTGTTGCACATAGGAGGTCTGGCAAAACGGTGTTATGTATCAATCATCTGATTAGAGCCGCCCTGACTAATCCGCAGCCAAATCCCAGGTACGCCTTTATCGCACCCACTTTTAAGCAAGGCAAAAGTACAGCATGGGACTATATTAAAAATTACAGCAGAAATATTCCTTATATAAAATTTAACGAATCAGAACTCAGATGTGATTTCCCCAACGGTTCTAGGATTACCATACTGGGTGCTGAAAATGACCAGGCGTTAAGGGGGATCTTTTTAGACGGCTGCGTTTTTGATGAAACCCAGAATATTAGCCCAGCCCTTTTTCCAGAAATTATCCGACCTTCTTTAGCTGATCGAAAAGGTTGGTGTATTTTTATAGGAACGCCCAAAGGCCAAAACTACTTTTATAAACTTCATAAACAGGCAGAAACAGAAAACGACTGGTGGACTGCGACCTACAAAGCCTCTCAAACTAAGGTGCTGGATGATAAGGAATTAAAGGCTGCGAAAGCGGTCATGTCGAAAGACTTGTACGAACAGGAGTTTGAATGTTCGTTTCAGGCAGCGATTACTGGCTCTTACTATGGAAAAATCATTGAGGAGCTTGAAAAATCCAATCGGATTACCGATGTTCCTTATAACGAAAATCTAAGGACTGAAACCTGGTGGGATCTGGGTCTTAAAGATTCTACGGCTATTTGGTTTGTTCAGCGTTTGCAAAGCCAATTAAGAGTTATAGACTATTATGAAAATTCTGGTGAGGGCTTGGATTTTTATGCTGACATCCTTGATACAAAACCTTATAAATATGATAGACATATTGCTCCGCATGATATAAAAGTAAGAGAACTTGGAGCTTATGGTAAATCAAGGTTGGAAACAGCTTTGGAATTGGGTATATCATTTGATATAGCTCCAAAACTTTCAATCGAAGATGGAATTGAAATGGTGCGGAAAACTCTACCCCAATGCTATTTCGACAAAAACAAAACTTATCAGGGAACTGAAGCGTTGAAGGCTTACCAAAAAAAATGGGATGAAAGAAATCAGTGCTTTAAGAACCGACCAACCCATAACTTTGCTTCCCATCCGTCTGACGCTTTTAGAACAGGGTGTACTTTTTTCGGAGGAAAAGTTAGCGACTGGAAAAAGAAAATTAAAGTGGACACAAGCTACGTAGTTTAATCATGGCAAAAAAAATTCTAAAACTAGAAGACCCAACTTTACGAAGTATTCTTCAAGGACAAATTAATAATGCGATTGGGTATCTAGGCGGTCTCCTTTCCGATCAAAGGGAAAAATCTTTAAAATATTATCAGGGTGATCCATTAGGAAACGAAATGGCTGGAAGAAGCCAGGTCGTTAGTACCGATGTCGCTGATACCATCGAAAGTTTATTACCAAATTTATTAAGAGTTTTTACTTCATCAGATAAAGTAGTAAAATGTGAACCAGTTAGAGCTGAAGACGAACCATTAGCCGATCAAGCAACCGCTTATCTCAACCATATTTTTTATAAAGAAAACGATGGCTTTACCCTTTTGTATAATTTTTTTAAAGATGCTCTAGTAGAAAAAAACGGAATCCTAAAAATCTTTTATGATGAAACGCAAGAAGTTGAACATGAAACTTATAAAAACCTAACCGATGAAGAATATAAAGTTTTAATAGACAGCTCTGAAGTGGAAATTCTTGAAGAAGAAGTAAGGGATGATGAGAAAGCTGCTGAACAAATTGAAATAATGAAAGCTCAAACGGCTGGACAAACGATGTCGGTTGAAGCATTAGAAGTAGATATTCCTATTCCTCAACTCCATGACTGTCGAATTAAACGAACATCTAAAAAAGGAAAAATTAAAGTAGAGTCTATTCCACCAGAAGAATTTTTAATTGATAAGGATGCGGTTAAACTAGAGGATGCTTTATATGTGGCTCACAGGGTTCAATTAAGCAGAACTGAATTAATTGAAATGGGCTATGATAAAGAGGAGGTTTATAATTTACCGACCTCTGATGCAACGATTATCAATATGGAAAAATTAGCAAGATTTAGAAATATTGAAGACTATCCTTATGATAACTCCAACGATCCTTCCACACAAAAAATTCAAATTTATGAAAATTATATTCGTTATGATTATGATGGCGATGGCATTGCCGAATTAAGAAAGATCGTTTCAGTAGGATCGTCTGCTTTTTATATTTTAGAAAATATGCCATGCGATCAAATTCCTTTTGTTTCCGTTACACCGATCCCAATGCCGCACAGATTTTATGGAAGGTCTGTGGCTGAATTGGTAGAAGACATCCAATTAATGAAATCCACAGTGATGAGACAACTGTTGGATAATATGTATCTAACCAACAACAACAGGGTGGCGATCATGGATGGTATGGTGAACATGGATGATATTCTTACGACTAGACCTGGGGGAATTGTTAGAACCAAACAACCACCGAACCAAGTCATGCAGCCGATACAGGCTCAACCTATTTCACAACAGGCTTTTCCTTTATTGGAATATCTGGATCAAGTCAGGGAAGTACGAACTGGCGTTACCAAATATAATCAAGGATTAGATTCTGAAAGTTTAAATAAAACGGCAACAGGCATTAATGCTATTCTTAATCAAACGCAAATGCGTTCTGAATTAATTGTTAGAATTTTTGCCGAAACTGGTGTGAAGGATTTATTTAGAAAGATGTTTGCCCTTTCGGTTAAATATCAGGATAAAGAAAAAATTATTCAACTTAATAATGAATATATTGCGGTATTGCCGACAGAATGGAAAGACCGTTTTAATATTTCCATTACCGTAGGATTAGGTACAGGCACAAAAGAACAACAGGTAGTGATGTTGAATAATATTTTACAAAAACAATTACAGGCTTTTGAACTCCAAGGGCATAGAGACTATCCTATGGTAACGATGAAAAATATATATAATACCTTGGCGAAAGTGGTCGAAAATGCTGGATTACAAACAGTGGAAAGTTATTTTGTTGATCCTGTTAAGGGACAACAGATGGTAACACCCCCTCCACCTCCTCCTGTTTCTCCTATAGAAAAAATTGAAATGGCTAGAATTGATGCGGAAAATAAGAGAAAACTTGCTGATTTGGACTTGCGAAGTAAGGAAGCAGAATTAGATCATCAAGCCCAACTGTTAGACTTTGAAGCAAAAATTAAAGACATGGCTTTAAAATACAATACTCAATTAGATACCGCTAAATTAAAAGCCGATGCCGAATTAGACAGAGTTATTATTGCTCAAAGATCAAAAAACCTTGAACAAGCAGAAAAAAGTGCTAGTATGTTCAATAAGCGTTTTGAAAATATAAATGGACAGCAGAGACCAAGACAAGCGACTCAAGGAGTTGAGCAGATCATCTCAAGCCAAACAAATATTGGAGAATAAACTTTTTCAAGATTCGTTTGAGATACTTAAAAAAATTTATTCTGAGGCTTTGCTAGATCGAACTGCGGTTAGAGAAAGCGAAGCTAGGGAAAAATATTGGTTAGCCTATCAAGTTTTAAAAAAGGTAGAGCAACATTTTAAAGAAATTCTTGAAACTGGAAAGTTGGCAGAAAAACAAATCGAAGACTTCCAGAAATCCAAAGAAAAGAAATTCTAATCATCAAGGTTAGAATAAGCCAACCCTCAATAGGGAGCTTAAACACAGGAGGGCATTTATGTCTGACGTAAATCCATTACTGTCTCCAAAGACAGTGCAAGGTGCTGCCAATGCAGTTGAGACATTGTTAGATCAGGGTAAAATTAATTTACCGACAACTACACAAACTCAAAAAGCAAAAGCAGACAAGGTTGTTCAAAAGAAAAAAACAGAGGAAGCCAAACCTACCCAGGAAGCTACCGAAACAAAAACTGAAGAACAGCCACAATCCGAAACTCAATCTGAAAAAGAAATTCAGAAAGTTGAAGATCAAGTAAAAGCATCCGAAGCGGAAAACGCTGAAGAAACTCAAGATACCAGTCTTTACCAGGTAACAGTGAACGGTGAAAAGATTGACGTAAACCTTGATGAACTAAAAGCAGGTTATCAAAAAGATGCCGATTATAGACGCAAGACAGAAGAATTAGCTATCGAAAGAAGGCAATTAACTTCTGACAAAGATCGTCTTACAAAAGACTATTCAACTAAATTAGAAAATTTGAATAATCTAACAGCGACTTTAAACGCTGAAGCAAGTAGCGAACTTAATTCAAAAGAATTAGACAAGCTATTTGAGGAAGACCCAAATGAAGCTGCTAAAATTGAGAGAAAAATAAGGCGAAAAAAAGAAACAATCGCACAAGCTCAAAGAAAGCTAAGAACTCAACAACAAGAGCAGTTTCAAAGTGTTTTAAGGGAAGAACAAATGAAGGTGAGATTAAAACATCCTGATTTTGGTGATCCCATTAAGGGAGCTACCTTACAAACAAACTTACGAAACTACATGGTGGAAAGAGGTTTCTCAGATAAAGAAATTGCTGGAATTTATGATAGTCGTATATTTGATGTGGTTTTAGATGGGATGACCCATCGTAACAATATAAATAGGCCGAAACCAAATTTGGCTAAAAAAATTGTTAAACCTACTCAAGTGGTCAAGCCAGGCGTTAAAGTTAATAAAGATGAAAAAATGAGTAAAATAAGGTTGGATAAAATTAGTCGTCTGAGAAAAACTGGTAATCCTAAAGATGCCGTTGATCTTTTGACGAAATATATGTAACAACCAACTAAGGAGAAAACAAATGGCTGTATTATTATCTTATGATACAACAGGCATAAGAGAGGACTTGGCGGATATTATTTATAATATTTCACCAGCAGATACTCCCTTTATGTCGGGCGTTGGTAAGAACAAAGCGACTAACACTACACACTCATGGCAAACAGATACTCTAACTGCTGTGGCTGCTAATGCGAAAGCCGAAGGAGCTTCGATTTCATATCCTACGCTTACTTCATCTACCAAAGTCAGTAACTATACTCAAATTTCTTCAAAGGCTTGTCAAGTGTCTGGAACAGATGACGCTGTGAATTTAGCTGGAAGAAATACAGAGTTAGCATACCAGGTGGCAAAATCCGCAAAAGAACTAAAAAGAGATATGGAAAATGCTCTTTTAGCTAATGTGGCGGCTGCGGCTGGAACTTCAGGTTCACCAACAAGATATTTAGGAGGATTACCAACTTGGTATTCAACTAACGTCTCTGCTGGAACTGGTGGTTCTGGATCTGGGGGTGGTGCTATTAGAACCGATGGAACTCAAAGGGCGTTCACAGAAACTTTACTGCGTTCAGCTTTGAAGACTACTTGGGACAGTGGCGGAAACCCTAATGTAATCATGCTTAATGGTTTCAATAAACAAAAACTATCCTTCTTTACAGGTGGAGCAACTAGATTCGACAAAGCAGAAGATAGAAGATTAATGACTTCTATTGATGTTTACGAATCTGACTTCGGAACAATGCAAGTTATTCCGAATCGTTGGATTAGAAAAGCTAATTCAACTTCCGCTAAAAGAGGACAAGATGTTCACTTACTAGAAATGGATTTCTGGGCAGTGTCGTTCTTGAGAGATTTCAAACTCCAAAATCCTGCTCAGACTGCTGATGCAACACAAAGATTTTTGGTAGCTGAATATACTCTTGAAGCGAAGAATGAACTATCAAGCGGATTGGTTACAGACGTAACTACTTCGTAATACTTAACAGTGTGAGGGGGGTAATCTAAAAAATCTGCTCCCCTTGCATTTATATTAACATTGAAGTCCTGAGATTAGATTAAGGGCGGAACAATGAGGATAAAAACATGAGAACACTTAATGACTATTTTATAACTGCAAAGATTGCAGACATCAGCACAGCATCTTCAACATTTGTTGGAATACCTGATGGTGGTAGAGTCATCAAAATCATAACGGCACTTCAAGGAACGATTGCTACAGCAAATGGAGCAATTACTTTTGAAATTGGCGGAACAGCTATGACCGATTCAGCAATTACGGTTGCTTATTCTGGTTCTGCTGCTGGAGATGTAGATACATCCGAACCAACTGCGGCAAACACAGTTTCGGAAGATGGAACTATTGAAATGATTACCGATGGTGCTTCAACCAATGCAATCGTACTTTATGTAACATTTGTTATTAGAAGATAGTATTTGTTATTTAAAAATAGTATAAACAATATTGGGGGTGGCTCTGACCTAGCGGTTTTTCTACCCCCTTTAAATTAAACAGGAGAAAAAAATAAATGGCTTATAATTACGGATTATACGCAGGAACAACACATAAAGTAACTTCTTCAGGTTCTAGTGCGGCTTCAAGCACAGCTTTTGATGACGCTACAATTTTTGTAAGAGTGGTTGCAAGTGCCGCAGGGCATATTGTATTTGCTTCTTCGCCTACCGCAACAAATAGTGATATTTATTTACCAGCAGGGCAAATAGAAGTATTTAAAGTTGCACCTGGTGATAAAGTGGCTTTTATTGGTTCTGGAGATTTGTACGCTACTGAAATGTCTTAATGGCTAAACCTAGAGCTTATGGTTATGTTCATGTAAAGCACACTAGGAAGAAGCGGCCAGGTCGTCATACAAAGTCGTATTCCAAGAGAATACCAAAGAAAAAAAAATATAGAGGTCAAGGTAGATGAAACAAGAAACACAAGTAGACGGTTTAAACAAAACTACTTTCATTAAAGATGAAATGGAAAAGAAAATTGCCGTTAAAGAAGAACAAAATATTAATCCCCACCTTAAACACAATAAAGAACTTTATAATCATAACGATGGCTATTCCAAAAGTAGAGCTTGGAAAAGGGTAGCTTCCGTTCCTACTTTAGCGTTGCAAATTTGGGCAAAGGAAGAAACAGGTGATAATAATTGGTTTCGTTTACCTAAAGAAACTCAAAACAAAATTTTAAAAAAGAAATTGAATAGCAACGAATATCAATACTTTAAAACTGCACCAGGAAATATATAATGGCTAAAAAGAATTGGATTCAAAAAGCAATTAAAAAGCCTGGAGCTTTAAGGAAATCTTTAAAGATTAAAAAAGGACAAAAGATTCCCCTAAAGAAACTAAAGGCAGCCTCTAAGAAAGGTGGCAAGTTAGGAAAAAGGGCTAGACTGGCCTTAACACTAAGAAGATTAAGAAGGAGCATATAATGGCACTAAAATCAAAAAGAGGTCTAACTAAAAAAGAAGAAGAAACAGTAAATGAAATGGATAGTCATGTAAGAACTGCTGGTTTATCAGGAGATGACAAATTAGCTTTAAAACGATTTGGAAAACTTTTTAACGAACTTACTGACAAAGAAAAAAATGCACTTTATTATTCTGAAAATATATAAGGGAAATATATAATGGCACTATCAACTTACGCAGAATTAAAAACATCCATAGCGAACTGGCTAAATCGTTCTGATTTAACCGATGAGATTTCTGATGATTTTATTAAATTAGTTGAATCAGAATATAATTCTAAATTAAGAATTAGAAAGATGCTTACTTCTGATACTTCTTTTACTATTGATTCTGAATTAGAAACATTACCCACAGGATTTTTACAGGTCAGAGATTTTTATATTGTTTCTGGATCGGCAAAATATTCTTTAACCTACATGGCTCCAACACAAATGGATCAAATTAAAGGGGGAAGTACCTCTGGAAGACCTAGTGTTTATACAATATTAGGAGATAACTTTAGATTCGCACCTACACCAGACGGAACCTACACTTCAACCATTAATTATTATAAAGCGATAGATGCTTTGTCCGACTCAACAACAACCAATTACATTTTAACTAATCATCCAGGCATTTATTTGTATGGATCGCTTTATCATGCGGCTAATTTTTTAGGGGGTATAGAACCTTCTAAATTACAAAATTGGTCTCAGCTTTATGCAACTAACATGGAACGATTAGAAAGAAACGATAAAGAAGATGCTTGGAGTGGAACACCTTTACAGGCTAGATCCGATGTTACGGTTCGTTCACCTTTTGTAGATAGAACTACTGTTATATCAAACAATACTTAGAGGAAATAATGCAATTACCTTTCGGAGAATGGCTACCAGATCAACCTAAATTTATGAACCCTGGTGCAAATACAGCAAAGAATGTTTATTTTGCAGCTAGGAGTTATAAACCTTTTCCTTCTTTAACGGCTTATAGTACCAACGCTATTGCGGATTTATCAAAAGGAGCTGGTTCTTTTCGATCAACCGACAATACCAGTTACAATTTTGCTTCAACGAAAGATACTATTTATCAATTATCGTCAGGAGCTTTTGCCGACAGAGGAGCTGGGGGAAAATTATTAAATAATTCTTACGCAACCTGTACCATTACAGTTACTGATTATGCAAACATAGTAACTGGTTCAACTATTGTTCTAACAACTAACGCTGGAACAGCAGTTACATTTACTTCTACAACAGGAACTGCTGGAACAGATGAATTTAAAACTGAAACTGATAATGATACTACAGCAGATAATATTTATACCTGTATTAATGCTCATGCTGATTTTTCAGCAGTTAATCCAGCAGCAAATGTAGTGACTGTCACTAGAGCTGCAGTAGGTAGAGATAACCTTACTGTTACTTCTTCTGATACTACTAGACTTGCTGTTACTGATTTTGTTGGTGGTACTCCCTTATTAGGATCGGCTACCGATTTTATTACCTTTACGCAATTTGGCGATTATTTAATTGTAAGCAATGGTGTGGATACTCCTCAGTATTATTTAATGGGAACATCAACAAACTTTGCTAATCTTTCAGCGATTGCTTCCGATGGCACTCCACCTTTATTTAGAGTGTCAGGAGTCATTAGAGATTTTTTAGTAACAGGAAATATTAGTAGTGCGACCAATAGAGTTCAATGGTCAGGCATTAATGATATTACCACTTGGACAGCAGGATCAAAACAAGCTGACAGCCAAGATATACCAGGTTCAGGTGGACAGATTGTGGCCATTACTTCTGGAGAGTATGGTTATGTATTTAGACAAAACCAAATCATTCGTATGGACTATGTGGGTGGAACAACTATCTTTAGATTTTCTGTAGTATCTCCTAATAGGGGTGCGGTTTATGGAAAAACAGTTTGCCAAGATAATCGAAGGGTTTTCTTTTATGCTGATGACGGTTTCTTTGAAATTCAAGGCGACAACATTAAACCCATTGGAGCTGAAAAAGTTAATCGTTTTTTTGATATAGATTTAGATAAAGCCTTTTCCGACAGAATTGTGGCTGCGGTTGATCCTTTTAATACATTAGCTGTTTGGCTTTATCCTAGTGCTGATAATACTGCCAATACGACTGGAATTTGTGATAAACTTTTAATTTACAATTATGTTACCGAAAAATGGTCTTTTGCTAATGCGTCAGCTAGTACCATTTTTTCTCAATTCGTTGGAGCTTATACCGTTGAAACAATGGATTTAATTGATTCCAGTATAGATAATATTAATATTGCTTTGGATACTGATTTTTGGTTGGGAGGCCAAAGGTATTTAGGTGCGGTTAATGGAGACAACAAGGCAGCTATTTTTTCTGGTAATAGTAATGAAGTTGAAATAGAAACAAGTGAAATAGAGTTGTTTCCTGGTTTAAGATCGGATATAACGGAAGTCAGACCCATTGTAGATGCAACGGCTACCGTTGCCATTACAACAAGGGAACGATTAGCCAATAGTGCATCAACATCTTCTTATAGTTCTATGGTAACAAGTGGAACCGTTCCTGTTAGACAATCAGGAAGATACGTTAGGGCGAATGTTAAAATTGCAGCAGGTTCAACTTGGACTCATGCACAGGGAGTTGATTTTATTGCAAGTAGGGCAGGACAAAGATAATGGCTAAAGATATTAATATAGAAAATGTGCGTTATAGCATGGAACACCAGGAGTTCTTTCAAAGACAAATTGAAGAAGCGGTGAATACTTTAATAAATAAAAACAACGATGAGAACGCCAAAGCGTTTGCATGGTTTATAGATTAGAAAATTAAATGGCAACAAACATAAAAGATTATTCAACAACCCAAGCTAGTAACACATCCTTAAATACAATTAATGTTGGCGAAGGGATGCTTCCTAGCAACTTAAATAATGCCATTAGAGCATTAATGAAAAATACTAGGGATTGGTTTAACGATGCTCAATGGATTGAATATGGAGATGGTTCAGGATCTTATACCGCAACGTATGTTTCAGGAACAGCTTTTACCATTGATGGTTCGGATGTAACTGCGATTTATCATGCTAAACGTAGAATCCAAATTGTTGATACGGCTTCAACTTTATATGGTACTATTGCCAGCACTTCCTTTTCTACCAATACGACTGTTAATGTAACTTGGGATTCAGGCAGTTTAACTTCAGGAGCAATTACTTCAGTTTATATTGGAATATTAAGTGCAACGAATACTTCTGCACCTCCAGTTATTATTGACGATACTATTGTTAATGCGGATATTAAAAGTGATGCAGCCATAGAATTTTCCAAAATGGAGGATCTTACTGTATCAAGAGCTTTAGTTTCTGATGGCAGCGGAGATGTTTCAGTAAGTGCAGTTACCTCAACGGAAGTAGGATATTTAGATGATGTTTCTTCAAATATTCAAACTCAATTAGATGCCAAACAAGCAACGATTACAGGTTCGGCTACAACCATAGACACAGAATCCTTAACGGCAAGTAGAGCCGTTGTTTCAAATAGTTCGCAAAAAATTGCAGTATCGGCAACCACTGATACCGAATTAGGATATGTAAGCGGAGTAACGTCTGCCCTTCAAACTCAAATAGATGGCATAACGGCTGGTACGTTAACGACCATTGATGACGATAACTTTACCTTACAAAATAATTCTGACACCAGTAAAAAAGCTCAGTTTTCCTGTGCTTCAATTACGACTTCAACAACAAGAACTTACACACTACCTGATGCCGATGTCACTTTAATGAGTAATTTTACATTATCCGATGGTTCATCAACTCAAACAATAGCAGACGGAAATACAATGGTTGTTGCTGCTGGAGAAGGTATTGATACTGCGGTAACAGCTACAGATACAGTTACTATTTCTGGTGAAGATGCCTCAACAAGTAATAAAGGAGTGGCAAGTTTCGCTTCAGGAGATTTTGATGTATCTTCAGGAGCAGTTTCTATCAAAGACAATTCTATTACTTTAGCTTATATGGCTGGAGGAACTGATGGCAATATAATTTCTTACGATGCAAGCGGTGATCCAGTAGCGGTAGCAACAGGAACAGACGGACAAGTCTTAACTTCTGCTGGTGCTGGTCAACCATGTGCTTTTGAAGATGCGGCTGGTGGTGGATTAGATTGGCAATCCGTAACAACAGGTTCAACCTTAACAGCAGTCGCTGGGAATGGTTATCCTATTGATACGACTTCCAATGCATGCACAATTACACTTCCAGCTTCAGCTTCGGTTGGAGATGAAATTGTTTTTTCCGACTATGATAGAACTTGGGGAACATATTCTATTATTTTAGATTCAAACGGCTTAAACTATCAAGGCAGAGATGACAGCTGGGATGTAGAATATTCAACAGATGGTCAATCCGTTCACATCGTTTATATGGATGCAACGAATGGTTGGATTCCAATTAGTGATGATGATGTTACTGAAGCACCAATTAAATTAAATACTGAAGGTATCTTTGGTTTTGGTGATAGTGGTAGTTATGTTTCAATGACCAACCTAGTTTCAAATGCTGGAGTAGTAGGAACAGATGTTACAGGAGTTGGAACTGCTAGAGGAATTATGGCGGCATGTGAGTATGGCGGTGATAAAGGAATTTTTGGTTATGGTTATACTGGTAGTAATGTTTCAATGACTAATTTAGTCTCCAATTCTGGAGTCGTAGCATCGGATGTAACAGGAGTTGGAACTGCTAGACAAGAGCCAGCGGCATGTAGTTATGGAAATGATAAAGGAATATTTGGTTTTGGTTGGATTACTGGCTATACTGCAATTAGCAATTTAGTTTCTAGTTCTGGCGTTGTTGCAACTGACACAACAGGAGTTGGAACTGTTAGAGGTTCACTAGCGGCTACACAGTATGGTTATGATAAAGCAATATTTGGATTTGGTAATACTGGTAGCGCAACAGCATTGAGTAATTTAGTATCTAATGCTGGTGTCATAGCAACAGATACAACTGGAGTTGGAACAGCTAGATATGGTATAGCGGCATGTAGTTATGGTGAAGATAAAGGAATATTTGGTTATGGTTATGTTGCTGGTTATAGTTCACTATCTAATTTAGTTTCAAATACAGGAGTGGTGTCAACAGATGTTACAGGAGTAGGAAGTGCTAGATCAAATCCAGCGGCATGTGAGTATGGTGGAGACAAAGGTATCTTTGGTTATGGTTATATAAGTCCAAGTAAGGTTTCAATGACCAATCTAGTTTCTAATGCTGGAGTGGTAGGAACTGACGTTACAGGAGTAGGAACTGCTAGAACTGTTCTAACGGCATGTTCTTTTAATTAATATGGCACAAAAATTTAACACAGAATTTAATTACCGATACCAAGTCATAGGCTGTACGCCTTGGGAAAAAATTAAAACCTTAAAAGGATTTCTTGAAGGCAGAATAAGAGCACAGGCTCTTGAAGAAGTAGGTAAACTAAAATTCCAAGCAAAACTTGCAAAGCTAAAACATCTTCAAAATAGTGGAAATGGTTTAGAGCATGAAATTTTAGAACTTAAAGCAGAGATTCTAGAAGCTGAAAGCCATGAAGAAACTTTAAAAGAAGCCTTTGAACTTACTAAAGATGAAATTAAAATTCTAAGAAAACTAATGAAAGAACTTTATGTTCTTGCAGAACCAACAAGGATTGAAGGTTATACCGATGAACAGATGTTTGAAGCCAATGCTGCCAATGAATTTACCGTTGATATTGGTAGAGAAATTCAGGCTGAAATGATTGCTAATGGCAGACCATCGCCAGCGAAACTACGTAATGCGATGAGCAATCCTCACACTTGGAATGCCTTAAAACAAATAGGATTAATACCTAAAAAGACAAAAATACTAGAAGGCAATACAAATCCACAATTAAAAATAGAACTTACAGGAGTTGAAGATGAAGTTATATAAATTAGAAGCAAGTAATTTTGAAACCTTTTTTGGTACATCAGAAGAACGTATTGAAAGAGATGTTACAACCATTGCACAAACACCAAGTAATGATGCTTTTCTATATTTATCTAAAGATGCTCAAGACGGACTGGAACTATTAGATTCCGTTCCAACAGGATTTAATTTTACCTATTGTCAAGAATGGGGTTTAACGGTTGACGATGATGTTATTGATAGGGTTATACTAGATTTAAGAAAAAAAGCCTATCCATCATGGGAAGACCAATTAGATTATATTTATCATAATGGCGTTGAGGATTGGAAAACCAATATCATCACTCCTATTAAAGAAAAATATCCAAAGAGACTGAATAAATGAACCTTAAAATAGATAACAAAGATTATGATAGTGAAAAGCTATCAGACAAAGGTAAGATATATTTAGGTAAATTACAAAATTTACAATCTAAATTACAACAAATAAATTTAGAAATTATAGATTTAAACATTTTACAAAAAAATTATTCTGAACTGTTAAAAAAAGAACTTCCTAAAGAAGAAGTTAAAGAAGTAATACCAGATAAAAAATAAATTTCCTAAATAATTACTATGGCAAATAATTACAAATTTACAGGCGTTGCTTTAGCCACTACCGATCAAACCGCTATCATAACGGCAGCTAGTGGAGAAACACTTATTATTAAATCTATTAAAATTACCAACAATACCTCCAATACCCCTACAGTTACGCTGGATGTTACCGATACTTCAGCTAGTGCCACTTACCAAATTTTAAGAACCCATGCTTTAACCGCCAATACTTCAGAAGAATTAATAACCGAACCTTTGGTTTTGGAAGCGACTGATATTTTAAAAGCGACAATGGATGCTACTGATTCAGTTCATATTGCTGTAAGTTATTTGGTAATAACTTAGTTGTTTTTAAATGAGTTTTAGTGTAATTTATGGAGTTAGTCAGAATACCCACAAAAGAACTTGAAAAGGTATGGGGATTAATTGAAAAAGATATTAGAAAAGCCCTACTTTTTTCAGGTCAACTTTCAGATTCAACATTTGTTTTAAAGACCGCCAAAGAAGGAAAATTCCAGATTTGGATTCTTTGGGATAAGGAACAGAAAACAAATGTAGAAAAATATTTTGGTGTCGTTATTACCGAAATAGTAGAAAAGCCGCTAGGAAAAGTTTGTCATATCTATATGATGACTGGCAGACAAAGACATAAGTGGCAATATTTGATTAAAGATATTGAAAAGTTTGCACAAGAAGAAAAATGTTTAATTATGGAATTAATAGCAAGACCAGGATGGCAAAAAATTTTAAGTCAATTTGGCTACAAGCGAACCCATATTGTTTTAGAAAAAAAAATCAAACAGGAGAAAAAAGATAAATGAGTTTTTTAGGAGGAGGATCATCAGGTGGTGGTGGAGGAGGAACGCAGAATATCGTTCAACAACCTTATGCACCAGCTCAACCAGCTTTAAATCAAATCATTTCAGAAGCAGGTAAAGTTTATGGAAGTGGCGTAGGACAATACGTTGCTCCCACTGCACAAACTTTAACTGGCCTATCCCAACAGGAAACGGATGCGGCAGCAGCCAGATCACAACTTCAATCCACACTGGCTGGTGGTTATGTTAATCCTTATCTTAATCCCTTAATTCAACAAGCGGCAGGGGATGTCTATAGCAATGTAGCTGGACAATTTTCTGGAGCTGGAAGAACACCAGGTTCACCAGTTTCTCAACAACAAGTGGCAACTCAAACGGCTTTAGCGGCTTTGCCTTACGCCTTTCAAAATGTAAATACTGAAAGAGCTAGACAATTACAAGTGGCTCAACAAGCTCCAACTTTATTAGAAACAGGACAAGGACTGGAAGCCTTAACCAGACAAGCTCAAATGGCTCCCTTTCAAAATCTACAGGCGTATGGATCACTTGTAAGTCCCATCGCTTCTGGATTTCCAGTTCAACAACAACAAACCAATTATCAAGCAAACCCATTAACGACAGGAGCTTCTGGAGCTTTATTAGGTTATGCACTAGGAGGAGATAATCCTGGTAGGGGAGCTTTGTATGGAGGCCTTGGAGGATTACTAGGAGGATTATTATTATAATGGAAAAAATTAAACAAGTATGGGCGTTAGCAAAAGCTCATCCTAAAATTGCGACTACTATAGTAGTTGTAATAATTGCCATTTATTTTTTAGCAAATTAGGAATTTAAAAAGATGAAAAAGATAAGTAAGTTATATTATGACTTAGAAGTTAGAGTTAAAGCTCATCCAGTGAAATATTTGGTGGGCTTGTTAATTCTAGTGGTTATCGCAATAGCGATTTAAGGAGAAAATAATATGGGTTTGTTAAATCCAGAAAAAGATATTAAAGGTCAAAAACATATTTTAGCCTATATTACCCCAGACGAAGCTGGTCTTTTACAAGATGTGGGTGGTCAAAAAGTTATGACCCAAGAAGGCATACCAGCATACCCCCCAGGAATGGGAGATTCTGCTTATAATGATAGCGGTGGATGGGATATGGATGATACAGGTGGAGCTGATTATAGTTCGGAACCCACAGCAGGCACAGGTTCTACTAGCGATAGCGATAGCGATAGCAATGACGGTTCTTATGCAGACGAAGAAGCTAAGGCTTTATCGTATGTATCAAATGTTCCTATAGAAGAAAAAGAAAATACTTTTATAGATAATGTTGTTGAAAATTATAAGAAGGCGGAAATTCCTATTAG
>Ga0209756_1002018_pt1 | contig 18007 bp, 21 predicted proteins | sample ETNvirenome_6_85_FD_184071 | JGI IMG/M metagenome (GOLD analysis project Ga0209756, IMG submission 184071) | Marine viral communities from the Pacific Ocean - ETNP_6_85 (SPAdes) (version 3) | ecosystem: Environmental > Aquatic > Marine > Oceanic | place: Pacific Ocean | collected 2013-06-19
AAGCCGGGTCAAGGTCGTATTACGGTTCGCCTCGATGCGGTCGGATAGCTGGAAAGGCTCGCGAACGCGCTCGATGCCGGCGAAGGCGCTCGGCTCGTCGCCTTCCTCGACGACGGCGAGCTCGGAGAGCGTAACCGGCGCGAGCTCGCCTCGAACGTCGGCGGTCTCGACCTCGCCGCCGCGAAGCACGTTCGGCAAGCGATAACAACGGGTCCAGTCGCGGAGCTCGTCGGCGACGATACCGACCTCGCGGAGCTCGACGCGAAGACGCGCCCATAACTCGACGTATCGCTCGGCGGCGACCTCTTCGGGCAACGCGAAGAGGACGCGATAACCGCCGCGCGTCCAATACGTCGCGAAAGGAAGGCGGAGCTCGGCGAGTTTCGCCTCTTCGGCGGCGCGCCAGGCCGGCGAGCTCGTATGGTCCGGCGCGTCGATGTCGAAGACGACGCCGCCGAAGACGACCTCACATCCGGAGCGGCGGAGCTCCGCCAGGCCGGCGAGATTGACGCGAGGAATGCTCTCGAAGCGCTCTCCGTCCGCGCCTCGAACGGTATACGGGACGAAATGCGCGTCGGTCCGATAACGGTCCGCGAGCGCCGTCGAGAGCTCGACGACCGGATGCGCTTCGACCTGGTCGCCGCTCGCGTTCCATCCTTTCGCGAATTTGTTTCGCCATACGGCGACGTATGGCGTCATTCGGCGCGCTCCAGGTCGACGAAATCGGTCGCCGCGACGAAGCCATCGGTCGCCGCCTCGATGCGCGTCGCGTTCTCCAGGGTCGGCCTGAATTCGCCTCGCGCGTATCCATGAACCGCCGCCGTCGAGACGCCGACCTCGTCGGCGAGCCATCGAGCGCGCTCGCTCGGCTTGCGGTCGTCGCGCGCCGCCCAATTTATCCACTCTCGGAGCCTGTTACCCATTGCCTACCCTCTCGGAGCCGATGTCGAAGGGTCGACGATAGCGGCTCCGAAAAAAAGCGCAAGCTCGGCTTGACAAATCGCGAGAACGTCCGAACATGAGCGACGCAAAGTCAACGATTCCGAGCAAACGCAGAGGACAATTTGACCGATATGACCTTTTCAGAGCGCCGCTCGCGAGCGCTTTCCCTCGTCTCCGACGACCTCTCGAACGCCGAAAGCGAGCTCGCCGAGCTCGTCTCCGAGCGCGCCGTTATCATCGACGAGCTCCGCCTCGACGGCGACGCGACGACCGAGCAAATCCTCGCGCGGATCCGCGAGCTCGCGACGGTGCATCATCTCGTCACGAAGCGGCTTTCGTTCCGCGACGACGAGGTCGCCGACGCTCGCGCCATCGTCGAAAGGCTCGATTACGCCGTCGCCGGAGCAAACGCGCTCGGTCGAATCGCCGGCTCCGAATGCGCGCACTAATCGCCGCGCTGTATGGCGACGAGGCGACCGAGAGCGATCTCTTTTGTGGCTGATTCCTTCCGCGTTCTCTCATTGTGTAGCGGCGTCGGAGCCTTCGAGCTCGGAATCGAAGCCGCCTCGCCTCGAGCGCGCGTTTTGGCATACGTCGAGCGGGAAGCCTTCGCGGCGAGCCGAATCCTGGCGCGGATGGAAGAGCAAAGCCTGGAGCGAGCGCCTCTTTTCTGCGGCGACCTTGCCGACCTATCCGACGCCGACCTCGACGCGCTCCGAGCGGACGGATGCAATCTCATCACCGGCGGCTTCCCGTGCCAGCCGTGGAGCGCCGCCGGTAAGCGCAAAGGGACCGCCGATGAGCGATGGCTCTTCGACGATATCGCGCGAATCGTCGAGCGAATCCGTCCGCGCTTCGTCCTCTTCGAGAACGTCGCCGGTCTCGTCTCCGGACGCGGTCTTAATCACGTTATCCGAACGCTTGCCGTGGTCGGGTATGGTCGCGTCGAATGGCTCGACCTCGCCGCGTCCGCCGTTGGGGCAAGCCATAAGCGACGCCGTCTCTTCGTCCTCGCGATGGCCAACGCCGATGGCGAATTGTTACAACGGATCGAGCCGAGCCAAGAGAGCCGCACGGAATCCGAACAGTCGCCTCGAATGCGAGGCGGAAATGCGTATTTGGGGCCTACCGGAACCGGGTCGATACGAGCCGAGCGCGGAAAAGGCGAATTGGCAAACGCCGACGACGCTCGAAGCCGCCGGCCGCGATTACGTTTATCCGAGCGGCGACCGGACGAAGCCGTTTCCGACATTGACCGGACAAGCGAAGCTCTTCGTCGATCCGAACGACGAGGTCGGTCCTCAAAAACCGAACGCGCCGAAAGCGACCTTCCCCTATTCGCTTTCGGACCCGATGAACGCGACCGATGGCTCGAAATCCTCGAGCGACGACCGGAGCTCGCCCCGGCTCTCTCGGAGGTCGAAGCGGAGACTCTCGCCGACGTTCGGGGAATGGCTCATGGGTTGGCCGATCGGTCTAACAGGCTCCGCGCCATCGGAAACGGAATCGTCCCGTTACAAGCCGCGATTGCGTTCGGCGTTTTGCTCGCTCGTCTCGTCGGCATCGACGAAGCCGAAGAGCTTCTCGACGTCCGAATCGACGCCGAGCTCGTCGGAGCCTGCTATGTCTAGCGTCTTCCAGGGCATAGACAAGCCGTCCGGCGACCGCGCTTTCGTCGTCGAAGACCTCGTCGGCAAGGGTCCGCAAGCCTGGAGCAATTGGAGCGCGAGCCAGGCGAAAACGGCGGACGATTGCCTAACGAAATGGGCGCTCGAGAGCGTTTGGAAGTTTCCGCGCCGGACGACGAAAGCCGCCGAGCTCGGCGTCGAATGCCATACGAGCGCCGAGCAATACCTCGAGCATGGAACGCCGCCGAACGCGATTATCGCCGCCGGAATCCATCGCTTGCCGAAGCCGCCTATCGCGCCGGAGCTTATCGAAGCGCGCTTCGCCCTGCTCGACGACGAGCTTCCGGTTCCGGCGCTTCTCGTTATCGACCTCGTCGAGCCGCTTTTCGACGGCGTCCGCCATCGCATCGACGACCATAAGACGACGAGCGATTTTCGGTATTGCCGGAGCGAGGAAGAGCTCGCCGCCGATATTCAGGCGATTCTTTACGGCGTCGCCGCCGGACCGCTTCTCGCCGGCGCGGACGTAATGACCGGCGAGGTCGTCCGTAAAGAGCGCGACGGCGTCGTCGTCGAGTATCCCGTTATTCGCCTGGCGCTCTCGGAGCTCGTCGCGCTCGTCTTCCGCCATGTTTATTACAAGACGCGCGGGAATCCGGATTCGCGAGAGACCTCCGTTACGCTCTCGCCGGCGCGTCTCCGCGCCCAATACGCGAAGCTCCGGACGAAGGTTCGCCGGATGGCGGAGGTCGCCCGAATCGAGCGCGCCGCCGACCTTCCTTTCGACCTCTCGGCTTGCGGCAATTACGGCGGTTGTCCTTTCCGGACGCTTTGCGCCGGATTAGGTCGGCAATCGCTCGGAGCCGCGAGCTCGTTTTTCAACCCAAACCGCAAAACCGGAGCCGAAACTTTGGATCTAATAGCAGCATTAAAAGCCCGAAAAGCCTCGCAGGTCGGCGGCGAGCCGAGCGCGGACGAGAAGCCGAAAAATCCGTTCGCGGCGAGCACCGCGAAGCGCAGAGCCATCGCCGAAGCCGCCGGCGACGTTCCGACCGACCTCGTCGCGAGCGTTCCGGATACCTCGACGCCGAGCGTCAATCCGCCGGACGGCATTCCGGACGACGTCGCATACGCCGAGCCGGTCAAGCCGCCGAAGCGCGGCGAGGCGGTCGTCGGCGAGAAGCTCTTCGCCATCGTCGGCGACTGCGAGCTCGAGGCGAAAGGCGAGCCGCTCTCCGCCGCGACCCGAACCAAGGGTATGTCGAAAGGCGACCTCGTCGCGCTATGGATGGCGGTCGCCGAGCGCCTCGACGCGCGCTTTCTCGCCGCCGCTCCGAAGCTCTCGAAGGCGAAGCCGAGCGCGGTCGGCGCATTCAAGCGCGACGTTCTCAAGGCCGAGATTACGGAGCTCGCGCAATACCTCGCCGGATGCTCCGACGACGAGCTCGCAGGACGCGCGCCACAAGCTCCGGCGAACGCGGAGAACGCGACGCTCGAGGTCGGCGTCTCCGGCGACGAGGACGCCGCGAGCGAGCCGGAGACGCGCGAAGAAATCCTCGGCGGTACGAAGCCGGCGGCGAGCTCCGAGCCGGTCGACCTGGTGAACCGGGCGCTCCGCGCCGCGCGAACGCTTTACATCGACTGCGCGCCGCGAAAGACCGACGTTGTTTTCTTCTCCGACCTCGTCCGTCCGTTCGCTCTCGCGGCGGCGAAAGAGCTCGGCGTCGTCTCGTATCGCGTTCCGCAATACAAGCGCGGCGAAGATAACGTCGTCGCGCGGCTCGAGGTCGCTATCGGCGACGGGTCGCTCGTCCTACCCGAAAACCTCGTCGTCGAGACCTCGATTCCGTCCGCGCGGATATGCCTCGAGATTCTGATTCCGGCATACGACCGCGTCGTCGAGCGGCTCGGCTGGTAAAATGTCGATGCTCTCCAAAATCGCTCGCCGTCGAGCCGCGTCGCCGCCTCTAACCCTACCCTCGCCGGCGGCGCGGCTCGGCTCCCTTCCTCCGGTTCCGGAGGCGAGCTCGGAGACGCATCGAATCGCGGCGCTTCCTCGCGTCGATTACGCCGGCGCGGATATGAACGGCGAGCTAGGTCTCGACGGCGGCGAGGTCCGGCTATGGCCGGTCCAGTCCGAAGCGCTCGCCGCGACGCGCCAGGCCGGCGGTTTGTTCGCGCCGATTGCGGTCGGCAATGGGAAGACGCTAATCGCCTTACTCGCCGGAACCGTCCTCGACGCCGACCTCGCGCTCGTCTTTACGAAGGCGCGCATCGTCGCCCAAATGCGCCGGATGTTCGACGAGGCTCGCTCGAGCTTCCGGCTCGTCCCGACGCGGATCCTTTCGTATGCGATGCTCTCGCGCGCAAGCGGAACGGATTTACTTGACGACATCGCCGCCGCATACGCGCCGGAGAAGCTCGTTATCGTCGCCGACGAAGCGCATTGCCTCGCGAATCCGAAGAGCGCGCGGACGGGTCGGATTCTCCGGTTCTTCCGCGAGAATCCCGACGTCCGCTTCGTCGCGCTCTCCGGAACGCTGCTATCGAAGAGCGTCCGCGACTGCGCGCATCTTGCCGAGCTCGCGCTTCGAGAGCGGTCGCCGTTCCCGCGCTCGAGGTCGCATATCGACGCCTGGAGCGAAACGCTCGACGTCGACGGTCGACCGGGTCCGGAGCATTGGGAACGAATGTCGTCTTTCGGGGCGTTCGGCTTCTCGCCGGCCTTGCGCGGCGCGGCGCGGACCGAATCGCTCCGGAAGGCGTTCTCAACCCGGCTCCGCTCCGCGCCCGGTGTCGTTATGTCCGGCGAGAACGAGGTCGGCGCGAGCCTCGAGCTCGTCCCTATCGAGCTCGACGTTCCGGCCATCGTCGAAGACGCGCTCGCGGAGCTCCGTCGCTCGAACGAGACGCCGGACGGCGAGGTATGCGCGGACGACGTCTCGCAATGGCGCGCCGCTCGCGAGCTCTCCGCCGGCTTTTTCTATCAATGGCAATGGCCGGACGTCTTCGTTCGGAACGGAGCCGGAGCCGGCGTAAACACCGGACCGCAACCGGATACCGAATGGCTCGAGGCTCGCTCGCGATGGAACCGCAACGTCCGCGCCGAGCTCGAGCGGAGCGCCGCTCGCGGATACGATTCGCCGCTTCTCGTCTCGCAAGCCGTCGAGCGCGAGCTCGTCTCGTTCGCGGCGCGCTCCGAAGACAAGCCGCCGGCGCTCGTCCGCGCCTGGCTTGCTTGGCGGACGGAGAAAGAGAAGCCGGCTCCGCCGACCGTTCCGGTATGGCTCTCGTCTTTTCTCGTCGACGACGCCGTCGCCCTGGCGACGAAACTCGCGCACAAAGGCGAGCCGCCGATTATCTGGTACGAATCCAAAGCCATCGAGGCGGCTCTCGTCGCGCGAGGCGGCTTCCCGGTATACGACGCGACCGTCGAGCCGCCGGAAGGTCCGGCGCGGCTTTGCGCGGCGTCCTGGCGAGCGCATGGAACCGGGCGAAATCTCCAGGCCTGGCGGACGGCTATCGTCGTCGAGCCGCCGAGCTCCGGCAAAGCCTGGGAACAATTGCTCGGAAGGCTCCACCGTCGAGGACAGACCGCCGACGAGGTCGTCTTTTACGTCTATCAGCATACGGCGAGCTTTCGCCGAGCTCTCGCGAGCGCGGAGACCGCCGAGCGCTTCGTCGCCGATTCGACCGGCGAGAAGCGCCGGCTTCTGTACGCGACGAGAGCGGAGGTTTTGAGGCGATGATGTTTTGTCCTCGATGCGCGTCGGATACCTGCCCTGGACGCGCCGACCTCGAGCGCTGTACATCGGCGCTCGTCGACGGCGGCTTCGTCGACGCCGACGAATGGCATCCGGGTATGCCGACCCCGGACGTTTCCCGTGAAACATCGGCGACGGACGAGGTCGAGAATCCGCCTTACTTGACGCGCGGCGGCGTCGAATTCTCCGACATTTGCGACGCTTACGACCTCGAACGAAATCGCGCTTTCGCGTTGAAATACGTTCTCCGCGCCGGGTCGAAGCGCAAACCAAACGAGAGTAGCGAGAGCGCCGAGCTCCGCGACCTCAAAAAAGCCGCCTGGTATATTCGCCGGCGTATCGAGCGGCTCGAATCCAAAGCCGGTAACAGCAAAGGACAAGGCTAAATTATGGGTGTTTTTGACGGAATCGAAAAAGCCGAAGTTTTCGGCGGCGGCTCGCGCATCCGACCCGGTTCGCACATCGTCGAGGTCGGCGCGCTCGTCGTCCACCGGAGCCGGAAGAAGGCCGGAATCGTCTACTTCGTCGCCGAGCTCGTCGTCGTCGAGAGCGTCGGCGGTCGCCCGGTCTCCGCGAAGCCGGACGCGCCGCCGGCGAGCTCCGAGCCGCACAAGGTCGACGAAAAGCTCGGATGGGTCGTCGACCTCTCGCAACCGTCCGGCCTGGCGAACGTGAAAGGCTTTGCGATGGCACTCGCGCCGGATATGGACGCCGACGACATTACGAGCGAGAGCATGGAAACGCTCGTTTCGTCGGACCAGCCGGCGAAGGGTCTCAGGGTCCACGCGGACGCCTTTATGGTCTTGACGACCAAAGGCGGCGATTTTACCAAAATTCAGTGGAACGCCGCCGAATGATAGAACGCGCGCTCTCGCTCGATACGGAGACGCATCCGTTCGCGCCAGGCCGGCAAGCTCCGAAGCTCGTCGTAATGTCCACGTTCGACGGAGAGAGCGCGCTTCTCCATAAGCCGAAGCAAGCCGACGAGCTCGTCGAGGACGCCTTACGCGACCCGGCGGTTATGCTCGTCGGTCAATACATCGCCTTTGACCTTTCGGTCTTTTGCCAGCGGAAGCCGGAGCTCTTCGAGCTCGTCTTCGCCGCTTACGAGCAATGCCGAATATGGGACGTCGGCGTATACGAGCGGCTCCGCAAAATCGCGCTCGGTCGATTCGATTTTGACGGCGTTTTGCGGAGCCGTCCGACGTTCTCTCTCGCCGAGCTCGTCTTCGAGTATCTCGGACGCGACCGGACCGCCGAGAAGAAAGGTCCGGACAAATGGCGGACCCGTTATAACGAGCTCGAAGACCTTCCTTTCTCGGAATGGCCGGCGGCGGCGGTCGATTACTCGCTCGACGACGCTCGCGACCCGTTCGAGATATGGAAGCGCCAGGTCGACGAAGCGAGCTCCGGCGGCGGTATCCCGACGCTCTTCCATGACGCATGTGCGCAAGATTTTGCGTTCCGGCTTTCCGCGTCCTGGGGAATCCGGACGGACGGCGCGGCGGTCGCCGAGCTCGAACGCCGGCTTCGGAAGCACGTCGACGAGGCGGAGGTCGAGCTAATCGCCGCCGGCGTCATGCGCGCGAACGGGTCGAAGGATACGAAAGCCATCGGTCGGCTCGTCGAGCTCGCATACGGCGACGAGGTCGAGCGGACGCCGGCCGGCAAGCCGCGCCAGGCGACCGAATACCTCGCCGAGAGCGGCGACGCCGTCCTCGAATTGATAGCCGAGAGCGCCGCCGACCGCGACGAGCTCTCGCGATACGTCCCTTTGCTCAAATTGGGCGCGCAATGGCCTATCAATCCGCGCGTGAATATTACGGTCGCGACGTTCCGAATGTCCTACTCGAAACCGAATCTCCAGAATCAACCACGGCGGAGCGGCGTCCGTGAATGCTTCGTTCCGCGACCCGGCTTCGTCTTCGTCGCGAGCGATTTTCACATCGCCGAGCTATGCTCGCTCGCTCAAACGCTTTACGACCTATTCGGCTACTCGGCGATGCGCGACGAGATCGTCGCCGGTCGCGATTTGCATCTTGCGTTCGGAGCCGAGCTCGGCGGTCTCGATTACGACGAGGCGGTCGCGCGCCTCGCCGCCGGAGACAAGCGGACCAAAGAGCTTCGGCAAATGGCAAAGGCCGCCAATTTTGGTTATCCCGGTGGTCTCGGAGCTCGGCGCTTCGTCCAGTACGCGAAGGGTTACGGCGTCGAGCTCGACCTCGACGAATCGACGCGCATCCGCGACCGATGGCTCTCGCGCTTTCCTGAGATGCGGCGGTATTTCGACCATATCGGCGACCTCGTCGGCGGCGGCTCGTTTAGCCATACGCATCCGCGAACCGGCTTCGTTCGCGGAAACGTCGGCTATTGCGACGGCTGTAATCAGAGCTTCCAGCATCTAACGGCGGTCGGCGCTCGAGCCGCCTTCCTCCGCGCCGTCCGCGAAAGCTACGTCGACCGGAGCTCCGCGCTCTTCGGCTCTCGTCCGGTCGTCTTCATACACGACGAAATCATCGCCGAGACGCCGCGCGCCGGCGCGCATGAGGCGGCGAAGCGGTTAGAGGTCGTAATGGTCGAGGAGATGTCGCGATATACTCCGGACGTTCCGGCGCGAGCGACCGCGCATTTGATGGAACGCTGGTATAAAGACGCCGAGCCGGTCTTCGACGAAGCCGGTCGGCTCGTTCCCTGGAGACCTTAACGCATGATGATCCACGACGGCGAAGCCGGAGAATTCGAGACCGCCATCCGACGAGGCGACCTCGCCGACGCCGCTCGCGTCGCGGAGCGCGCGGCTTGGCTCGACCTCGCCGACGCTCTCCGCGAGCTCGGCGACGAGGCGGAGCGGCGCGAGAGCTCGATCGAAGAGCTCGACGCGACCGTCTCGGAGCTCCGCGAAGAGCTCGAGAGCGAGACCGAGCGCCGCCGGGTCGCCGAGACGAAGCTCGAAGCGGCGCTCGGCGAGGTTACGGCGCTTGTCCATCGTCACGAGGATCTCGCGGCGGAGTGCGCCGAGCTCGTCGAGGCGAACGACGCGCTCGGCGAGAAAGAGGCTTAATGAACGACGCGACCGCGATACATGATTTACACGCCTTGACGCGGATGTACGGAACCGCCGCCGTCGCCGCCGTTATCGGATGCTCGGCGCGAGCGCTCGAAGACCTCCGGCGAGGACATACGGCTTTGACGGTCGACGACCTCGCCGAGCTCGAGGCGGCTTATCCGACGTTCGATATGGCGGGAACCGTCCGCCGGCTCGCGGACGAGCGGCGGCGAAAAGGAAAGGCGAGGAAGATGCGCGGTTTCGCTTTCGAGAACGTCTAGACGACGGCGTCCGCGAGCGTCATTTGCGCCGGGTCGAAGGCGCGGAGCGTCTCGCGCGCCTCGTCGACGAGCGCGGTATCAATATTGATAGAAGTGACAGCCGGGTATTGCGTCTCGCCGGCGTTTTCGAGCTCGTCCGTCAAGCGCGAAATCAGATCCAGGAGCCAGTGCTCGCGCGCCGAGAGCGGCTCCGGCGCGAGAGCGGCGGCGAGCGTCGCGAGCTCGTCTTCGAGCTCGTCGCCGGCTTCGGTCGGTCGGTAGAACGGCGCGCCGACGCCGACGAACGCTTCCGAGATTCGCGTCGCGTAGCCGAACGTGACGAGCGCGTCGCCGATGGTCTCCGCGACGGCGACGCTCGCGCCGGCGGTCTTGCGGCTCGCGGCGACGAGGTCGGCGAGCGCGCTCCGCTCGTTTCGCGTCAAGTGAACCGCCGGCGCGTCGCGGTCGAGGTCGACGAGACCGCCGCATTTGATACAGCGCTCGTCGTCGCCGATCGCGCCGTCGCACTCGCAGACCGGGAAGAGACCGAAATCGCTCGGCGTCGTTTCGCGCTCCGCCTCTTCCTCGACGGTCTCTTCGTAATCGGGCGCGTCTTCGGCGAGCCAGGTCGCCGGCGTCGGCGAGCCGGCGGCGATGGCGGCGACCTGGAGCGCGCGAATCCGGTCGGCGAGCGCGACGACGCCGGCGATGCCTTGCGCGTCGTCGCAAGCGAGGAAGGTATAAGCGAGAGCGGCGTTCGTTCCGGCGCTCGACGAAATGGAACCGGCGACGATGCTCTCGAGAATCTCGGTCTCCTGTCCGATGAATCGGAGCGACGGGAACGGCGAGCAGGCGGCGCGGACGGCGAGCGTAACCGGATGCGCGTCGCGCCAGGCTTCCGCCTCGTCGAAGGTCTCCAGGGCGGCGCGAAGGCGGCGGAGCTTCGGCGCGTCGGCGAAGGCGACGAGCTCGGCGATGTCCTTTCCGACGAGACCGCGAAGCGCCTCGACCTCGTCGGCGGTCGGCGAGGTCGGCGTCGGCGACGAGAGCCGCGCGACGCGCGCTTTGTTTCGCTCGGAGATGGCGTCGACGTTCTCCGCCGCCGCCTCGTTCCGCTCCGCCTCGACGCGGTCGCGCTCGGCGAGCTCGCGGCGGAGCTCCGCGCCTTTCTCCGTCAAGGCGAGACCGGAGCCGACCGGCTCCGCCGCCTCGACGAGCTCCAGGCGGAGGAAGCCGCGCGCCGAGCGTCCGAGATCGGAGCGGCTCTCGTCCGTCCGCCCCATAGGCGAGAAGAGGCGGAGCTTCTCGCGTTGCGCGGCGGAGAGCTTGTCGACGAGCGGCTTTACCGGACGTCCCGTGGGTCGTTTTTGAGTAATCATTTGCGTTTTCCTTTGCGGTTTGAGGTCTTAGGCAACGTGCGCGTCGCGCTCCCAGGAGTCAATCTCTTCGCTCGTCAGGGATCGTTCGCGGCCGGTGTCGTCGTCATACGCCTTGACATCATGCTCATAGCGACAATCCAACGCAGCCAGGTATGGTGTCGCGCGCATGGGTCCATCTTCGCCCGGAACCCGGGCGGGACCGGAGAGCGATTGGTGAATGCACGCGGCGAAGTATTTGGTCATGTCGAACCCCCTAAAGACAGTGGACAAGGCCCGCGACCGCCGAAGCGACCGCGCACCAGAAGAAGTCGTTATTGCGAATCTTTCGCGGTTTGGCAAGCGACGACGTCGGCGACGGTCTCTTCGACCGGCATCTTCCAAAGCTTGTTACCGACGAGAAAGACGAGGTCGGCGGCGGCGCGGAATTGATCGATCTCCATACCGAAGCGCGCCGGACGCGAGAACCGCGTCGTCGCCTTGCGCCAGAACGAACGAAACGCTTTATCGTTTTGCGCGGACGGCGAGAAGCGGAAGACGCGACCGTCGACGAGCTCGACGAGCAAGATGGCTTGCGCTCGTCCGTAAATGTACATTTTACCGAAGCGCGCGACGTCGGCGAAATCGATGGTCCGGCTGTAATCCTGCGAAGGAATAACGCGAAACGAGCCGACCGACCCTTTCTCAATCGTCGAAGCGTTCGCGCTAACTTGAATTTCCATTGCTTTCTCCGTTGTTTGAGCCGCCGAATCCGACGACCGGCCTTCTTTTTCGCGCTTATATAGGGATTTGGCAAGTAGCAATTACGAATATTTCGGGATTAGTCCCGAAATACTCGTAATTGCTACGGTTATTTTTTACTTATTTACAGGATATATTTTTAGAAGCAAACCGAACGGCGTCCGGTTTACGGCGTTTTTACGCCTTACCGCGTATTACCTATCGCCGGACGGCGACGATTTCCGCGAGGATTCCGTTCTCTCGACGTCGCGCCCATTCGACGCCGTCGAGCTCGTCGTCGTCGGCGAGTTCCGGAAGACGCTCCGCGTTTTGCCAGTCGTAAGAATTGCAGCGGTTGACCGGCGCGGAGACGAGTTCCTCGAGCGGCGCGTAAACGTCCGCCGTTACGACCCATGTATATCCGCCGCGCGCGACGAGCTTTACGCGACCTCGCTCGAAGAGCTCGCGGAGGTCGCGGACGGCGTATTTATGGACGGAGTAATCTTCGACCTCGTCGATCGGATACAGGCGACGCAAGCGGTCGAACATCGGCGTCCGGTCGCCTTCGTATTGCAGATATCCGAACGGCGACGGGAATCGCTCCGGATTCCGTCGAGCGCTCGAGATAAGCGCCTCGACGCGGTCCAGTCTCTCGGCTTTCGTCATGTCATTTGCTCCAATACCAGGCGGCGACGCCGCCGGCGGCTCCGACGAGAAAGGCTCCGCCGACCCATGCGACGAGCTCGCCGGTCGACCATCGCGAATCGGCTTCGTCGACCGCCTCGTCGCGCGCCTCTTCCGCGTCCGCCAGGACGTCGAGAGAGACGACGTATCGCGCGCGGAGCCGGTCGAGCTCCGCGTCTTTCTTTCCGAGCTCGCGCCGCAAGACCGTATCCGTCTCACGTTGCGTCGCTTCCGCGCGAAGCCGGCAATCGCGCCGGATGCGCTCCGGCTCCGTCGCCATCGAGGCGGCGAGCTCCGGCGAGAGGCATAGCCAGGACGCCGGCGGCTTACATCCCGCCGGACGCGCGTTCGCGTCTTTGCAGGGGTCGTCGGCGAGCGCCGGCGAGGCGAGACAGAAAATCAGGATACCGACGAGAAGCGCTTTCATCGCCGCTCGACCTCTTTCCATTCGAGCTCGGCTCCGCGAGCGCGGTAATAGGCGAGCAAGGCGTCGCCGTCTCCGGCGAGTTTCGCCTTCGCGTCGACCTCTTGCGCGGCGCTCGCGTCGAGCTCGGCGGCGAGCTCCGCGCGAATCCTCGATATCTCGGCTTCGGCTTCGGCGTCGATGCGGCGCTTCGCGAGCTCGGCGGCGATGTCCGCCTCGTTAGCGCGGCGAAGAGCCTCGGCGACGCCTGGAGAGCGTTCCGTCCGTCTCCGGCGCGCCAGGACGGCGACAATCGCCAGAATCGCGGCGGCGAATAACCACCAGTAGCGACGGAGAACGGCGAGAGCTCGTTTCATTTCCCGAAGACGCCGGCGACCTTCGTTCCGGTCGCGTAGCCGAGCAGGACGTAAACGACGCGCTCCAGGCTCGCGACGTCTTTCGAGAGGACGAGCTCGACGACGAGCGGGACGAACGCGCACCAGAAAGCGACGCGACCGAGCGAGACGCGGTCGGAGCCGGCATCGGCGACGAGACCGAGAAGCGCTTTCATAGCGGCGGAACCGGCGGTTTCGTTCGCCGCCGCGCGTGTTCTCGTCGGCGTTCGAGCTCTCGAAGGATTTCGTCGAGCTCGCGTTCGAGCTCGTCGACGGTTCGCTCTTCGCGCTCGCGGCGTTTCTCCGCCGGCGCGCCTGGCGTCTTCGCCTGCCTCGGTCCAGGCGGCGCGGTCCGGAGAACCTTTCCGACCGCGTCGACCTTGCGCTCGATACGCTCCAGTGTCGCGGCGGTAAAGGCGACCCGTTGGTCGACGAGCAAGAGCTCGGCTTTCGTCGCCGCCTCGTCGGCGTCCGCCTTCCCTTCGAGCCTTGTCTCGATACCGGCGAGCTCGGTTTGCATCCGCGCCGGCGCGTATCGCCCGTCAAAGAACATGAGGAAGCCGACGACGGCGAGAACGAGACCCGTTACGGTTCCGAGCGCGCCGACCAGCCATCCTGGAATTTGCACCGCTTTTGGGTCGTCCGTCATTGTTACTCCGTATCCTGCAATCGTCACGATTCGAGACCTCTCGAACCGGCGCGCCTCTACTTTTACCAGCCGAGCGGCTTCGCCCATACCCGATATTCCCGAACGAGCTCGCCAACGTCCGCCGGATTGACGCGAGCGAGCCAGGCGGACGGACAAACGAGATTCGCCTCGAGCGCGAGCGCGTCTCGCCGAATCCATCCGAGCGGATAGTAAAACGGGTCGGCGCGGCTCGAGCTCCGCTGATAGTGACCGACGACGACGAGGTCGGCTTCGGTCCAATGATGTAAGACGCTATGAACGCGCGCCATTACGACGAGACCGGCGATTTGCTCCCACGTCGGCGCGAGGAAGTAGCGCGCGGACCATACGGTTCCGTCCTCGCCTCGATTGACCCACGGCGTCGCCGGCGTCGGCTCGCCGCTCCATTTGCGATGCTCGAGGTCGAGCTCGACGACGCCGCAAGCGGCGACGATGTCGTCGCGGAGCTTTCCGCCGTATTTACCGCGCCATCCTCCGCCGCTCCGCTCGACCATTCCCGGCGAGGCGAAATCGACACCGATGCAACCGGGATTGTGCGCGCCATGCGCGGTATAGATAAGTTCGTTGTCTTCGATACCCGAATCGAGGACGGTCGGATAGACGATAAAAACCGAGCCGTCGTAATCGAGAAAAGCGTTCGTCGAGACGCGACCGGGCTTCGTTGCGAGAAGATACTTCGCGGCGCGCCAGGCTCCGCCGGTTCCCGCCGTCCAATGGACGCCGAGACCGTAACGCTTCGTCTCCGAAAGCCATTTATGCCAGCGTTTCGAGTAGCTCCGCCGCATTTCGGCGGCGGTCCGCCCCTTGTACGCATACGCGAGCTCGGCGTCCTTCCCGCCGCGACGCTGGACGTCGGCGGCGACCTTCATTCCGTCGCGTCGCATAGCGCGATACAGCGCTCGAGCGCGAGCCTCGTCGATGCGACCGGCGAGGACGTCGACGTATGCGTCGGCGAGCTCGCGTACATGCGGCGAGAGCGCCATTCCGGCGCGGACGCGAGCGAGCGCTTCCTCTTCGGTATCGACGGCGACGTCGGCGAGCTCCGGAGCTCGAGGCGGCGGCTCCGGCTCCGGCTCCGGACCGTCGAGGCGAAGGCTCGTCCGGATGGCTTCCCACGACGCCGGACCCAGCTTCCCGTCGCCCTGAAGACCCATCGCATGCTGAAAGGCGGAGACGGCTTCGGCGAAGGTCTCCGAATCCGGCGCGCCGGACGCGGCGAGCAAGGTCGGCAATTCGGAGGCGAGCCATAACGACCCGGCTCGGCTTCGGTTGTATCGGATGGCGGCGGCGACATTCATCGGCGGCGGGCGCTTGCCATCGCCTTCCGGAGCGCGGCTCGCGCGTTCGGTTGCCAACGTTCGCCGACCGCCTCTTCGACGGTCTTCTCGAAAGGCCATCGAGCCGGGATTTTCGCGCTCTTCGCGAGAACGTGTAAGAGCTCCAGGCGCGGATTACGCTTCCCGCCGCGAACGCGGAAAAGGCCATACGCGCCGCCGGCGGAGAGCGGCTTTACGAAATGCTTCGGCTTCGCGAGCAGCTTCTCCGGCCATTTGCCGCGCGTGATTTTCGTCTTCGGTGATTTACGAAGAGCTCGCATCGGAACGGGAACGCGACGCGAGCCGGAGCTCTTCGTTCCGCCGCGCGCCTGTAGCGCCATGAAATCGCGCGTCGAGCCGACCTCCGCGCGAAGGTTCGTCTTCGTCGCCTTCTCGAAGCGCATTCCCCTCGGGACCCATTTCGAGCGGATGGTAAACGTCGAATCGAGCTCGGCGACGAGCCTTTCGCGAGCGTCGCGCGCCGTTCGCGTCAAGGCGAGAGCCATCGCGAACGGGATTTGACGCTCGGTCAAATCGCTATAGAAGCGGCGAAACGCTCCCTCGTTCCATTCGACGGAAATCATCCGGCGAGCCTATCGAACGAGACACATAGCGACGGCGTAACCGCGCTCGGCGTCGTATTCGGAATGGAGCTCCATACAGTAAACGGACGCGCCGGCGGTCGCCGTCTCCGCTTGCTTGCCGATGCCGCCTTTCGAGCTCTTGACGAAATCACCAGGCTCGACGCTTTCGTCGACGCGGACGCACAATTGGCCCAGAAGGCCGATAACCGTCCATTCGTCCGGACGCGAGCGACGCGGAACGTATGTCGCGGCGGCGTCGAAGGACGGCACCGGAATGAACCATTCCTGGCTATAGGTCGTCGCGCCTTCCGGCCATTCGTCGCGAGGCGGAGCGTCCGCGATGGGTCCGTCGTACTCGGCGGTCTCGGACCCTTTCGGACCCTTCGCCCATTTGACCATGGGGTAATTCTTCGTCCGCCGAGCGCCGAAAGCGTCGACCTCGAACCGACCCTTCCAGCCGAGCGAGGCGGAGTTTCCGACGATGGCCGGCGCGGCGGAGACGACGCCGGCGAGCATGCTGTCGGAGCCGTTCGCGAGCCGGACCTTTCCGCCGCTCCGCTTGTCGAAGGCGACGAGCGAGCCGACCGGCAAGGTTCCGAGCTCGGCGTTCTCGAAGAGCTCGGCGTAATCCGCCGCGCCCAAATCGCCGGTTCCGTCCCAATAACCATCGCCGGTCGTTCCCTCGATGCGAACGGTAAGGTTCCGGTCGGTCGAGTCGAAAGTCGGCGTCGTGTCGACGTGATAGCCGAGCGCGACGGCGCGCTCGGTTCCCAGGTTCGCCCGGTCGGACGAGACGAGCATCGTCGAGCCGACGCCGCCGCTAATTCCGATATTCGAGCGGCGCGCCGCAATCATTGCCGAATACGGTTGATTGATGTCGCTTTGCGGAGAGATCGAGCCGGCGCAAGCCGCCGCGAAGCTGTCGGTCGTCGATGCGTCCATATCGTGCGACGCGACGACCGCGCAAGCGTTCCCGCCGGCGTCGCATCCATCGGCGGCGAGAACGGCGCTCGTAATGCCGGTCGCGTCCGAGCCGTCGCTCGCGATGGCGGCGCTCGTCGTCGCGAGCGCTTGCGAGCCGTCGCTCGCGACGACGGCGGAGGCGTTGCCGGACGCGAGCGAGTTATTGTTCGAGGCGGCGACGAACGATTCGTTCTCTTCCGCCTGGCATGTATCCGACGCAATGACGACGCAATGGCTTTTCGCGGAGGTTCCGCCTTGCGAGAACGTCGAGGCGATGGTCGCCGAATACAACGAACCGACATCGCCGCCTTTACAGGCGAGAATGACGGAGCCGATACCATGCGCCTTGAGGTAATGCCCGCCGCCGGTCGTCGTCGAGGCGATAATCGCGCTCGCTTCGGTCGTCCCGTCCATTAGAACGTCTTCGTCGTCGCAATGGACGCCGAGAACGACGTTGCATCCGCCGCTTCCGGAAACCTCGACGTTCATCGAGCCGGTCTCGACCTGGACGGCGGCGACGAAAGAAGCCTCGCAGCCGGCCTCGATGTCGCAATCGTCGCCGTCGATTGAATCGATGGCGAGCATCGCGGAGTAAGCCGCCTTCGCCTTCGCCTCCGCGCTCGCCGCAATGAACGACGAGATTCCGGTCGCGTCCGAATCGGAGCTCGCCGCGACGAGCGACATCGCGCCGGTTGCCTTCGACGACTGCGAGACGAGGACGGAGCGAAGCCAGGTATTCGTAACGGTCCCGGTGTCGGCGACATCGGCGCGGAGCGCGAGGATGTCTTCGAGCGCGGTCTTCGCTTGCGCGTTGTTCGTTTTGTCGGTCGCCGCTCCGCGCAACGTCGCCAGATTCCGCATTTCCTCCTGAATCATGTTGCACCACCAATCGTCGACGATTGTGGCCGGCGTAACGGGCGGCGTCCCGTTGGTAAAGTATCCCTCGGCTCCGGCTCCGGGGACTACCGGCGGCGCTCCGGCGCTCGTCGCATTGTCGATTCGGTACATTCGCTATTCCTCCGCCCCTTTTATGTATCAGGGTCATCGTCCGGATACTCGAAAAAGAAATTCGCATGGCTCGGCCTGGCTTTGTCCAGGATACAGGCGAGCTCCGTCACAAAAGCCGGGTATACCGCGAGCGGTTCGCCGACCGGTTCGCCGACCGGCATATGCGTAACCTCGACGTTCGGAATCGAGACCGCCCACCAGAAACCCCAATTCGCGCCGAGAAGCGGCTC
>Ga0209756_1002032_pt1 | contig 17912 bp, 12 predicted proteins | sample ETNvirenome_6_85_FD_184071 | JGI IMG/M metagenome (GOLD analysis project Ga0209756, IMG submission 184071) | Marine viral communities from the Pacific Ocean - ETNP_6_85 (SPAdes) (version 3) | ecosystem: Environmental > Aquatic > Marine > Oceanic | place: Pacific Ocean | collected 2013-06-19
AATTAGAGTGTAAGATATATGCTTCTTTATACGATGTAGATACAGTGTCTCTAAGATATTACAATGTATATTCAGAAGATCAAGAATACGGTGGTGCCTATTCTACCGTGATTGCTGCATGGTTAGAAAAAATCAGAAACCACGCGCCTCTAAGACTTGATGGAGATGGTACTCAGACTAGAGATTTTATACATGTTGACGACATCGTGAGCGCAAACCTTCATTGTATGAATTATGGAAAAAAATTCAATGGAGAAGCTTATGATGTGGGCACCGGACAGGCCCACTCTTTAGTTGAATTAAAAGAATATTTTGATAATATTTTCGACGTTATATGGGATATACAGCCCGAACGGCCGGCCGATATTAAAAATTCAAGAGCGGATACTTCTAAGCTGGATGGCATAGGATGGCGCTCCCAAATTGATCTAAAAACGGGTTTACGGAGGTGTGTTGCCAGTGTCACACACTAATCAAATAGTAGTCGGAGATTTAGTTAAGTGGTTTGAGACGTATGCTGATATTAATATAGTAAGAGATTACGGCTCGGGTACCGTATTAAAAAAACAACCGGTCACAAATCCATATGATCCCCACGGTACCGTAAGATATAGAGTATTTTGTCACAAGTTAGGTGACACAAAATGGTTTGTTAAGCCATACATTGAAAAACATGAAGGAGAATAAAATGTCAGAATTTAACCTCAATAATACCGAAGGCGCTGTCCTCAAATTGTCTAACCAAGCACTTGGCTCGGTCATGATGGCGCTTCAAGAATCGCTATTGAATGAAATGGATATTGTACCAATTTTACAAAATTTTGAGTTAGTTAACACAGAAGATGGCTTGATAGTTACCAATCCGCCTACTGTGCGTGTGTCTAGCGATGCCCAAATTACTGAACAAGATTTATTGAATATGGTAGAATAGCTTTGAGATGCCAAGATATTATTATCATTGCAATAATTGTCATGGAGATTTCCTTGCTCATCATTTGATGAGCGAGACGCAAAAAGAGTGTTCTTTGTGCGAATCAGATGATATTGCAAAATTGTTAACAAAGCCATTGTTTTTTCAAAAGAAAAATAATAATTCATCGGGCGAATTAACAAAAAAATATATCGAAGAAAACAAAGAAGTATTAAAAGAATTAAAAAAAGAAGCTCAAAAAGATTATGACTGAACTTGAAATAATATTAGCCTGTGTGTGTGTATTTAGTGTGCTTTTAAACATTAGTGTGTTTGTGTATGCTCGATCTGCTATTTCTCGATTACTCTATGTGGCCGAAGAATTAGGAGATCTCAAGACGATGGTAGACTCCTTTTCAACACATGTTTCAGGTTTATATGAAATGGAAATGTATTATGGAGATCAAACATTACAGAATCTAGTTGAACATGCTCAGTCGTTTAATGAACAGCTTGAAACTTTTGAATTTATTTATACTTTGGTTGAGACAGATGATATTGAACAGGAAACAGAACAAATTGGAATCGAAGAAGAATCAGGCGCCACCGAAGCCTAAAATTACTCGCAAGAGAAGAAAAAGAGGAAAAAGCAAAAAGAACCATTACTTCACTCAAGTACATGAAGATGCAATAATTCGGTATACAAATACAACATGCATTAAAGAAAGAACCCACTTATATGTGCAATATATCCAACCAGCCCTAGGCGAAATGGTTGACAAGATCGTATTCACCTATAAGTTTACGAATTTACCCAATATTGATTATTTGCGTGATGAGTGCAAGATTTGGTTAATGACGATCTTAGATAAGTACAACCCGAGTAAAGGTTCAAAAGCGTTTTCATATTTTAGCGTGATTACAAAAAATTGGTTTATCAATAAGGTCAAAAAACAACAAAAACAGCGCGCTCGAGAAATCGACTACGATAATATAGCCAAACATTACGAAGAAGAATTTCTCTCAACAGATGAGTCTTATTTGACCGAAAGGGAGCATGAAGAATTCTGGGCCCATTTTTATTCTGAAATAAAATCATGGGATGAAAGTCAAATGAAAGATAATGATCTTAAGGTTTATAAGGCTATAAATATTCTTTTTGAATCCAAAGATGATATCGAAATTTTTAACAAAAAAGCTATTTATCTATACTTGCGTGAGATAACTGGCTTAAACACAAAGCAGATAGTTAACTCGCTCAAGAAGTTTAAAAAGAAATATTATTCTTTTAAGACAGATTGGGAGAGTGGCAACTTATGAAAAAAGATAGTGATGTCGATACACTAATAGGCGAAGCATTAGAAAATATCAGAGACGACAGGAAACTTGCCAGAGAATTCCTAAACGAGATCGCCAATCAAATTGCAGCCGATGCAGATAACAACAGAGGTTTAAGTCCTGTTGCTGCGAAGCATATTGAAACAATGCAGCGCTCAAATGAGCAATTAGTTAAAATTATCGGTCTTAAATCCAAAAAGCAAGATCAGAATTTTGAACTTTCAGAAAGTGACAAGAACGAAATTTACGACATTCTTCAAAAGGATGCTAACTAATGTCGTTGTCAAAGATGTTAGCTAAATTACAAAGTACTGATAATCTTGGAGATACCATCTTAGATGGTGTGAACACAGTCGTACAGGCAGTTAGCAGTATATTTGATTTTGATGGATTTCCTGCTGACGGTGAATTTGCTGCGGTTGTGCTGACCACTCCTGTGCAAATAAAGTTTGCTGAATATGAAGCGCTTGGTTATACTGGCGGTGATATTGAGTCTGATAATTCATATTATAAATTTAAAGTTAGAATTGTTAACAAAAGAAACAACCCTCATGCTGTTTTGGCGGATCCTTGTGACATTACAAAAACTGAAGAGGTTTGTCAACAAAATGGGTTGATTGCCTCACATACAACAATTGCTGTACGCGATAGCCCGGGCATCAATATAGGTTCTTATGTGACCATAAAATTAGATAAACTACCTAATGGCACCTTTAATTTACAAACCGGTAGATTGGTTGAAGTGGAAGCTCGCAATGATACCGGTGCTACTGTTCTAAACGCCGACGCGTGTAAATCAATGGCAGTTATGTTTGATCAAGGCGAACACTGGGATCCTCCACCAATAATCGAGGTAGATTCAGACATTGAATATTTAGCTCGAAAATATGATGAAAGCCCAGATATACCATACAAAGATAATCATAAAGAGAAGTTTTCCGCTTATGAAACAATGAATTCTCCATTTCCCAGTTATTTTAAAGCCTTGGCCTATATTGCATATGACAGAGATTTAACAGGTATACTTTTTACGGGTCAACGTTCTGGTGTGCGCACCGAAGCTGACCAAAAAACCCTTTCAAATAAATATAAGAAGGATCTTGCACTCTACAAAGACGGAAAAATGAAACATCCGCCACTCCCTGCAAATGCAAAACCGGGTTATCACGGCGCCGCTTTAGCTGCAGATATTAATGTCGATATTCCTTTTGCTGCCGACACCGGTGGGGCTGCTTATGGCCCGGGCCTTGTTGGTAGTCATAAGGCTTTTGCAAAAACTGCTGGCCCCAATTCACATTTTGCAAACCCAGATAACAATAAAAGACTGTGGGAGGCGACCAATATCGTGAAATATATAAAAGAGCTTGGTATGCAATGGGGAGGTGAATTTAGAAATTATGATCCAGTCCACATTCAATGGACCCCCTCCGGGTGGGCCAGAGATGATGTTCTCCGTTCATCTGCCCAAGCTGGCGCCACCGGTGGCAAAATTAATTATCCAACTAAAACAGTCGTCAATCCGGACGGTAAAGCCGCGAAGGTTGCTCAAGATCTTGGAATAGAAGCTTTAGAAAGAGAAGAAACAATTCTTCAAGATGAAGAGGATGCAGTCATAGATGCCCGCCTCTTGGGTGATCCGGACGATTGGTATGTGCCTGATACTTTAGGCGCCGTCGGCGCTGGCGACAGTTATGATGAAGCAGCAGAAGAATCAGCAGAACAGCGAAGACTACGCGCCCAAGCACACGATCACTATAAGACAGATGATCCGTCGGAGAAGAAACAGACGCGCGTATCACGAACTTCAAAACCTAAAATCCGCGGAGGCGGAAGATTTTGATAAATTCGATATTGATCGATTTAAAACTTAAGTTCGAATTAAAAAACGTGTATATTTAATATATCAGGATAAAAAAATGGCAATTCCACCAAAAGAAATAAACGCCTACCAACCCCCAAATAGTGCAGTTCCAAATTTAGAAGATTTGATAAAACAAGGGATGCAGATAAACGCGATCCCGCCAAACGCCGGCCTTGTTGACTCTGAAACACCCGTAAAGAACTTAACTTATAAAAAGGCGAGAAACGAAAAAGTAATTAGAAAAAGGGGCTCCTATATTGTTCTTGGAGGCGATCGTACAGGTACTCTTGTACAAGGACAAGGACCAAAAGGATATACAAAGTCATCTGCAATAGATATAGTTGTTGGCCGCGGCGCCAATTTGAAAAAAGGCCTAGGCCCCCCCAATGGTACAATCGCCGGTCCCTTATTTGTTTCAGACGCTGCTAGGATTTATGTCAGTGAAAGCACCAATATTGATCGAGCATTCGGATTAGCTGATGTCCCGGGTGAGGCACATAGAGGAAAGAAAACTCACCCATTATCTGGCATTGGAATTAAAGCAGATAATGTAAGAATGATTGCAAGGAATAACATTAAAATTGTGACAGGAAGAAACCAAGGGTTCACAGGAGGCAAAGAATTAAACAGTCTAGGGGGTCGTTCTCCTCAAGCTGGAACAATATCTTTAATCGGTGGTAATTACACCGATGCACAAGCAAAGTTTTTAGGATTTTTTGATCCTGATGGCCCGATTAAATCGGTGCCGTATTTACAGCCGGCCATCAAGGGCGATAACCTAATTCACTGTTTAAATTCGTTATATCAATATGTGGATCAATTAGAGAGTGTGGTTTGGAACTTAACACTTGAAGCTGTTGGGCGACATATTACCCGCGGCCTTGATCCGATGGGTAGTCCAACTAGTAGGGGTGCTGACTTAAGATCGCTTTCAGTAGAAATACCATGGGGTATTATGCATGCGTATGATTCTTGGTCTTGGTCAATAACCCAAAGACAAAAATATCTCGAATATGGAGGCGATATGCATATCCGCAGTGCGAATGTGTATTTGACATAAACTATGGCTGAATCAAAATTTTTAAAATGGCAGGATGTTGACAGAGACGGATTGATTGATGTCTGTGACGACGACTTAACAACCCCGGAGCTACCTTGTAAGGGCCCTTGTGTTCCCGATCCTTTTGGTATTATTGTTGATTGGAAAACTTTTAATATTGACAATCCATTTTTAAACACTAAAGTTTGTCATTTTCAAGTCACCAAAGTCACCCCGTACGACTCAACAGCAGAACCAGAATTAATTTCAGAGAATAGCCAACTGGGCGGCGCTCTTGAGGCCGAAATTGACAGCCAACTTGAGCAGAAATTTAAAGAATTTGAAGAAGAAGCGATCGATAGTCTTTTGAATAATTGTGCTGACATTGGAGCTAGATTAAACAACGATGAAACAAGAAGAATCTTAAAAGCTGCAATTGAATATAAAAAATATGATTTAGACCCAGCGCCGGGTTCAAGATTAAAACTATTATACTCAGTTCCGTTTGATATCCTTTATAACTTGGCCAATGCGCCTAGGCCCAACGAAGATGCAGACCCAGAGGATGAAACTGGCCCGGGCTGGGAAAAAGCCACCTTTAATGCAGAGAAGCTTGGTCACGATATGATCAAAGTTAGAAAAGCTTTAAACTTTTATTCTAAGCTTCTAAAAGTTTCGGTTGCTATTGGTGAGGGTCAAGCATATTTTGTTGATGAAAACGGAAGCCCTACTACTATCTTTAATTTAGAAGATTATGGAGACCCTGCTTTATTTTCAGAATCCATCTTATCTCGCCTCGTAAACTCATTAAGACAATTCTTAGCTAATAGAGGCTTCGCGTTACCCGATCCAAGCACCGGTGGAGATCCATTTGGTCCGATATTTAAAGAAAAAGTTACTAAAATAAAGTTTAGTTTTAAAGATAAAGAATTGAGAGTAATGAGAGTTTATACCCGAGAATGTGGCAATAAACCAATTGTATACACCAAAAGATCAGGAAATTTAGACTATTTGCTCACTAGGACAACGTGGTACGACCCAACAGCAGTCAATTACTTTATGAACGCGACTCGCATGGCAACTGAAATAAGCGCGAGAGTCCAGACTCCATGGCGCCAGTACGTAGAAAAATATACATACCCAGAGATAAAAATAACTCAGATGCCAATCGAACAGACAATAGGCTCTTGTCTCTACGGCCATTTAAGAGAGGAAGTGAACGAGTTTGGACAAGATGTTCTGGATGAAGTGTTTGGTTTAGGGGATATGATCGCATATCTATATAATGATACACTCTGTAGAAGCAAACTAGAAGAAACACTAAAAGATGATGAACAGTTAAACCAAATGTCTCCGGAGGATCCGGATAGTCCATTTTCTAGGCAAGTAATGAAGGTTCTTGCTAGAAACCAAAAGTATGCTAGATTAAAAAAAGACGATGATGTTGTGATGCGCGCCTGTGTGGCGGTTCTATCTCCGTTAGCTGATAAAGCCAATCAAATAGCTACTGGAATCAGCAGCGATATACCGAATAAGCCTTTGCCAACACCATCTATGCCTGATGGCAAATCAATGTTATTCAAGGAAGTATTGAATAACCTTAAATTGTGCGGTTTGCTTGATTTGTTATTTGATGCAGTTGGTTGTTTGCTCGGTGGAATGCAACTCGGAGACGCATTACCAGTTATAATCAAAAGTGCTCTAGATGCAATGGGTATACGAAACTTTGGTGAGCTTTTTATTGGTCTGCCGCCTGAAAAACAAGAAGAAATGGATGCTCTGGTTCAAGCCAAATTGTCCAAGAAAAGACGATCAAATGTCGCCAGACAACCCCTAGGTACCGAATCAGATCCTGAAGGCGGATTCTTCGAAGGGTTTAAACCCAAAACCAACACTGGACAATTAGATGTTATGCCCGGTCAAGGGACGCTCACGGTGAACGAAGCTTTCAACGCTGCAGCCGGTGGCTTGTTTTTTGCTAGACCTTGGGAAGATGAACAGGTAGTAGCCGCCAACGACGCGGCCTCATCCCCGGCAAATGTGGATAATTATGGCAATTCTCTACCACCGACATATGAAGAAGTTGAAGCAGCACAATCAGGTAGTGATAGGAGCATAGTATCTCAACTAGATTCAAGTCGCACCAGTTCTAGGGGCGCCCCAGTCGGCGAAGTAATGACAGCTTACGTTGAAGCTTTGATAGAAGTATATTCTGATAATTTAATACTAATTCTTGATGAATTGAATGATTTCCCCGGCGCTCCATTGCTCAGAGATCTAATGTCGTTAACACCAGCAATGTGTCCGAGACCTCCGCTGTTTACGCCGGGTCTGGATACTTTTATAAAATCCTTAGATCTGGCTTTTTGTAGAGATGTTAAAGAGATAGCGATCCCGAGCATCAACACAGTGGCCTTAGAATTGAAAATGTGGTATTACAACATGAAAGAGGGGCTAAAAAGAGTAGCTAGATTTCTGATCGGAATGATTATTATTATTGTCGTTAATCAGTTGATTGCAAAAGTGTGCGAAATTATTTCCAAGGCAGTTTGTAAGGCCCTAGAGATGACAGGTGATATGTTAGTATCTTTAGCTACCGGCGGCCCAAATCTCAGCGAGATTATTAGAGAGAACATATGCGGCGAAGGTGTAGACGATGAAACACTCAACAATACTATTGTAGATATGATGGCTACGATGGCCCTTGGTCCAGCTGCCTTTGCAAACAGAGAAAATACTGTCCAGTTCGCAAATGATTTATCCTCAGCGGTTACTAGACAAGAGTTTGCAGACGCGATGCTGGGTAATCCTTCACCACAATTTTTAGAAGCCACTGATCAAATGCTAGAATACGTGCATACTGATTTTAGGGAAGCTTTGCCGAATAAAAATGCTATTGCTAGATTCGCAAAAAATATCGGTAATTTTATGCCGCTTGAGTTTAGAGAAATCATGCATGAATATTCGGTTGGTTCCGGCGGTTTTGATGATGGCATGCCAGCAAATCCATCTATTTGTTCGTCACCTGAACAAATTATGAAGTTTAAAGAATTAAGGTGTGAACTGCTTGGCAACAGAGTGTCGGAGAAACAGTGCGAACAGTTGTTCTGTGATCTGAGAGATGATAATATATCAGATCTTGAAGATTTATCTAAAATTCTTGATCAAGGAGTAGAGAAATATGTCGCTGATAAAATTCCAACTATAGTTTCTGAGCCGGGTTGTGATGATGGTTTGTTACCTTATGAAACACCTGAAGCGTTGAATCTTTCTATGGGATTTGTGAATGCTGGAATAGAAGCTTTGGAATTAGAATATCTTGATGATATGTTTGGAACTGGGTTTACTTTCTTTGGATCCGGCGATAGAAATTTTGGCTTTATCAATATGGTTTTAAGTGACACCATGGGCAACCCCCTATCAAACCATCACAGAAAAGCCAGCAACAGAAAAGGATATGTTAACTTTGCCACCAATGTGGAGAACGGAGGGGAAGAAAGCAACGGATTTTTTAAATGGCTACAGGGTAATGCTGATTTTTCTGCACAAGAGGGTCAATATCCATATTACGTTGGTGAGTGGATGAGAAGACAATTTTTGAATGCCGCCGGCGATTCTGGAAAAATGAAGCCGGGATTTTATAAAATCCAACAAGCTGGTACCGATCTTAAACAGAATTTAGTCTTTAATTCTAGTAACACTTCCGTACCGTCCAAAACTCATCGCATCGATTTAGATGATTTGGGATATTCAAACATATTTGGAAGACAAGGGAAAAGTACCTTTACGGCGCCAGATTTTGGATATAATACAGTTTTTGGTGGTGTAAATAGAGAAGTTGGTGCTGATATTGCAGATGGTCTTCTAGATATCCTTTCTATTGGTTCATTTGGTGCTGGCGGTGCTCTACTGCGGAGTGCTGGGTTTATGGATGTGGGCCCCGGTTCAACACTGGAAATCGTAAGACTACCCAGAAAAGGAGACCCCAGTAACACAAGATCGGTTGGTCCAAATGTTGGTGGAGATTCAGGAAACACAAATGGAGCAGACATTGTTTTAAGCTTCAAAGACAATTCTAGTGGAACACGAAAAGGCTTCGCAGATAGCCCCACTGAAGTGAGTACAAACTTTGGTGGGAACGAATGGTCGTACGGCTTTGAAATGCAGTGCTATTATTCTGATATAGAGCTAGTCCTTGACAGTCCCTCTGGAGAACTTCGAAACCGACCAGATGATAACATAAGAGTCCAAATTGTAGAAAAAGTCAACTATGGAGCTGATAGAAGATTTGCTAGCCCAATGTCTAAAAAGATTGCCGCTGAAGATACAAGGTTGCCGCCGTTCGATTTACCACCATGGATTGAAGGTATACCGCTTGTAGGTTTTTTCATTGAAAATTTGGTTAATATGATTTTATTGCCTTTCTCGGCCCTCATTTCGGGCATTTTGGCAGTATCAAAATATAGTGGTACCCCAAATATTGCTCGTTCGAGAGCGTATGAATTTATAGCCATTGATGATGGATTAGACGCCTTTTCGGTCGAGCCAAGTTCTGATCCCAACAAAAATAAGTCTCTCAATATAAATGACTTTCAAAAGTATGCTTTGTCCACAACTGATTTAAAAAACTATATGCCGCAAATTTATATGCTCTCAGATTTGACGGGCCGGCCAGCCTCTGAATTGAAATCGGAGCATGATGAGATGATGACACAATTATACGAGGAATTCTCGGGCATTATCGGGAGCAACAGATCTGGTTGGCTTTATGGTGCTAATTTTGACTTTGTCAGTGGTGATGATTTTGAATATGGTGTCGTTGTCGATGGCGATTTTGTATCATACGATGACCACCGAGTATCTGATGGTGTCGGCGGAACACGGTTTGTGGAAGAAGAAGACATGGTTCTGGGCATCAGTTATAATGAACACAGGTTGGGGAAGGAGAATGCTAGAGTTATTTATCTTGATCCAATGATATTTGGAGGTAAGTATACCGCACCGCCTTTACATGTCAAGCCACACAGGTATGATGGGTGGTGGGGTATGGTGCAAGCATTTTTCCCGGGAGACACATCTTGCAAACCCCATGGCAAAAATTTAATTGATTTTGATGAAATAAAAGAGATGGTTAATAATCATTATCCAACGTTACCAGAAGATACTAGGCTGTATGAAGATGTTGAATGTGTGCGCGAAGTACCCTTTGATAAGATATTGAATAGAAGCGCCAAAATGGGCCTGTACACATTAGTTCTAGCGTCAGTTAGAATTTTTGCTAGCACACACCTTATGAAATCTGCCGGTACCTTTTCTGTGATTGAGCCAAAGTTTCCAGATAATTTTAGTTCTGTGTATTCAGCTTATATAGTTGAAAGAATGGAAGAAAGTTTTAAGAATGCCCAGCCTGCTTTTTGGGAAGCATTTAACACCTTCAAAGATGAAGAATTTTGGTATGGCTTTTTAGAACAATCAGTTGAGTGTTATGACTTTTTAGTTAATGCTGGAGAATTGCCAACTCCTGTGGGGGGCGGTTATCTGCAAAGATCGATAGATAAAATAAACGATCTTCAAACAAATTATGCATTTACTTACAAAGAATACGATGAAAGAACTTATACTAATGAATCCGGAGAGAGAACAAAGCAAAAAGTACCCGGATTGTGGCAAGCAAAACTAACTGGCCAAGCCGGCGTTTTTGAAACACTTAAAGCTTATAGAGAGCGTATGAATTTTGAAGGAGTCAAAAGTGTTGAAGATGATGCAAAGGTTATTTTACAAGAATTGGTGAATTATGAGCTTTCCAAAATGGGTCAAAAATTTGTTAACAATATGCAAAACAATGGCTTTAACCCCAAAATCTTTGATTTAGATTATTGGATATTCCAAAATAAATGTCATGGTTCTGAAATAACCGTTTATGCTTCTGAGACCGAAGAAATGCCGGTAGGAGTCCCATCAAGAAAGAATCCCGATCCGTTCTCTATCGGAGCATCTTTTCCGGGCCCTTATTTTACCCCGGGCGCCCAATTTAGAGTCGCAGTGGATAATGCAACAGATGATGATGCTGGATATGCTGATGAATATATAGGATATTACCACATCCATACAGACGATGATGGAAATGAAATTTATATGGCAGGCTCACTACATGATCCAAACGAAGCTCAAGATGTAATTGTGCCCGTTGCAGATATTGTACAAGTTTCAACGAAAAGAAGAGTGGTAAATAAATACAACCCGAACGAAGCCGACGGAGATCCTACGATGCCTATAACAGTTGATGAGGTTATGACGCCAATTGGCAATGTTCCGGAACTTGGAAGCGCATCGTCCTACACAACATCAAAGCCGTTTAAAATTGAGAAATTTGTATCAATTAATGGTACAAGACACACCACAACAGCTGCATTTGATATAGTGTATGCCAATGATCCAGAACAAAGAATTTCTGATGTTTACCGCGGCACATTGAAATTAGTGCACAATGAAGCAGGAGAACCTGTAGGGATTGAGGGAAATATAGGCGTACGCCACGGACTAGCTTTTTATTATATGGGAGATCTGATAACAACAGTTGAAGTTGACGCACTAGATTTCCGAGTAAGGCAGTTTCAACCTGTACAACCAAATAGTAAATTGCTATTGTGTTTGTTAAGAAAATTAAAGAATGATCCAAAATATAAACTTTTGACAAGTTATATCTTTTCAATGAAAAAAATCACCGGCACTCTGGCTATTTATAATGATATGGGCTTTCTTGCATCAGTTGGGGAGATCACTCCCGGTGAAAAAGATGGGAAACGACATCTTGCGGTTACTAGCAGAACCGACACAGACAAGTGGTTATTTAAACCAAAAGCAAACACCAACACTAAGAGTCACTGGGACAACAACAGTGAATATCCACAAGTACAAATGAAGCCCGGCTCGCGAGCTTTTGTGAAAACTTCTGAAGAAACCGAAGAATTTAATTTTACCTACATGGAGGATGATCCACTAAAGACAAGCTTTGGTTTACCGATCTATTACGGTGACAAGCCCGGCGGAGACAGCGATACTCTCACATTTAAGAGAAGAACTTTTGTTCCTTCTGAAAGCTGGGTTGGTGGTAATGAGGGATGGGAACATCCGAAAGACAGACCAGCTTTCACTCCCTTCACGTTAAGTTGGGACGAATGGGACAGGCAATTGTTGAGAAATTCGGTTGCTAGAATTAAAAAACTATTTAGAGGACACTATTATTCTAGAGAGCGTAAGCCCGGCGATCGCGAGCACTCAAGCCCGGCAAAAATCAAACTCAGGAACCTTAAAGCTAGACTGTTCCCCACACCCGGCGCCGGAATTTTACCTTGGTGGCAGAAAAGAAGACTTAAAGAAAACCCATACGATGCAGATGGAAACATGTGCGATGGGCCAGATATATTAGGTTAACACAATAATAAAAATTAAATAAGGATATTTATTAAAGGCAGGCAATTATGGCAACTTTAGGCGTAAAATTACCTATAACTAAAAATGATATTTATGGGTATACTATGATTTATAATATTCCGGACTTAATAAGACAAAATTTAAAAATGCTTGTTTTAACAAATCCGGGCGAAAGAGTGATGATTCCAGATTTTGGAGTTGGTATTCAAACATATCTATTTGAAAATTTTTCAAATGAAGTTTATATTGATATAGAAAATGCCCTTAGAAAGCAGGCTTCTAAATATCTACCTGTGGTTTCGATACAAAAAGTTATATTTGACGATAGCGCGCCAGATAGCAATAAATTATCGATCGCGATTCATTACACAATACCAGCCATAAATATTAAAGATTTATTAGAGTTTACTATTTAATTGAGAGGATTGTAAATGGCGGATAATCAAAATAAAATAATTCCTATAAACTATACAAATAGAGAATTTGATTCTATTAAGGAAGATTTAGAGCAGATAGCTGAAAGGCTGTACCCGAATTCGTTTCAAGATTTTAGCGAGGCGTCCTTTGCGTCTCTCATGTTGGATGCAGTAGCGTATGTAGGAGATCAACTTTCCTTTTACATGGATTACAACGTCAATGAATCGTTTCTAGACACAGCTTATCAGTTCAACAACGTACTTAGGCACGGTCGCATATTGGGCTACAAATTTCAAGGGCGCCCCTCGACTTATGGTAAGGCGGCTTTCTACGTCACAATACCAGCTTCAAGCACAGGTATTGGTCCGAATATGAATTACGCGCCTGTGTTGAAAAGAGGCTCACAGTTTAGAAGCACCACGGGTTTGAATTACACGCTGATGGACAACATTAACTTTGCTGATAGTGTACATCCTCAAGTGGTAGCTCGAACAAATTCTAACGGATCCCCAACTCATTTTGGTATTAAAGCATATGGCAGAGTGGTCTCTGGCATATCATTAACGGAACAAGTAAATGTGGGCTCTTTTCAGAAATTTGCAAGAGTAAGACTGTCTACACCAAATGTCTCCGAAGTTCTTTCGGTTTTTGATTCTGATGGTAGTGAATACTTTGAAGTTGATTATTTGGCTCAAGATATTGTTTATAGAGAGATAGCCAATCAAAATTATAAAAACGACAACACTCCATCCATAATAAAGCCATTTTTAGTGTCGAGAAAATTTGTAGTTGAGCGCAACGGACCAAGTGTGTCATTACAATTTGGCAGCGGGAAAGAAACTACCAGTGATCTAGTAAGCAGTCCACAATCTGTGTCGATGAATGTATTTGGTAAAACATATACTACCGCCCAATCTTTTGATCCAACAAGGTTAACAGAAAATGAAGCCCTAGGGATTGTGCCAGAAAACACCACACTAACAGTGGTTATGCGTACTACAAATCCGGGTAATTCCAACTTAGCAGTTGGTAAATTGACCCAAGTGGGACAGTTATTTTTGGAGTTTGAAAACCGTGCTCTTCTTTCTGCGGGCCTGATTTCGGACGTTAGAGGTTCTATAGAAGTTGATAACGAACAATCAATAACCGGGGATGTTACAAATCCGTCGACCAACGAAATTAAACAAAGAATTTATGATACATTCCCAACTCAAAATAGAGCAGTTACGCAAGCTGACTATGAGAATTTAGCATATAGAATGCATCCAAAATATGGCTCTGTAAAAAGAGTGTCGGTGCAAAGAGATCCAGACTCACAAAAAAGAAACCTAAACACGTATGTTGTTTCAGAGGACTCGTTTGGCAACTTGATAAAAACCAACTCAACAATCAAAAGAAATTTAAAAGTTTGGTTAAATCAGTATAGAATGATAAATGACACCATTGACATAATAGATCCATATATTTTGAATTTAGGTATTGAGTTTAGTATCAAAACTAAGCCCGGAGTAGATAAAAAAGCTGTAATAGGCCGGTGCAACAGGGCTTTGGCGAAAAATTTTAACAACAATTACTACATTGGAGAATCTGTCAAAATAAGTGATATTTATAACACTTTAAACAATATTGCAGGTGTGCTGGATGTGCTAAAAGCGAGATTGATAAAAAGAACGGGCCCGAATTATTCAAGCGCCACCATTGATTTGAACAAGAATCTTTCACCAGATGGTGATTCTTTGGTTGTGCCAAAAAATGCTATTGTTGAGTTCAAATTTCCGGCAACTGATTTTGTAGGAAGAGCGAAATAATGATCAGAATATACACAGCTTCGGCTGATAATACCATTGTCAATTCCTTTAAGTCTAATTTGAATACCAGAGCCACTGGATCGAACGCTGGGCAGGCAGACATATTGGAAGTATATTCTGTATACGGTAGACAATCCACTTCTTCCCAAGAATTATCTCGTGCTTTGATACAATTTCCTATTGATCAAATTAAAAACGATAGAACACAAAACAGAATCCCGGCCAGCGGTAGTGTCAGTTTCTTTTTAAACCTATACAATGCCGAACACTCTAGAACAGTTTCACGTAACATGGAACTTGTTGTCAACCCGCTTTATAACAGTTGGCAAGAAGGTGTGGGGCTTGATCTAGAAGGCTACAGAGACCTCACCAGAGGTAACGAAGGCAGTAATTGGATGAAAAGATCCAACACTCCCGGTGTTGCGGAAATTAGAACATTTACCTTCACCTCAGATACTAAGACTGATTATGGTTCTGACACAGTGGGTGGTAAAGGTGTTAATTACATAAAACTCTATAATGGTTCTGGTCCGGATGCAACAGCAAGGTTTAATGTTTGGTTTAATGATGGATCCGGTGACGCAACACCAGTTGCTGACGGAACAGAGGTTCAGGTTGACATTGCTAGCGCTGCTAACAAAGAAGCCATTGCAGAAGCTTTCAAAGCCGCTGTAGACGCCCTTACAAGTAATTTTGATGCCACACGCAACGGCGCGGTGGTCACAGTAACGAACAAGGCCCTAGGACCATCCACGCATGCTAGCATACAGGGTGTGTTGGGTGATATAGACATTGCTATTACACAAAAGGGAACGCAAGAGACTCCGTGGCATTCGGTTTCTGGCGGTGGTGACTTCCTATCAAGCTCCACAAGCCCAGATATATATGCTGACTATCATTACACACAGATCTTTGAGTCTGGCTTGGAAGACTTGAGCATTGATATTACTGCTCTCGTAGAGAGATGGATTCGTACTGACGGCGGAGGAATTGATAATTACGGAATGGGTATAAAGCTCACTTCTAGCCAAGAGGCACTTAACTATAGCAGTCAAGTGAAAGAATCATCAGGCCCATCTATTCAGAATATACCCGATGGAGCAACAACATCATACTATACCAAAAGATTTTTTGCTAGAGGTACCCAATTTTTCTTTAAGAGGCCGCTGATTCAAGCGAAGTGGGATTCTGCAAGAAGAGATCAAAGAGGTCAATTTCACATTAGTAGTTCATTAGCTTCCGGTGAAAACATAAACGATATATATTTTTATAACTACGTCAGAGGTAGATTGAGGACTATTCCGTCAGCTGATTCACTAACTGTTAGCATATACTCCAGTTCTGCTGGGTTGCCAACAAGCACAAGACTTAGAATTAAAAATGCGACAAAGCCGGGTGTTTATGCTGATTCGATAACAGCTACTGAAGTTGAGACTGGTATTTATAAAGCTAGACTACAAGTTGTTGATAAACTTACAACATTGCACGATGTATGGAGTGTCGGCAGCCAACAGGTTCATACCGGCACAATTTTAACAACAGTACTTGACACAGCTGTGCACGCTAGAGAGCCTTCATATAGACTGAACATAACAAATTTACAAAACAACTATACACCAAAACAAGTGGCTCGTTTTAACTTATATGTAAGAGAGAAAAACTGGAATCCTACGATTTATACCAAAGCAGTTGCCTCTGCGCCTACTATTACAATTCCGACTGCATCATATAGAGTAGTCAGAGAGTATGATAACTTAGAAGCAGTCTCCCACGACACAGGGTCTGGTGTGCTAGCAACTGGGTTATCTTACGATATATCCGGCAATTATTTTGATTTTGATATGAGCTTACTTGAGCCAGATTATGAGTATTGTTTTAAGTTTGCTTTCTACGATGAAGAATTAGATTCGTGGCAAGAACAGAATGAATCGTTTAAATTTAGAGTGAACAAGAATGAGTATTAAAAAGCTTTTTGAATCATCCAAGAAAGTTCAAGAATTCGTATCAGATTCGAACAACAAAGATTTGTTCAACGATGATGCTGAATCTCTTGAAAATGTTGAACAAAAAGAATTACTTAATCAAAGTTACAAGCCACAAATTGATTATTCTGATCCGGAGAACTTTGTAAAATATGGTTCAGCCAAGCTTTACTATAAGTCTGCGCTAACTAGAATCACAGATTTCTATCCATATGATGGCTCCGAGATGGAAATTAATAAGTTTCTTAACGGAAGCTTAGATCTTGAAAAATATATTTTAGACAACGTTTATCCTAGAACAACAGGGTATATTGAAATTGGACAAAACTATGCGGTTACTTCACTCCCAACAGATGGATATGGCCGGCCTACAACAAATGAGTATATTGATTTTGTAGGTGGCCCCGGTACTGGCTCAGCACCAACAACAAGTTTGAAAGATTTGATGCCAAATCCGGAAAACAGTAAATATAATTATTCCAACATCTATGACGAGGATATCTATCAAACTGCAAAGATGCCATCTGATTATGGCAAAGGCACCAGAACATCAAACCTGAGATCAGATTTCGATAACGGAGTTACAACAGAATTTTGGTTGAAAACTGGATCGTTAGATACTCTTATTTCAAAAACTACCAAACAAGTTGTGCTTGATGTGTGGAATCAAAACGCTGCTAGCAGTGCGGACTATGGCCGCTTGATGGTTGAACTTACATCGGCTCACGGAGCTACTGGTCTTGGTAAACCTGAACAAAGACCATTTGTGGTTACTGCACAATCCGGAATACATACAACTAAAGACTTTCTTTCTTTGGGTGATTTCTCTCTGCATGCCAACATGGGCGAGTGGAACCACTACGCGATTAAGGTACAGAACACAGGATCGTTCTTTAAGGCCCAACTCTATGTTAATGGCCACTTGAACGACACCGCCATTCGAATGCCGTATGATTTGGCGACGGCCGCTAGCGGCCTATTATCTACAGCCTATAATGCGACCAGTGCATCGCAGGAAAGAGCATGGCCACATGCAATTGAAGCTGTTTATTCTTCGGCAGATAACCTTCAAGGTTGGTGGAGATTAAACAATAGCTCATCGGCAGTCGCTAACGCTAGGGCT
>Ga0209756_1002044_pt1 | contig 17872 bp, 13 predicted proteins | sample ETNvirenome_6_85_FD_184071 | JGI IMG/M metagenome (GOLD analysis project Ga0209756, IMG submission 184071) | Marine viral communities from the Pacific Ocean - ETNP_6_85 (SPAdes) (version 3) | ecosystem: Environmental > Aquatic > Marine > Oceanic | place: Pacific Ocean | collected 2013-06-19
AAAGACCAAAGTCTACTGCGTCTGCGCTAGTACCCTGATCTTTAGCGAGCAATATCATAGAGTCGCCAACAGCCACGGTTGTTGAGTCAACAGTTGTTGTCGTTCCGTCTACGTTTAGATTTCCAGTTACGGTTAAGTTGCCACCAACAGAAGCATCAGTCCCGACGTACAACTTCTTGGCGATACTCGCGCCACCTTCAGTACGAAGCGCACCGGTATCCCCGGTAGCGTCTGAAGAATCGGTAGTGTCAGTTATATCTACAACACCAGAGAAAGTCCCGGTAGTTCCTGCAACTGTTCCACCAACGAGAGATGTACCAGTAACAGTTGTTCCCGTAATAGCGGCTGCTGACGCTCCACCAATGACTGCACCGTCTATTGTTCCACCGTTGATGTCGATGGTAGTTACAATGCCCATGTCAGCAACTGTGCGACTAGCGTTAGTCCAGTTACCTGCCATTGAGGAAATAGTTAGGGCAGTGATAGTCGCAGAATCCTGAGTTCCACCAACTGCTCCGGTAATCGTTGGAGCGGTTATTGATTTATTGGTGAGGGTTTGTGACCCCGTTAGCGTTGCGACCGTACTGTCAATGGCAACTGCTAACGTCCCGTCCCCTAGCGTAGCGGTGATTCCAGTACCACCTGAAAGGGCTGCGTTGTCCCAGACACTTGCCGAGTTGTCATATACAAGTAAGTGACCAGCAGCAGGAGAACTAATGTTAGTGTCGTTTAGTTCTGCAATCGTATCTTCTGTTGCTATTTGAGCATCAACGTAAGCCTTGATCGATTGCTGGGTAGCAAGGTGGGTTGCAGAGTTTGAAGACATGTTGTCTTCGTCTTTGATGATCGACCCTGTTACACCGGAACTTCCGATCTTAAACGCTGTGGCAAGCGAACCATTAACCAGAGTCTCAAACTCAATGTCACCATCTTCAGTAGTTGTTGTCTCGTCAGTTGCAATTACTGTAATACGAGCAAACTCATCCTGGTTTCCAGCAGAGTCGGACAACTTGTAACTGGTGTATATCTCGTCATTAGCAGCAGGATTCGCACGGTTCCCTTCAAACAACGCAACTTCGATAGATGCAGCATCTTCAGTGCGAGTGAACTCAGCAGCGTACTGGTTGGCAGTCGGGTTGACTGCTGCCATTTTAGAAACCTGGTACTTGTCTCTAGCACGCAGCCAGATAATGTCAGTACCGTTGATCAACTTCACATCAAAGCGACCAACAGTGGCGTGGTTAAAGTCCCACTGACCGTTAGCATCCGTAGTGTCCGTGGCGCGTGCTGGTGTAGTCGTGTCTACGTCATAGAGTTCCACTGTTGCGCCAACAATAGCTGCACCAGTGTCATCGAGAAAGACTCCTGAAAGATCGACTGTCATCTTATGTTCCTAACGGACCTTTCGCCCTTGTTCCTGCCAGTGCCTCTCGCACTGCCTCGTCAGGGCTGTTGATCGCTTCTTCTTCTTGTATGAATTCTACACGTAAACCACTTGCTTCCAGCGAAGCCCTCTGTAAAGCGTCGTGAGCGCGCTGCTGAGATGTACGACTATGAAAATATTTAGATTGCACATTAATTCCCACACGAGGGCTTTTTATTAGAAAGTCCACTACTGAACCACCACGGGTCAATCGTCCACCGAAGAACTTGGACTGGTAGATAAAATCACCATTCTCTTCCAAGCGTCCCGTTCGCACGATAGCCCTGTATACCCAGTATTCAGGTTGTGACCCACCTCTTGCAAGCCACCATTCAGGGACTTCTTCAACTGGTTGACCTGTAACGGTACGAGTTCGGGATGGTCTATCACTGCGAAACGATTGAACCATTACCTGTCCCTCGTTTGCCTCGGCTCCACATAATTTGTACGGAAAATGCCAACTTCTGCTTCACCACCAGCTTCTTCCAGTGATTGCAAATCGGTCATATCCATGTAGTAGTTTTGGCTCTCAGTATTATCGTTCCGATAGGTGACTTCAATCAACGTCCCAGACGCAAGCGCACTCTTCAAATCTTCTATCTGTTGCCTCGTATTGCGCCCGTCTGGAGAATTCTCGTTCACGTCGATATCAGCAGCAACTCCCCATAAGAGGGCAACCACAGATCGCCACACCAGAGTCAACTTGATTAGTTGTGGCGTGTTGGTGTTTGTCGCGCCACGCTCCATCGTTACACGGAATTTGATAGCCCTGAAAATTTCACCAACAGGATTGCCACCAACGACAATTCGGTACTTAGTTTCACCTGTAGATGTGATTGTTCCAAGGGTCGTGTAAGACTCCGAGTAATCAGTAGCGTACTCAACCTTGATCGTTTCATCAGTGGTCGGATTGACTGTTTCAACAAGAACGTCAAGCGCTACTTTGGTCTGGTTCCGAATGTTGAAGTCATTCCACGGTGTCTCTATCGTGGCTGACGGACCATATGTTGACCCAGTGATCTGAAGCGGGTTTACAACGTCAACCGGCAACCCCTGGTAATAAACTTTCGAGTTAGCAGCCCACCACAGACGGTAGGTGTTGTACGAACTAGAAACTTCTGACGCAGTAATCGCACGACCAGATTGGTGACCAAGCCACTTAGCTTCCCATCCACGTTCATTCCATCCAAGAATTTCTGAGTACCCAGTTTTGGAGTTAGCGGTTACGCCGTGATGGTTTCCAACACCACGAGAAGCACGACTGGTTACATAACTCACACCGGATGCCCGTGAAGCATCTAACAGTGCAATCAGATCGTTGTGCGTTGGTTCAAGATTGACAATGACTCCACGCTTGTCAGATGGAAGTCCGTGGTCACGGTCAGGTCCAACTGGAACAACGATAGTTGTATCGCCACCAGCTTGCATCTTGTAAACAGCATTGCCAGCAGGGAAGTAAATAGCACCGCGCCACACACGAACGCCTTGTCCTGCGTCTGGGTGGAACGGCAGTTGTAAATCAGTAGGCAGGAATCTCTGGTTCACATCGTCGTGAACAAATAGTCCAACCTTAGTTGCAGCATAGATGGCTTCTTCACCGTCTGCGCGACGAGAAACGACAAGCCCTGTTACGTAATCATCAGGCAATTGCAACCTTGCGTCTGTAGACCAACCAGAAGAAAGGTTGTCCGTGTAGTACATCTGCCCTGCTTCGTCGATTCCCCAAAGCAAGTCTTTCCAGAAAACAAGGTACTTAACATCGGTCGTATTTACAGCCCATGTTGACGAGTTTGTAGCGTAGTGAACCTCAGAACCAGTAGCAATAGCCAGTGTTTCTACACCACCTACAAGACCCTGTTTAGCGTCCGTGGCAGTGTTATTGAGCGTATTTACCGAACTACCCCACGTATCAGTGGAGTTGTTGTAAACGTGAACGGCTGTGCCAAAAGTGCCGTACATTTCGTTTTTGAACTCTGTGAGAGTTGCACATGTAGTAGTGGGCGCATTGCTAGTTTCAACAGAAAGTTGCGGAAGAATAATGCGACCCTTGTACCGCAACTGCGCCGTAGACCACCACACACGATCAGCGTCTTTAGTTGGATCGGCAATCTCTACGCCAATGCCACCACGTAGATCGTCAATGTTCCACTCAGAAGCATGTGGGTTATCAGCAGCAGAAGCGTCACCAATTACGATTTTGCCGGGTTGCTGTGACGCGTCAAAAAGTCGAATCTTTCCTCGAGTCCAGTACGACTTGTTATCAACAACGATTGAGTTGCGTTCTATAGCGCGGTCTTGAGTCATTACGCCGTAACTCCTGCTTGGAATACAGCAATCCATTCAATGTCATCATTGTTAGTTGCTGCGTTACCTTGGAAGTTATCGAACTTTTCAGAAATGTTTTCTATAAAAACAGAATCCCCAGGTGTAAGCGTAAACCCGTAAGTGCTAGATACAGTTGCCGTAGTCCCGTCATTTCCAATCACGCCAACAAATACATTCCCCGTGTTACCTTCTGGGGCTTTGAATCTAATTGATGTAACAACCGATTTGGCGCGAATAACTGCTTGTGCAGCAAGATCACCTGAGAACTTTTCTGCTGTTCCCGCTGTGTTTACGTTAAGTGTTCCAACATCAACAGGCATTTACCACCCCGTAAGATGTCATTAGTCTGATACCCACACGACGCTACCAGGTAATTGCTGTCGACTCAGAGCGTCGAACGCCAACGCATCGTACCTGTCAGCCTCTAAAAACGCAGCATCACGGTTATTGTCTCGCCTATCGCCACGAGAGCGCAGCAGGATAGCCGTAGCCTTGTAGATGATGTACTCAGGCTCTACGTCGCATGTAGACGTGTCTGCGGTCAACTCAGTCGGCTTCTTCACACCGTTCAATTTGACCAGAGCGTAATCGCCGCCACTTGGAACGATGTTGTAATTGAAGGTCAACTGGCGTGCATCTTTGTCTACTTTCCAGCCTCGTCGATGAACCGGAACCCAGTCACCAGAACCTTCAAGAGTTGCCTCAATGCCATCAAGATAGATCGTTGCTGCACCAATATCAGTAGTGTATTTCAGCCCTACAGAAATAATGGAGGTGTCTAACTCAGGGTTATTAAGAGCAACCCTTACCCAAGTCCATGTATCTGCTGTAAGGGCTGGCACGTTGAGTGTCTCAAGGGGGGAAGCACATTGAGCGGTGTTGTCCAACAACAGTTGTAGATCACCTGCTGATGTTGCAACCGTGGAATAAATGAAGAACTCTACGTGCGTGAACTTAGAAAGATCGTAAGCGCCGATAGATTCTGTGGCGATAATGTCACCTGCGCCAAGACCAGCAGCCAAAACAAACTTGTTTGAAGCTGAACCCTGACGGTGCATTTCCGTATCAGCAGTAGCAGTTACGTCACCGTCCACCAACTCAGACCAGACACTATCGCAGTCCTCGATGGTCTTGCGTGTGTTGTTTAGTCTTACGTCAACAGAAGTAAGCCCAACCACGCTGGTTGGGATGTCGAAGGTATTTACATGGGTCGAAGTGTGAAGAGAGATATCCCGTAGTGGGGGAGCACCCTTGCGAGGAATTGCACGGATTGCACGATTAATTGAATCGTGGACTCTTCTTGGGTTGATGTCATTGTCCCAAAGTTCGTAGGTGTCACCGTCTGCAACGGTCGCAGCCAGTACATCTCCCCGCAGCGTGCCAGTGGTCGTAGAACCTGTGTAATCGTTTACGAACCGCTGTGCACCACTGTTTGTTCCTGATGTTCCGTACCAGATACGACCGTTGATGTAGTTATCAGTGTTTTCTAACTCAGCATCAACAAACGTCGAAGTCGAGCCAGCAGAAGTGGCGGTATGGACTTCTAAGCCGCCGTACTGGTCGCCAATGCTTTGACGCAACTCCGTTCGTGTTTGCTGAATTAAGACGGACATTTAGCCCTCGTGTTCCTTTTTGTTGTGGTGGTAGAAAGACATTCGCCGTGATGCCAAAGAGGGATTGTCATTTGTCCAATCGCAATTAGGGCACGTTGAGAATTCAATTGCTTCCTCAACTTCTGGCTCTGTGGCTGACTGTGACCCAGCAACAGCGACAGGGGAAGCAGGCTGATCTGCAAGAAGTCGTTCAAGTTGCAATTCCTCAATCTTTGCCCTGCGCTCTTCACGCTCACGCTGTTCCGCTTCCATAATCTGTCGCCACTCTTGTTGGTGACGGTTACGTGCGTGGTTCTCCACTTCTGATGGAGATGGAATATTAGATTTTTTACAAACAACAAAGCCAAGTTTGTTGTACTCAGCGCGGTTTGGGTCATCCTTGTGGAGAATGCACTTGTACTGACCTACGGTTGGCGTTGGCATTCCAGGGTAGTTTTTGTCTGTTGTAAACACACGTTTCCCAGTGTCAGGGTCACGTTTTCCAAGTTGTACTTGAAGGTTGTTTTTATTGATTCGGGAACGATCACCGTTGCGAATGTCGTATACCCAGACGTGACCAGCACTTAGAACTTCGTCCACGCGCATACCGAACGGCACGTCACCGCTTGGCTTATGAACAAGATCACCTTCTGTTGCGTCGCTATCAACAACAGCTTCTTCAGCGGCGTACATCAACTCTTCGACAGACTGTTCTTCAAGAGTGTCATTTGCCATGTCTGCTAGGTCTTTAGCCGTGGTCATTAGTTGTTCCTCATTGCTAGGGCATCTCTACGTTCACGTTCTTCGTGATAAGCGTGCGCCCATTCTTCAGGGGTCTTGCCGGGATCAACATCAAAAGCGTCCTCGGAGTAACCCTGCAAATGTCGTTGTTCTGCGATATCTCGCATACTTCCAACGGTTTCAAATATTGCGTTATTTTCTGGGTTTGCACCCATTATGTTAAGTAAAGGCGTATCTCCCCACTCAGACCGAGAACCAATGTTCTCAGTGTACTTGGCTAGAGCATCGTTTCTAACCACCGTAAACTCTCTCATTCGGCTTTTGCCTTGGTAAAACTCTCGCATCAGAGCACACGGCTCGTCATTCGAGATGTGCAGAGTTACTGGGTAGATTTTCTTTGCCATGTGTCTCCTAGAAGCTGCCCCGCCCCCGAAGGGGCGAGGCTAACTCAAGTCGTACTAAACAGCCTGTTCTCGGTTTGCCTTGAGCGAGATGTAGTCAACATCCATAGTCTCAATAGCAGCACCCTTGGCTTCAACACCAACACACAGACCAAGAGCGGTCGTGGTTGACACTGCACCCGAAACGGTCTTTTTCAGATCGTTGTCGATGTACCAGCGAGCATCACCGTCACTGGTGATTTCAAGCCGTAGAATCTGCCACTCACCCGCAACAGCGTCATCGTCCAAGTCTAATGACGTGGAAGCTGTAACAGCCGAGGCAGAACCACCGTTGTAAACGGCGTGCCAGTCTTCATCGTCTGATAGTTCTGCCGAAAGGAAGAACCCAACAAAGTCAGAAGCCGTGTTGGTAATCGTTGCTGTAGCACCAGTCAGGATGTCTGTCTCAATACTGAGAGTCTCTGGGGCGATGTCAGAGAAACCAATGAAGGCTTCTTTGGTGTCCAAGTTTTCAAACTGAACACGAGCCTCAAGGACAATCGTTCCCATTGTTCCAGCTTTGAAGGCAGCCTGAGTGCCAACCAGCGTGGTGTGGTTGTCTTCGTTAGTCGTGGTGATTCGACCAGCGCCAGAAGGAACTCCAGCGATAGTTGGAACACCAGCGTCAGCTTCAGCAGAACCCTGACCACCGACCGAGAAAGGTCCAAGCTGTCGAAGCTCTGCTGTGTTTGCAATTGCATCTTCACCGAAGAAATCGTAGAAGAGACTAATCTTGCTATTTGCGGCACTTTGTACCATTTTCTTTTCCTCTTACTCTGAACGAGCCTATTAGGTTATGCAGGAACCCATCGGTCACTGCTTACGTTCTTGATGACCTTGCCCTTCACGTTGAGGTGCAACACTCCAAGCAAGACATCTTGAACATCAATTACTGAAGCGGCAACGCCTTTTGACCTGGACGACTTCTTATATTTCACAGAGTCTCCCACGCCAATTAGCACACCGTTTTTTTCTGTTTTACGAACAGTCATCAGTTTATCTCTTATGAGGTTGGCGCAGTTGCGTCTGAAATAACCTCAAAAATCCAGTTGCCAGCAGAACGCTCACCGTAAGCGTATTCGTCACGGTGGAACATTTCGCTAGCACCACCACCGAGGGCTTCGTTGCGAACTATCTTTACCCAAGGTGCTCGCGCTTGTACCAGTACAACAGCCCCGTTAGCACCAGAAGCGAAGACACCACCTTTAGCGTCGTCGGCTGAGTCAATCGTGATGTTGTCATCAGTGAATCCCTGAGCGTTGGCGATTGGAAGGTTGAAGGCATTCTTGAATACCTCTGCGGTCAGACCTTCTACAGAAGCGTAAGTACCGACACCTGCTACGAGTTCATCGTAGAGGTCTTTCATCTGGAAGGAATGAAGCACGAATGCTACTTTTCCAGACCAAGGTTCTGTGGTGTTACCTCGTACTCGGTATGCACCAGCAGCAATCACACCAGAAGTAAGTGATGAACCGGCTGAACCGAGTTGAGTAGTTGCACCATCGAGAAGAGCAAGACCGTCCTTGTCCTTCTGAGTTTCAATTGCCTGCTGACCGAGCTGACCAGTCTTGGCAAAGACGTTCTTCGAGATGTTTCGAGCCGTTCGGTCAGTGATAACCGTGTGGACTGAAATAACCGAAGGAGTAACAGTGAACACGCTGTCGGAAAGCTGCTGTGGGCTGTCTTCCTCAGTGTTCTCAGTGATGTTTACAGCGGTCAACTGTGCAAGAGAAATCTCGCGCCAGTTGTTACCAACGCCCTGACCAAGATTTACTCGGTCAGCAAGCTGCTGCATTACACCATCGTACTTTCGCACAACACGAGCCTGTGCGACAACCGTAGGCAGACTATCTGCCATCTGGTCGGTAGTTGTGTAACCGTTGTTAGCCATTTGTTTTTTTCCTAGCTATAAGGCAGTCGTAAACCCTGACCAGCAAGGAGTTTCATTGCTCGCTCATCATCAGCAGGAGAGTCGTAGATGCCAGCGTTGTATCTCTGCAACCACTGTGCATCTGTCTCTGAGCCGTTGGCTCCAGTACCCGCATCATATGAGTTCGCTTCCCCGCCAGCAGGAACCTGTGCCTGTCTAGCTTGAATTGATTCTTGTTTTAGTTTTTCGGCTTCACCCAATGTTTCAGCCGCTTGAACCGCAAGAGCCGGGTCTGTGTATCCCATCAACAAATTACGATGTTGATCAGAACTTAAACCATGCTGCTGCATCAAATGGTCTACCGAAGTACGCCTAGCAGTTTCTTCGTTCTGTTGCTGAAGTTGCATGTTTTGCTGCTGCAAAGCCTGAGTCTGCTGTTCAGCAATAAATGCAGTTTTTGCCGCATTTGCCTGCTGGCTAGCAATTCGCTCTGCTGCTGCTTGGTCGTAACCTTCATTCTCTAGTTGAGATTGAATCGACTGTGCATAGCCACGAACTTCTGCTTCAAGAACATTGTCGCTATAAGTTTGAGATAACTGCTGAACCTGCTGGTTCATTTCAGATATCTGCTTTTGAAGATCATTGATCTGTGTGTCTTTAGCAGACTCGATCTTCGAAACTTCATTTTGTGAGTAAGTTCGTTCCGTTGAAATTTCTGGCTCTGAAGCCGTTGTCTCTACGGTTTCCTGAGTCTGCTGCGTTTCCGCAACTGGCTCAGTAACTTCACTCTCAATGTTCTCTTCTGCGCTAGGAGTAGTTTCTTCGGTGGGTTCTACCGCCCCGTTCTCAGTGTTGTTTTCAGCCCCCGACTGTTCCTGATTTTCAGCCCCCGCTTCAGTTTCGGATTCTGGAGCCTCGTACCGATCTTCAAAATCGGTAGGAATAAGTGGCTCATCACCTACTTCTGGTGTGGACGCTTCAACCTGGTTATCAGACGCTTGATCTTCAACTAGAGAAGACGTGGTATCTGGTGTGACCATTAAAAGTCCTCTATTAAATGAAAAAGCCCACCCTGCCGTGCCAGAAGCACAAAAAAGTGGGACTTGCCCTGAAACTTATTCAGTTGTTACGGCGACTGAATCGATATGTGATTCATGTAACCGCACTTGCATGATACCGAACATGAAGGGGTAACAACAACCACGTCACCCGCTTTTACATGTAACTGACCGTTGTGAAGAATGCCAATAGTTCGTGGGCAGCGCTCGCATTTCACACGGTTACCAGTGCGGTGAACTTGCATGGTTGCTTCGGCTTGGGTCATTGAGCACGCTTCAAATTATTCATGTAGTCATTTGTAATGCCAATTTCTTGGAGAATCTTTCCAATTTCTTGAAGCAAAGCGCTATGTGAGTGCCACTCAAGAGAGCCATCTGCTTTTTTCCCGATTGGACCACGCAGGTCGAGCAATGCTTGAAGACCTGGAATATCTTCCTTACGATCACGCCACTCGGCAAGCTGCTGTTGCAATTCTGGTGTAAGTTCACTTATAAACTTCTCTGATGCAGGAATCCATGTATCAAAGATTAATCTGCCCTCGTACTCACTTTCCCCAATCTTGGTACTCATAGTGTGCTCGTCAAGCAAGTCGTACCAATCGTTCAACATCTTGTCGAACTCGTTCGTTGGCTCTTCCCCCACGTAATTGTCTAATCCTTTGGCTTTTCTCCAGCCATTAAGATTTGCATAGATATTCCCTTTTGTTACCGATATGTATTCTGCAAGATCGTTTAGAAGACCCCGCACAGTAATTTCTCTATCACCTATTTTTGCGTATATACGGTTGCCAGACTGCCGCCACGGTAAGAATCTCCATTGGAGAATAAATTCATCAAGGTCTTGCTGCTGGAAGTCTTTCAGTGCATTTTCTGCATTGGCGCGCTCAACACGGTACTCTGCACTAACCCGACCACGCGCTGCTAAGTCGGCATCAATCTCTGCAAGAAGAGGTGCTATCTCTGGGTCGCTTTCTAACTGGAATCTTTCAAGTAGATTTATCTCGCTATACGATTTTCCGAGTTGAGACTTCGCAAGGATATCCAGTTGGTCACCTCTGCTTAACGGCGAAGACTTAGCCCCGTGTCCCTCTAGAGCGATCTGTGCTGCTCCAGTAGCTATCTGCCCAATATCGCCTTCTCTTGTACCTTGAATAATTTTTCCGGTAGCAGCAGGAAGTTCTTCCGCTTGGAACGGAAGATGGGATCGGGTAACGTGGGCTGCAAACTGCTCTGGAGTGTCTCTTGTTTTTCGACCCTCAAAATCTCGCCTTGAGAAGAAGTCCCACGCCTGCACTACAAGTCCCGATCCCAAACCGCGACCACTCTCTAAAATAGTGTCAAGTTGCCCTTTGGACAAACCTTGTGCAGTTCCAATAATCAACTTACCAATCGAATCCCATGTTCCATAAACTGAGTAATCGCGCTCACCAAACCGTATACGCATAAAGTTTGGGTTAGGGCGACCGTTCACGAAAAGTCGAAAGTCGGTTTCCTGCCCAAGGGCAGCATTGGCTCCAACTGTTATAGCCGCCCCCCAGCCAATCAGCCTGATTAGTGCTTTACGAGCAATTCGGTCTTGCAACCGTGCCGCTCGATTAAGTGGTGCTGGCGAAAGTGGGACACGCCTTCTTAAGGACGAAGGAAGAATGTCAAGAGGCGCGTCAACATCAAGCCCGCGAATGCCACGAGCCACAGTAACCAACCTTGACTGAAGGAAACGAGGGGCAAATAAAACAAGAGATGATAGGTCTGTAAACCGATTACCTTCAGACATTCCAGTAGCAGCGTTAATAGCTTTAGCTGAATTTTCCAAAGTACCGTCGTCAACAATCTGGCGTGCGGTTTTTCCTTGGCGTTTCATTTCGATTACGACTTCATCAGCCAACCATCTAAGCCTAAGAGCATCACCGTAGAAACCGAATGCATTTGATGCACGACGAGCACCTGGCAAACGCGTAACTAATGATTGAGTGAGTTCTGTTTCACCGCCGTTTATGATTAGCCCTTTTTGCGCCGCTGTTTGCGAAAAGTTTGGTATCCCTAAAGTGTCATTTGCATATTGATCGGTTTCCTTTACAAATTTACCGAAGATTGCTCTAGCTTCCCCAGTCCTCCATATTTCCATATTGAGAAGCAATGCTCGCGCTGACGCTTCTGGGTCTGAAGCTGACCCAAGTAACCCTTGAATCATTATTGCCGAGTTGTCGGCTGTTGAACGAGCACCTCTGTAAAAGTTGTTGTATGCGTTTAGCCATTTTAAGACCTCAGAGCCTCGCCCAACTAATTCTCCCTGAGTGGCAAGTATTTCGTTTACGGCATTCGTAATTTCTGGCGGGAACGTAGTGCCTCTAAGTTCACGCAACGTAGGAACTGCTGAACCTGCGGGAATACTAATTTCTCCAGGTAACGGTTTACCCCCTGCTCTGCCAAGCGGGATTCCTGTCTCTACTTCTAATCTTCGAAGGAAGTTAGCTGCGTGTTGGTTAGCAAGCCTCTCACCCAGAGTTTGACCAAAAGTTTTAATCGTATCTCCCAAAGGAAAATAAGTAGCACCGTCATCAATAGCTTGTGCCATTGAGTCATATGCGGCTTTTTGCTCTGCACCTATTCGCCCACCTATTTGACGAGTTGATCGAGGAAGATCAGGTGAAAGAGGGTTTCCCCCACGGGGTATATAGAAGCCTGATTCGGTTGGATTTGCACCAGCCACAAGATCACTACGACCTGAAATTTCTACCCCAACTTCTTCTCTTGCTATTCTGTAATCATCAAGTTCTAAACGTATCTGCTCCAAAGCATTTTTTTGTTCTTCTGTAAGTGCTGCTAAATAACGCGGGCGGCGAGCAGCCACATCTTGAATCGTTGGTGCACCGGGAAGTGATGGATCGATCCCTGCCAAAGAGGGTATTCGTCCCTGTTTATCTGTTACAAACGCTTTTGCGTGTTTTGTAATAGCTGATGATTTTAGATTTGCTTGCGAGGTAATGCGAGATTGCACCCTGCGTACTTCTGCAAATGCTGCATTTACAATTTTGTTCTTTAGAACAACTTCCTTGTTAGTCAGTTTTCCAAGAGTGGCTCTAGCAGCATTCAAAGAGCGGTCTACAACACCAAGTTCACGAACCTGTATCGGTCGGAGATCAAGCAAGTTCTCTCCGATTTCGGTTGGTGGCACTTCAAGAAGAACTCCCTGTCGCCCAGTGTCCGGCACTTTCGACCAGTCACGTGGCTTTCCACCGGTTGCTATCGGTCTTGCAGGCGGGGGTTCTGGTGGCAACTTAGCATCGTCTATCAGTTGTGGCTGTGCAACCTCCTCCGCAGCCTGCGACACTGCACCTTGCTGCCTAGTAACCGGAGCTGAAGTGGTGGGGGCTTGCTTAAACGCAGGGTCATCTATATCGCCTGCAAGTGCCCGAATAGGGAAATCAGTCTCGAAGTGTTCGATATTCTGAAAATGTCCCGGTTGAATAACAATGTTTCCTGCTTCATCAGAGCCACGTATTGAAGATTGAACAGAGGGCGTAAATCCAGATTTTGCATCAATTACGTGTTGAATTTCATGCCGCAACCACATGATTTTTTCAGCGTTGTTTCTGAAGAACGAATCAGGGGCAATTATAAGTGCAGCCTGACCATTCTCAGCCACGAGAGCCTCGCCCGCATTGTTAAGTCCACCTCGTCGCACAACTGTCATTTTTTCTAAACCGAGTTCACGGGAATAAAAATCAGCAATCCCCTGTAAATCGTCTGTTCCTGCCGCCTCGATAATCCTCTGTGCAGCAGGTTTGTGAAGTTGTGTATTTACAGTTGCATTATCAAGTTGCCGAGCATTAAGAATTGCCTCTCTATTAACACCCCCCCTAGCAGCAACATCTGTTTGTGTGGCTGGAGTGGTAGGGGACGTTAGGGCTGGTGTTGAAGGTCGTAGTCCTGCCTGTGGAATATCTTCTCCAAAGATTTCGATTGTTTCATCTGCACTTGCATGGGGGCGACCCATGACGTTCTCAATTCCGAAATTCTTTATGCGCTTTCTCGTAATTCGTATTTGTGTAGCATCAGGAGCCGTTCCATGTGTTCGGAATTTTCCTTTCGCTGGATTCCAAACAACGTATTGGGGTGAACCTGATTCGCCCAGTTTGAACGATCCTACATATATCTCAGCATCACCACCGTAACTTCTATCGAAAGTGCCGCGGATTATTCCTCCAATGGCAGGTGAGTTGTTGAAGTCAGTTCCCTTCTCTCGAAGAAAATCTCTTAGTTCTATTTGCTCTGCCCTAGACAGCGTAGCCCCATCCTGTCCAGGGGACTCTCTAAATATCCTAAGAATTGATTGCGGAAGTTCGTCTGTTTGAACATTCGGACCTTGCCTTAATACGGTAGATGTGTCTACAGGAACATCCCCAACCCCCCTAGCAGCAACATCTGCCTGTGTGGCTGGAGTGATTGGTGCAACATCGGCGGCACTGCCCGCCTCTTGTGCTGCGTCCTGCCTCTGCCACCATTTGTTAATAAAGTCCGATTCAGCGTCTGAATAGCCTTCCTTTCGGCTTATCTTTCCCTTGATTTTCTCAGCCTGATTATTCTCATCTATCAAAGCCTTATACGCAGGAGTAGTGGGGTTTTCGGCATATAATAGACCAGCAGAACTTGCATCACCTTGTACGCCAGTGACAGCATCTTCCAGTTGTATCACGCCAGATTTTCTGCCATCCTCCATTACTGTGACCGCAACATACCTTTTATGGGTATTACTCCTGTACGCGACAGTTGCCTCACGAGGATTACCAGCAGAGTCATATACTGTGACTTTCTCCCCTTCAACCGCATCAAAAGCCGACTTAGCTGGAACATCACCAACCCCCCTAGCAGCAGCGTCAGCCTGTCTAGAGAACTGGACGACTTGCGACTCGCCTATATCCTCAAGCATTCTCCTTCCAGCATCACTTGTTACTGGAGGATCAAAAACAATTCCGTCGTACCCTTGTGAATCAACATAGTTTCGGAATTGTGCTATCCGAGCATTGTTTGCTGCGACACTCAAATTGTCTGGGTCTGAAAGTCTAGCTTGACCCATACTCGTAGGCTCAAGTCCAGCATCTTTAATTACTTTTGCATATTCAGCATCAGTACGAATTACAAGTGGGTTCTGAAGTGTTACGTCAACTTCTTGAACATCGGAGCCAAAGATTTTTGCATATTCTCGATAAGGCGTTGAATAACGTCCTTCACCAACGATATTTGCACCACCTTCCTCAATCCCTCCACGAGTAGCCCCCCCCTGACCTCTAAACAGACGCGCTTGAAATGGCTGTCCTGTCTGCGCTGTTTCAAGAGTTCTAGGCACATCTCCCCCAGCTCCCCTAGGAGGAACAATAGGCTCGTCCGCAAATCTTGCTACGCCGGGTATACCGCCGGGCATACGTTCAGCTTGCCTTAGAGCCTCGCGACCTGTTGCCCTTGCGGCTGCTTCAAGGCTTGGTTGGACAAACTCCGTAAAGCCAGTACGAGTTCCTGAAATAACAGGTCTACCTATAGCCTGACCAGCTCTGGCGATCTGGCTTAATTCATCACCAGCAAAATCTAATCCTAGCGTTGACTTTAATCCGGGTGCGCCCTGTATTGGGCGACCTGCGGCTGTCAGCCCTGCAAGTTCATCTGCTTGCCTTAATACACTTGCAGGATTTTTAGCAGGCATTCCTAAGAACGATCCACCTAAAGTACCCCACTTTTCAAATTGTGCAGGATCACCTATTCCGGTTGCCTCGGAGAAAAGTCTTGCACCCTGTCCAACAGCAAGTCCTCCTGCAACCTCACCGGGAGCAAACACTGTCGTAATGGGAAGAGTTCCTATCTGTGCAAGAACAGCAGGGTTTGTACCACCTCTAATTATTTGTTCTCCTCTTGTTTGTCCTGTCGTTGGACTGACATCGAATGAAGATTGCAAACGTATTCTTGCGTTTTCTACTTGTTCTTCAACAGTTCTGCCGGGGATAGGGCGATCCATGCCTACCGACTCAAGTTGCTTTTTTAGAATGTAAAGTTCTTGCTCTGCTTTAGGTAGGCTTCTGAGATCATCTCCTGTTTCTTCAACCTGTTTATATATCTCTTCTGCTGTGGGAAGTCCTTGTGGTCCTTTTTGCAGGTTTTCAATCGTATTGAAAGTCTCGCCAGTCAAAGGGTCGCGCAACTCCCCCGGAGTCCCGACAACAGATTGAGAGGTTCCTGACACCCATCTCCCGAACGCTCCTGTGCCTCTGCCTACTTCACTTGCAACAGGTCCAATACCTCGTCCTATTGTCTGCCCTATGATATTCGTGCTTCTGGGAGGAGCCGGGGGCTGAACATCTACAGCCTGTGTAGGCTGCGCTGCTTGCGGTCGGGCAGAAGGCGCAGAAGGCGCAGGGGGCGCAGAGTCAGCTTGTAAAGCTTCTATCCCGCCCGGAATAGAACGCAATTTTCTAAGGGCGATTTGACCGTTGCTACCGCCCTGCTTTACCTGTGCTAATAATTTAGCTATTTCATTTTGCGGAGATTGGTAAAGACTTTGCTGCCCTCTTAAAACAAAATCTGTAAAAGATTGAGTCATTAGTAATACAGGAATCTAGTACGGGGGCTGTACCTACTTTGCTGACTGTACTGCCTGCCTAGCTGGGCGAACCGATCTGTAAACGGAAAGTCTTGAAGGAAACTAGAGAATGTCATCGTTGGTTGTTCACCGCCAAGAATTTGTTCTCCAAGCTTCCCGTAAAACTCAGTCATTGCCCCTGAGTAAATATCTTCAGCGCGCTTTCTCCTGCTAGGAGAATCAAGCATTCCTTTTTGCCCAAGCGTTCCAAAGAAAGCAGCGCGTGGTTCTTCTTCAAGAAAGCCTGCGAATGTAGGATTGATTGCCATTAGAGTCCAAAACTTGAAGCGGCAAAGTCAAGGAAGTTTTGTGCCCCAAGTCCTTGTTTTGCACGATCTTGTGAAGCAAGAGTGTAATCCCCAAACGCTTTTTCATAACTTGGAGTTCTAAACAAGTTACTAACGAGTGGTGAATATTTACCCCTTTGAGCAGCTTGTAACATGCCATAAGCATTTTGCACATCGCCATATTGTGTTGGCGAAAACAAATACGATAACGATTCAGGGGCTTGGCTTGCTGAAAGCCCTCTTAGCGTTTGGTAATTTTGCAAAGCGTTAGCATACGCAGAGTTCAATCCTCTTGGATCAGCTTGACGTTCCCTTAGAAAGCTTTCAAACGTCCCTGATTGAGGAACAAACTGGTTTTGTAAAGGATTTGAACCGGGGAAAGCAACTGGCGCAGTTGGATCAAAAGCACCCGGACCTACTGCACCCGGCGCAGTTGCTGCTGCTACACCTGCTGCTGCTGTTGGTTGAAAATTATTCAGATAATCAACAAGTGATTTTGCGCGAAACGCATTAGTAAGCCCCTGCCTTTGCCTGTCAAAATACCCTGACAGAGGTCCACGACTTGTTATGTCATCGCCAAATACGTTACTAAAAGCGCGCTGATAGCCAGCATCGGGAGATATGTTAAATAAATCTTGGTCGCTTAGATTGAATGGTAGCGAATCTCCAACGACTCCTTGGTTGGCTGCATTAGGACCAACATTGCTTAGTTGCATTTGTAACTCAGCATTTATTGCATTAAGGCGATCTATTTCTGCTTGAGAATTAGGATCGTAGGTACCGGAAGGAGGCTCTACTTCGGGAACAGGGTTTACTACGGGAAGAGGGTCTACTACGGGAAGAGGGTCTACTACGGGAGGAAGGTCTACTACGGGAGGAACATACGAAGAAGATTGATCGTCGTAAAGATCAGGGTTGAGTTCTTCTAGGGTTAACCCATTAGGATTTTCTAGTGTTGATACAAAATTCCTAAATTTCTCTGGCTCGACATACACAGAACCTTGCGGCTGGACATACGTAGAAGAACCTGCGTCGTAAAGATCAGGGTTTAGGTCTTCTACGGTTAGCGAACTAGGTGAACTAGGTGAATCTAGGGGAGGGAGTCCTTGCCTGTACCGAAGATAGTCAGTAACACTTTCGCCGGGGCGTCTTTCTCTAAAACCTGTTGGAGTCAAGGAAGAGGAACTAGGCTCAGGAGCAAGAACTGGAGTGCCTGCTGTTGCTCCTGTTTCTTCGCCGACAAGAGCCTTTCGTCTTGCTTCTGCAATATTATCTGCATCTACAGAGACGTTAATAACCTCTCCGTCCCCTAAAGTTACCGGGACATTATATTTTGCCATTACATATTTCCTAGAGGATTAACTCTTGGTCCTGCCCCACCCGGTGTTCCGGGCGGAGCCTGTTGGGGGTCACCTGTTCGTTCAAAGCCCTGCATCTGTGAAGATATTATCCCACCAGATACATCTATAGGGCTTCTTCCTGTTGCACCCGGATTTTGGGGTTGAGGC
>Ga0209756_1002047_pt1 | contig 17859 bp, 27 predicted proteins | sample ETNvirenome_6_85_FD_184071 | JGI IMG/M metagenome (GOLD analysis project Ga0209756, IMG submission 184071) | Marine viral communities from the Pacific Ocean - ETNP_6_85 (SPAdes) (version 3) | ecosystem: Environmental > Aquatic > Marine > Oceanic | place: Pacific Ocean | collected 2013-06-19
ATCATTCCTTCCATCGGCTGACTCAGACCACATCTATGAGCAAGCTCCGTACCAAGACTTAAATAAGCTAGAATATCAAAGCCTTATGAGACAAATGCCCAAGACAATAAACTTTGAATTTGAGGAGCTTCAAGACCACACAACTGCCAGTCAAGAGCTGGCGTGTGTCGCTGGTGTATGTGAGATATGAGCTTCCCCAAGATAAAGCGGTGGATCAGCAAGCCCTACATTAAGTTTGTGTCCGACCTGCCCTGTGTGGTTTGTGACGCAGAGGGGGACCATGTAGTAGCCCATCACCTTAAAGGGGCATACTCGCCACACAGTGGCGGCATGGGGCGCAAAGCTTCCGACCTGTTCACGATGCCTTTGTGCTATGAGCATCACATGGACCTGCACACCGGAGATGGGGAGCTTAGAAAGCGTCAAGCCTACATGATATTTGGAACACTTGAAAAAGCCACAGATAGAGGTATACTGAAAGTAAGATGACTGAACTCGTATCAATGGAGGACGCTATAAGGGCCGCTGATTTTCTGCGGGACCAAGCGTCAAAGATAGGTGAGGTTGAAGCTCACCGCTACCACCTTGAGGACTTCCGTAAGGTCCAATTCTCTGTGTTATGGGAGAAAGCACCGGAAGGTTCAATAGCGTCAAAGGATGCTTGGGCTTATGCCCATCCTGAGTACGTTCAATTCCTCGATGGACTGAAGGTAGCAAGAGCCTCTCACCGTAAATATACGCATCTCGTCGAGGCGGCTAAACTGAGGATCGAAGTGTGGCGTACCATACAAGCAAACGAAAGGGCCGGGTCCGTTTAATGACTGTAGAAGATGTCTATACACCCGGCGAAGACAACGATCAATGGCAGTCTGATCAAAACGACCAACTTCAAATGGAACACTCACAGGGAGGTAAAATGGCGTACGATAATGCACCGAAAGACAACGCAGTAACTATATGGTTGAACGAGGGACCAAAGAAGTCAGAGAAGTCACCTGACTTTGGCGGCAAGGGTTTAATTAGGGGGCAGGTGATGCGTGTCTCTGGCTGGAAAAACATAACCAAAGACGGCAGAAAGACTATTAACCTGCGCTTTCAGTTGCCGGATGGTGAAGAGCCTGCGCCAGTTAAAAAAGAGGAGCCGGATGACGACTGGTTCTGAAAGGAGAACCCCGAGTTTGCAGAGATTGTTGAGCTGGTGCATAAGCACTTTGGTGAACCCGAAAGCATAAGGACAAGGCATGGAACACCCAATAACGTTTCACGACGGCACTGAAAAGACCCTCTCCTTTAGAGAGGACAAGCACTGGTATAGTGTTGATGGGGACTATGTCCCCTCTGTAACAACCATCCTCAATGTAATCAGCAAGCCTGCCTTGATGCCTTGGGCTGTTAAGATGGGGGCTGATTGGTTCGAGTCTAATTGTGAATCATTCTCAAACGCAGAGTTGTCCATCAAGGACATGGTGAAGGGAATCAAGGGAGCGTACCGTAAAAAGTCTCAGGACGCTCTCAACATAGGTGAGGCTGTCCACGCTTGGTGTGAGCAGGCCATCAAGTTCAAGCTGGGCGAGGGGGCGATGCCATCCCTGCCTGACAACGCTATAGTCAGAGAGTCCATTGAGAACTTTAGGGACTGGACTAAAGAGAACGACGTCAAGTGGCTCTCCTCAGAAGAGAAAGTCTATAACCGCAAGTACAAGTACGCTGGGACAGTCGACGCTGTCGCAGAGGTTAACGGCACCTTCGGGGTTATAGATTTCAAAACGAGCAAACGATTGTACGATGAATATGACCTGCAAGTCAGCGCCTATGGTGAGACCATTGAGGACATCTACGGCAGAGACTGCGAGTCATCTTGGCTCCTGAGGTTCGATAAGGAAAATGGATCTTTTGAAGCGAGGGAGCTTAAAGGAGAGGACCATGCTGAGAACTTCATGGCCTTCTATGGAGCGTTGTCGCTGTATAACCGACTAACTGTTCTCAAGAACAGGAGGAAATAATGACTCTTGGATTAGCAAGCTGGCCTAAAGCGGTGTGGCGAGGTGCTTGGGAGGTGAAACAGGGGGATGATAAGGAACGTCCTATAGAGGTTATTGTCCCGGACGTACCCCATGAAGGGGCGCGGCTTACAAAGAAACTCACCACCGACATGGCAGTGGAATTAGCTGACAGCTTACGGTCAAACGTACTTGATGTGGAGGAAGCTCATAAAAGCTTCTGTCACCACAGTCAGATAGATTTCACAACCTTTGATGGGTCCATAGTAAGAGTTAGAGCAAAAGATGTGCGTCACATATCAAAGAACGGGGAGAAGGCAATGTTCCCGTTGGTTGAAGGGGAGAAAAAATCCTTCATCACCTTGGAGGTGACGTCAACCGAAGCCGCACGAGTTATGGAATCAATGTGGCGCGACGCAGAGGAAGAAGGTAATGAGAAAAGCGTTTTTCGACATCGAGTGTAATCACTTAAATGCAGACTGGGGTCTGCTGATCTGTGCCTGTATTAAGTGGAGCGATAAGAAAACAATCGAGACGTTCCGCATCACTGACCACAAGCAGAAGTCTCTGAACGATGACAGCGGAGTTGCCTGCGCTATAAGAGACTCTCTTGAGGACGCTGACATCATAGTCACTTGGTATGGTAAGAAGTTCGATGTACCCTACCTGCAATCCCGGCTTCTAAAGTGGGAGAAGACTATTATGTCACCCAACATATCTCACCTTGATCTCTGGGCTACTGCTAGGTACCAGCTCAGACTGTCGAGCAACAGGCTCGCCAACATTGAAAGGTTTCTTGGGCTACAAGCAACAAAAACTCCCATCAATCAGGGAGCTTGGATCGAAGCGCTTGCTGGTTCTAAGAAACACATGAAGATCGTGGTCGATCATTGCAAGCAGGATGTATTGATGTTAGAGGAGGCGTATAACAAGATGCTACCTCTAATAAAGAATCACCCTCACCTTGCTCTCAGGGGTGGGCCTTCGGATGGTTGTCCAAAGTGTGGCTCCATCAATATGGAAAAGATGGGGCACCGGATAACTAAGGTAAGAAGGTACCAGCGGTGGAGATGTAATGATTGCGGCTCAACCTGTAGCACTCGGGTCCAAGACAAAAGGGAGCCACTCAAGTTTGTCGCTTAATGGTACAACCTCCTCAACACAGCCCTTGGGAAAGGCTGTAATGCCGTAGAGTATGGGTCTTGCCTCACCCTTGGCTTCATCAGTAAAGTCTTCGAAGTCAAGGGTCGAGGCGATCTTTACGGTATCATCGGTATCACATACCAACCACCCAACAGAATAGAATGAAGGGCACTCCACTTCTTTAGCCCTCGTCCAGCTGTCATCAGCTAGGACGTCTCTCCACTTAACTACGACGAGCTTTTTTTCTTCCGCTCCAGTGGGCCGGGAAGTACCCATCCCAATACCATCGGTACGAATATCAACAGCAGTAAGAACCATCCTCCCATCTCCACTAGGGAGCCTAACAGACTCCAAAAATTATCTGGTGCACAATCACTCATAACTTTCTTTCCTGCGCCCCCAATCGAGGTCGCCTCCGTTACCACATCCGCAACTGCACTCGTCACCACAGCTCCCGCCACAGGAGCAAGAATCCCCGTCGATACAAGACCCCCGGCAAGCGCACCCGACCCTCCGGCTAGCCCCACTATACTGGCCTTCTTCAAAGTAGTGCATCCTATTAAACCTATCAGTGAGAGGGTTAGACAACTTCTTGAGGTGAAGACCACCAGCCAGTGACCCAGCCTACCAGAGCTATGATCACTATGATCCCCACGGCTGCCCAAAACCTTTTCTTTCCAGCGGTTAAATCTTTCCATTTTTCCATAATATCTCCTGTCATCTGAGTTATTTCTTTTACTTCGGGTGCTTGTACCTTGACGCAGTGCCTTTAGTCTTCGACATCTTTCTCCCTTTTTTCACACCAGCTGCATAGTGTGTCTTAGCCGCAGATCTAGCAAGATTCCGAGCTTTTACGGCTTTAATATAGCCTGCACTTTTGGTCTTGCCCTTGAACTTAGCTTTAAGATCAGTGGGTGCCTTCTTTTTCGTAGGCTTACCAACTTGACTCACCTTTTTTCCCTGCGTCTCTGCTACCCGCCCCTTTTTGTAACCAATCTTACCAAACTTCTCCTTCATCCTACTCTTTATGGATGACTTTCTTGTAGAACTTAACTTAGCCATGTTATCTCCTTGAATAAATACCACACCAAAAAACAAGCGGCAGTAATGTCAACACATACCGACCAACACAGGTATACCCTAAGTAACCATTTAGGACAGTTCCTGATTAAGTTTATGCACTTCATCCGATACCTTGGAAGTAAATATAGAAGGTAACAACCCATGAACCAAGGCAGTCAACGACAAAAGAAATAACTTCAAGGCAAGTCCCCACGCAAAATGTAGATGTCTCCCCCATGATAAATTTATGTCCTTTAAGTGACTCATTCTATAATCCTCGCTACTACGATGTTCCCTTCCTTGTTTGTTTTTAATTCGACCTTCCGCTTCTCGCAGGTGAAGCGAGTCTTCCCGGATGCCGTGTCTTTCCATCCATTTCTTTTCAAGGTACGTTTCATGCTCAGGCATCCTGACATCCCCATTTCAACCCACTGACCAGTGCTTGGATTTTCCCAGTGGCCCATCCATTCCTTCAGATTATCGTTCATGTATAGTAGAAGAACAAACATTACTTCCATTAGTGCGCCCCGTTTTGTGATTTAATTTGAGCAACCTTGTCCTTGAGTATTTCCACCTTGGCCTCAAGTGCTTCGATTCTCTGACGATAGAAGTCAAGGGTAAGTGCCTGCTGCCTGTCGAATGGAGCCTCACCCCCCTCTATCATTGCCTGTAGCTTCGCAAATTCACGGCTTAGATGTTCTATTAACATATACTGTTCGGCGTCATCGGGGAGCGCTCCAAGCTCGCCCCTCGGCCACAGCTCACTAAAGTTACTGTTTTTAGTGACAGCTGATTGCATAAGAATGTAGTTCGTCTCCACCTTATTTAGACGCTCCAGCACTCCGAAGTAACCCCATGCTCCCACGCAAACTGCACCGATCAAACCGATCAGGTTCCTTACGGGCATACCTACATTCGTTTTATCGCTTAGTGCAACAACATCATCCACCACTACTTAACCACCTTGTGAATAGTGAGCCTCCTACTCCTGACAGCCCAACGGTAGCGAGGACTACACCGATCCCAATTCCTCTCGTTCGTTCAAGCTGTTGGTCCAACTTGTCCAACCTGTCGTTCTGCTCTCTAACCATAGTCTCAAGGCTGTCGACCTTCTGGATTAATTTTCCAATCTCAAGATCGCTAACCTCACTCATCATAATTCCTCAAAGTTCTGTTGTACTTCTTCTTTAGGAGGTGCCATACCCTCTGGCCTTGCAAACGTCTGTGCGTTTAACCCAGAAAATATCAAGCAGGTTCTCGCTTCGCTAATATGTAAAACAGCGGCAGTCTGAGTGTTAGGGTTATGCACAACCACTATACCTGTAATGGGTGTCTCCTCGAAGGTCATCATTATATTCACGGCGTAGTCAACCGTAAGCGCCCCCATCATTTCGGTCATGCCGGGGGTACAGATAACCGGGAACGATACCATTAACTTCTGGGCATTCTCTGGTGCATCGGCCTTGGCTGTCATGGCTCCATATATACCGTACAGAAGAAGCCACGCTACCAAAAGTATTTTCACTGTGGGCTTCCGCGCCCAGCCCCACCAAACTCCTCATCAAGGAATGGGGATAGAAGTCCTCCGACCATAGCTGGTGCAACGTTTGGATATTCCTCCTGTACAACAGGCTCTGTCTGAATGCCTGCCTGACTTGGGAGCATTGTGTTGACAGCCTTACCGGGGTAAACGCTCTTGCCACCATACGCTTCCATCTGTCCTTTCAAGAGAAGCTTGTTCGCTTGGTTGACGGCACCGACATCCCTCATCAAGTTAATGCCGGGTATGTTAGCAGCCCTTCCAAGGATGTTCTGGAATATAGAAGTGTTGGAGAAGTTTGCACCCATGTTCTGTTTCTTCATTACGCGAGCAGAGTTATAGAGGAACCGACTGAGCATCTGCTGGTCCTTAATGTCAAACATAGTATTCAACAGGCCAGGATTTTCCCTCTTCAATTTATACCAAAATCCAAGCATCGTCTTCGGGACAAAGTCCCCTGATTTATTCCTTGCGTTTTGTATCATGCGTAGGACAACCTCGTCCCTTATGCCACGCCACCCGTCACTCATAACACCGAGTCTCTTTTTAATCTCAAGAAGGTTCCTGTTCAAGAATGGCTTAGACAACCACCCAGTGTTAGTGGTGTTCAGAATAACATTAGCCGCCTCGTCTGGCATGAGCTTAATCACTCCCTGAGAATCAACCACCTGTGAGGCTAAGAAATTGGGGTCTTCTTTTGTTGTGGCCTGCCAATCCTTGCCAAACTTCCTTCTCAGGTTAACAGCTTGTTGCCAGAACTGTATGTTCTTCGGGTTGCCTAAAACAGAACCCTTCGTTATAAGATCATTGATATAATCATCGAAGTTCCTGACCATACTTTGGACTGCCATTGACCCAGAGGGGTCCGATCCCTTCAGGGTTGTAGCTGCCTTAGAAGCCTCTGACCTCCACTGAAATAAAGATCCTATGGTTGGTCCTGAGTCTTTAAAATGAATCCCAAGCTTCCCAGATGCAGCTAAAATATCATCCAACGCACTCATGTGAATGCCATAAGCATTCGTGGCTTCTAGAGTACCCCCACCACTGACAAACCCAACCTGATCTCTTAGAACCTGTCGTTCAGTTGTTGGAAGAAAAGCCACCGTCCTTTCGGCATCTCCAAACATTACCTTGAATGCTTGGTGGTCCCTAGCAGATAGAATCCCAAGCTCCGCAAGGGTTCTGGATAGAGCAGTGTCCCTTGTTGCACCTCCAGCAAGCGTCTCTGCTGCTGACTCAAGCTTCTGAGCCTGCGTTGTACGCTGTGCTTCCGCAATATCCTGCGCGGCACTCCCTCTGGCTCCAGATGAAAGGAGATACTCCTGCTGCTGGGTGGCGGTCCTTTGTGACTTTTCACCAGCCGTTAATGGAACGGTCAGATCCTCATCAAGACTCCTTGCTACCGTCTCGGAAACAGCCCCCTCGGTACCGAACTTACGTTCCATCTCATTAAACCACCTCCGCATTTGAGGTTCTAGCTCGGTGACATCCATCCCAGCCTTCTCGAGTTCCCTTATTGCTTCTGGACTCAAGCTACCACCTTTAAACCAAGAGGCAGCTTTATTGTAAACTCCCCTTGCCAAAAGACCGCCGTAGTGAATCACCGGAACACCCAGTGCCCCAAGAGCACCGATGAGAACTGCTCTTTCTGCCTCTGGCTGTGGGCCTCCCAAAGACCAAGACCCAACGTCCCTTGTAGCAGCTACTCCTGTAAACGCAAACATACTTCCCAACATACGCTTAAGCATATTTCCGTAGGCGTAGAAACGACTTCCTGCTGAGTAGGAGGCAAGCTGTCCACCCAATCTTTCCATATCTGCAACAGAAAGGCCCGGTTTGTTTAGATAGAAATCAGCCCCATCTAAAGTTAGAACGGTGTTACCGTATTTGTCACGCCAGAAATCAACGCCAGCATCGTTGCCGAAAGTCTCTTTGACAATCCCGGCAAGCTGGTAGTCATCTTCGGTAACAGCCCTGCCAACACCGATCTTCGCTGACATCTCTGGGGTGTATCGACTGTCACCACCCCCGTAGAATGTGGCGTCTTCATCACCACCCATTGCCTCCCAAGCGCGACGGTCTGTCAGCTCCGGGACTTCAGGAAATTCAGTTCTTTTGGTACCTATGAAAAGATCATGTAACATATCCATGAATCCACCCTTGGTCTCTTTATTGGCCCCAAGAATATTCAATATCTCAGTTGGTGAGTTATTAGGCAACCGACCGTACAACCTTTCATTCCTTTCTTTCTCAAGGAGTTGCTGAATCCCTGACTGCTGTTTTCTTGTAAGTTGTGTCATAGCATCCTCAATTAAGGGTCACTTCGTACAATAACCCATCCTTAACAATCCACCACTTCCCGTCGTACGTAAACGGGGTTAAAATATCTTCATTGCCCCACATACCCTTCTCCCCTTGAGGCTCAGGAATTACACTGTACGCACCGATATTCGCCGGGATTCCTTCCTTTGGTTTATTGAGTTCGGTATAAGTTACATACGCGTCTCGTGGTATTATCCCACCAACTCCAGCCGAAGGGCCTTCAGTATCAAAGTTCTCCCACTTAGCTACTTCGGGCTGCATGATCATCCACTGAGCAAACTCAGTCGGCACATCAGGCCACCCACGAGGCTTCCCAGTCTCTGGTAGTATTTCGTTAAAGTACCGATAAGCCGCTTTTTTATAATCAAGGATTTTAAGATTTATATTTTTTAGTATTCTAAGGAGATCCATGTTACCCTTTGGTGACTTACTCAACTCAGGTGCTATCTTCAAAAACATCATCATCTCACGCTCGGTCACATTACCCTTGGTGAGCTGGATGTTCCTCGCACCTAAAAGAGTAGCCAGAGAATCAAAGAACTCCGCATCCCTTACGAGCATATCTTTGAGACCGCTAAACCTTTTCTTCTGGTTACCAATAATCTCTCTTTGTTGATCGCTTCCACCAGCAAACGCCTGATCAAAAAACCTCTTCGCCATCATGTAAGGTCTTGTAATTGGTCCGGTCTGAAGTTGACCACTCTCAAGTAGATTGATAGCGTGGTCTATTCTTTGGTTATCAATGAGTGCGTTAGAGTATAGTTGGTTTTTGTCAAAGTATAACTGGAATATCTCTTCGTTGATTTTTTTGTTGATGTCTATCAGAGACGTAGTTTCGACCTTTGCTTCATTGATCTCTATAACGCTCTCGGGAGTTGACTGCCAACTTGACATCAATTCTGCGGCTTTTCTGTTTACAAACTGGCCCTGACTAACACCTGCTTTCCACTGATTTAACTTCTCTTCTTCCGGTAGAGCGTCCCAAGATTGCTGGGCTATGAACATAGCCTGTTGCATCGTCTGCCCCATCGACGGGTTGTTGGCGTGGTAAGCCGTACTGAGCTTGCCCATCTGCTCAACGGTCGCACCCTGATTAGCTGCATCCCGTATAATCTTAGGGAAGGATTCGTCGGTATAGAAGTCCTGCGCTATCAGTCTGTCTGCGGTGTCCTCGGCGTTTGTTCGCTCCAACTTGAGGCGTTGCAAGACCTTGGTCATGAGAGCATCGCCACGATTGGTGCCTAATACAGCATCACCTTGTCGCAGTTTATTAGCCCTTTCAGTCGCATACGCGAGAATCTCTCGCTCTTTATCGTCCATGTCGGTCAGGAGTGTCCAAGCATTACCTGTACCTTGTGAATCATCAGCGGTGGTCTGTGGAAGAGACGTACTAACCTGAGTGACCCTTTGGTCAGTCAGTCCTTGCTGATCTGTGTAATTCTCAACTGTAGTCTTGACTGGGGGCTGTTCCTGTAGGAACCCCAGAGACTTCGGCCTTAAGAGGTCATCAAGATCTTCTTGTGGTAGTAAGGAAAATTGACCCATACTTAACTCCCTAAAATTGTCTTCCAGTATTCATCGTCTGTGCCCATGATTCCAAGCAAGCCACCAATTTGGGCGGGAGGGAAGGTAGATGGCACAGGCCCAAAGCCACCGGGCTTATAGGGCGCGTCCGTTTCTACTTTCATGCCTGCCCAATCGATAGGTGAAACCCCGGTAGTTCCTCCGGTAAAAGCAGCAGGTGGTGTTTTCCCAGCGGAAAAGCTTCCACCCATTAGCTTATAATAATCCGTCCACATTTCCTCCTCCTGCCCATCTGAATACTTCTTTATCCAAGGCATAACAGAGTCAATCGCCATTACAGCCTCCCCAAAACCATCGCATAATTAACAAACTTTATCCCGGAGCTATACTCTCCAACAGCCTCTGGCATAACCTTCTCAACATCCTGTGCCATAAAGCCAATGTGCTTCTCAGGACTCCAGATGTAATTGAATAGGTAAACCGGGAGCATCTTGAGGTATCCAATAACAGAGATATTCTCCTTAACCCTGACATCGCTCGTCGCAAACATCTTCGCGAGAGCCAGCGCAGTGCCTGCCGTAGACAGTGCACTTGGGTTTGCAGTCGATTGACCTCCGTAGTCCCCGCTGATCATGGACATATAGTTCTGTAGCTCTGCCTGCGGTCTCATGGTCTCGTAGTTGTACCGCTTCATGTTTTCGTTCATCTGAGCCTGATCCATAGCTCGGCGCTGTGCGCCTATATTAGCCCCTATCTGCATCAACCCTATGGGCTGCTGCATTACATTCCCATACTGGCCCATGTTCTGCAACCCAAGCTGCCCTGCGGCCTGTTGTGCGCTAGTCTGGTATTGAGCTGCGGGTAATCTCCTATCCTGTGCGGCAGAAAACGCATCCGCATACATCCCGGTAGACTGCTTGGTCAGTCTGTCTATCGCCGAACTGACAGCGTTAGAGGCGACCATATCTCCCCTTGAACTTCCTCCGGGCTGGTACTGTACCTGTTGAGTACGTATGTTAGGGAGTATCTCGCTCTGTATTGCGCCAAGCACATCCTGTGACATATCCTTGGTAACTTGTGTAAGTGCATCGGTGTTTACGTTACCAGCGAGCAGATCACTCTGCTGTGTAGGAGTAAACGCACCTTGGGCCATGTTCTTGGACAAACCATAAGTATCAAGGTAATGCTGTCCGGTAGCCTGCTGATAAGCCGCAGTCTCAGGACTTCTCATGTAGTTCAACATGGCATCCTGCGACGCCATCTGCTCTGGGGAAAACCCAGCAAGAGTATCTGTCCAGTCTTTACCGTAGTAATCGGGCATTCCTTTATCTAAAAGACTGCCTGCTGACCTAAAGCCTCGCTCAAGGAAGTCTTTTTGTTTGCCCCACGGTTCTGTTCTAGTTGTTGATGATCCCATTATGTAATCCTCTATTCTGTCGCCGGAGCCTTCTTCTTTTTACTTCCAGATCCCTCAATATGAGGGGGTGCCTTCCATCTCTTGCCCTTTGGTTTCTTATAAGGAGTCTTTAAGTATTGAAAAGGAGTAGCACCACCGTACGTTGCCGTAAATTCCGGGGTGTACCTCTGAAACATAAGTCCCTTGTTCTCTCCCAGATTAACTCCAGAATCCCAAACACCAGTTCCGGGCTTAGTCATAAAGCGACTCAAATCCTGCGCCTTAAACGACAGGTTCTCCTTTAAGACGGTGTCGACCCAAGGATGTGATCTTGGGTTGGTTATATCCTGGTCTGTGGTGGTGGTAGTAGTGGTGTCGGTGTCAGTGTCGGTGTCAGTGTCGGTAGTGGTGGTAGTAGTGTCAATGTAATCTTCATACCGTGTGTTTGGATCGCCCGGCTTAGAACCGTAATCAGAAAACAAATCCTTCCACGCGTCTGAACCCTTCGTATAATCAGTCGCCCCCATGTACTTCCCTATCATCAAGGCATTATCTTCTGCGGCGTGAGCCTGTCCAAACGCTTTCTTCGCTGCTGCGAGGTCGTTGATGTTGCCGACTGGCATACGCTTAATCCAGTAATCGGCCTGCTGATCTGGGGTAAGGTTCGGGTTTCCTGTATTCTTAACCTTACTCATATCCTTGCCTGTGATCTTCGCCTCAATCATAGCCCACGCGTTTTTAAGGTCTGGGTAATGATCCACATAAGCAGTGAAATCAACGTTTGGCTTGTACTTGGAATAAGCCTGTTTATAGTTTTTCTTTCCCATCAGTGAAGTCTCCCTTGTAGGGGCTTAGTTAATACCACTCCTGTCTCCTCCCAGTCTTTTAAGATTCTCCCCCACTTCCTAGTGGCGCAAATCTCAACTGCGGTACACCCGCATTGAATTCCAAACAACTCGACAGCAGCGTAAAGACTATCAAGTCTCTTTAGCAGTCCAGAACCACCTATAGCAACAACACGAAGAACCTTTTTTCTCGGGTGGAAAGCAACCTCAGTAATTGCTGACATTATCAACTCTCCGTTAGATACAGCAATCCATAGTTGCATCTCTCCATCGACAAGCGGAAGAAAGAAATCATCCGCCTTCCATTCTCCGTCTGAAAATGGCTCTGCTTTAGCTATAAGCTCCTTTGCTCTCCCCCATACCTTTGGAACATCCTCTGGTGTAAGAACACTTACAGAGCAGTCATCCTTATCAGGATAACTTGTTCCATGTGTTGTTGAAGTAAGCATATATACCCTCTCCTCCTGATCCTGGATTCCAATTTGTTCCATCAGCGTACCTGATATCACCATCTCTAGGCTTTGCGGGGTCTACGTGAGTAGACTCTAGCCTGAACGTATCCAGATTAAACAGTATGTCACCGAGCCTGTTTAACTCGTTGAAAAGATAATCTGGGAGTTCTTCTGGTTTTACAGGGGCTGGGTTGGGTGACCACCTGTTAACACTCTTTACATCTTTAGATGGCGCGTTAGCCATTAGTACGCCCTGCTGCCTCGTCTACCCCTTGGGGTTACTTCAAATTCTATCCCGTGTAGCTTCCAATCAATATCCGACGTCGACTCAAACTTCACACCAAAGAACTTTCCAGTCGCTCGACATGAAACTTTTGATTGAGTATTGGGGTTAAACAGATACGGAGTTCCACCAGTATCTGCATTCCAAGTAATGCCTTCTTCTGTAGACATCTGGGTTCCAATATATACATTGATAGTGTTGTCTCCCGACACCTCTAGTTTGGGCCATATAGCCGAGACAAACTTCTGCGAAGAAGGGTCGCCAAGATCATAACCAGTTCGTTCAATGTAGGAGGTCATGTTGGTCCCGTCTTCCTGATTACCACGATCATCCCTGTACAGTTTTGGCATATCGACATAACCACCACTTGAATAAGCAGTATAGCCGGAACCATCGACAGTAGAAGATAGGGCAGAATTACTATACAAAGCAAATGTCGTTGTAGAATATCCTGTAACCTTTGCGTAGTAGGTCTGAGCATTTATCTCTGTCATGCCAACAACACCGCTTATAGAGACTAAATCACTATCAGCAAGACCATGAGCTGTGGATGTAATAACCACCGGGTTGGCAGCAGTTGCCCCGCTTATGGTAGCCTTCTGGTCTGGTTTGGCAAACACCATATTTTTCAAAACATTATCGTAGTTGCCAGTTCCCCAAATCCCAGCACCAGCATTCCATTCTTCAGAATGGTCGTTCCAAGTTGTGCCGGTTGTTATAGCAGCTATCCCAGAGTTAATATGATATAGATCAGGGATACTCCGCAACGAGAAGGTGTTATCTTTCCAGTTCCATATCAAAGCTTTATTAGGTATTGAAGATACCCCGGCAGGGTAACAAGCAAGCATCTCATTCCTTGCGTAGTCCGCAGCCACAAATACTTTTTCGTAGTTATCACCGTTCAAATCAGAGAACATTTCCCTGCGAAGCTTGTTGGGGAGAAGGGGTGTAACCTGCTGACCGTTAGTTATATAACAATCCGAGTTTCCTATAAAGAAATGACCACCCTCATATTCAGCTACTGCATTTTTAGCCAATAACCCTATAGTGGGGGATAACAACTTGAACGAGAAGATGTAGGGAGTCCCTACAAAGTTCATAATGTAGATTGAATCTTCCTTATAAATCAGGAATGAGTCTCCGTAAGGAAGTCCATCAATTATCTTTCCGGGAGTGTCAGTTAATTGATACTCGCCAGCATCAAGTGTTGCATCTCCTTCTGCCCAGGAATTCGGTGGATTCAAGGCAGCTGCCTCTGTAGACCACTTTACCAGATTAGGGTATTCATCCCCGCCTATCTGCCAGTTCAATCCCACAAGGAAAGTTCTAAATGCAGATATAGATTTACAATAACTAGTAGAGGCAGGCCAGTTCTTTAGCTCTCTAAGGGGAGTAGTCCTACTCGGAACCCCACTCGACAAAGGCCACATCTGTGCAGTATCGTATCCGTTAGTGGCAACCAACAACCCGTTTAGGAGGGTTACACTCCAGTTCTGGTTAACCGTTGAGCTGTATTGATTATCTCCGGTAGCTGTACTTCCTGTGGGGGTAACAGCTTCATTGTCGGGGTGGGCATTAGCCACCGTTAATGAACTTAAAGTATTGGTTCCTGTGTTGTTCGCACCATAGGAGATTTCCTCGTACAGGTTAGTAGTGGCATCATCCGTCAGGTTTGTTCCTATCGCAATCGTCCCAGAAGATGGGAAATACGATGTATCGTCCAGAACTATAGTTACATCGGAGGCGGATAACGCACCATTCAACTGACCTGTCTTCTGTCTGGTAATATCCAACCATGCGCTGCCAGTCCATACTGCGACATTGCTTATTCCAAATGCAAGCCAATGATAGACCCCACTATTATCAAGGAAGGGGAAAATGTAGTATGCACCAAACGGAAGAGTAGCGAAAACCTCCTCGTACCCAGCGCATTTCTTTACACCATTATCTAGGAACCTGACATTATTGCCATCGCTCCAAACATTAGGCGGTAGTTGATAAGGGGGTGTATCCCTTATAATCCCTACCTTACCAAGGTCATTGATAGGTATTAACTGCATTATTCAGGTGGTGTTGGCCAAGTGATATTGAATGGGTCGGGTTGGTTAGTAATATCCCTTAACGCCTGTCGATATGTTTCCCACTCCGCTTTCTTCTCCGGGGTTAGAGGAACATCATCTAGCTGCGTCCAATCGCAAGAGAGTAATTTCCCATCCCTCTGCCTTCGCACGGTTACCCACTGTGTGTCTGCCTCAGCACCCTGCACTTCTGACCAAGATGGTTTTTTAGAGGGGTCAAGAAAAACAACGCTAGTGTCGTAATCACTTGAACTAGACACCTCCGTTTGTATAATAAAATCCGCACCAGAAGATAGTCTGGCTAAAGTGTCGCTTAATAATCTGGTGTTCATTAGGTTGCTATCTCCCATACCATAACCGTACAGCCCATGTTAAATTGTGAGCCCATATCTCCGGCATTGGTACATTTAGTATACATTTTGAAACTTTGCGCTCCCGCTCCCGGCGTTGGACAATTAGCATTTGTCACTTTATACATCCAAGACCACCCCGCTCCTACATCCCATGTTACCCCAGTACCTTGACCAACATCCTCCATTATCATAATTGGCTGATCGTTATTAGTGTCAACTATGAGCGTTCCAGATGAATCAGTTAATATGGCGTATACATAGTCCTCCGTACTAGTCGAAAAATTACTATATGTATTTTGGAATATATTGACATTGACATACAAATCGCTGGAAGCAGTTAGTTTGGTGTGGGAAAAGGCAAGACCTGTATCCGCATAAGTGGCACTTCTCACTGAAGCATTACCAGTTAATCTTGCGTGTGTTGTGGCTAAGACGCCACCAGCCTCAGAAGCTGCTAAAATTACCCAACCATCATCTGCCTCATTACGCATATTGAGAAGATTATTTGTGGTATCAAACCATAACTGACCAGCAGATGTGGATGAAGGGGCAGTAGCTTTCGTATGGATGCCGTTTATTGCTGCGTCTGCATTTGGCAGGGATGCCTTTAGAACAGTCTTTATAAGACGTAAATGGTCATCGCCCTGACTGATAGCGTCAGTTCCTGGTGGATTTGCGGATACGAGTCCGCTAATGAATGATGCGCTTTCTAATGCCATAATCTAACTCCATCCTAGTGCGGAAGCATCCGTATAGGTCATTACAATATCCCCTTTCAATGGTTAGGGCTTTACCGGCCAGCTAACAGCTTGTACTTCTTCTACGGTGGTTAGTCCTGCCGGAAGATCACGCAGTGCCTGACGATAATCAGTCATGTCCTGCGACATCACTACGTCAGATAATGCGTACCAGTCTGTAGAAGCCAGATTACGGTTACGGTCATCCCTTAATCCGACTATTGCCCGATCAAAAGCACCCGCTGCCCATGCAGCTTCTTCTGCATCTCTTGCTGCTTCTTCTTCCGGTGTAAAGTCAATCCGTACACCGTTTACCATTTTATGTCTTGCCATCTAAATTGCTCCTAAAGTTAAGCTATACCATACATTTGTATTACACCATCAAAGTTACCACTGGTCATCTTGAAAGAAATCTCATCAATTGCTGACGTTGTGTTTACGTAACCTGCGACGTAATTATCGCTAGTCCTATTAACAGATATATAATCATTCATTCTTGAATAGAAATGCTTCACATAAGTTGTGCTTGAAGGGTTAAATAAATGCAGGATTCCTGCTGCGCTTTCATCTCCGCCGTTACCCTGAGCTTCTGTGATAGCTTGGTAAGAAGTTCCTTGAGCCTGATCTCTTGCTGTCGTATAAACAACATTAGGCGTATCTGAGTCATCTTCCTTGTGAAAGGCTTGATGATAAGTGGTTGTCATAACTTCGTTATAACCAGATTCATCAACAGCATTAACTTGAAATCCAAAATGAACATCATCCGTAGCCGGATTTATATTATAAAACTTGAAAATATATTCCCCGTAAGTTGAGTCAATCCCAGACGTAATTGATGCTGATGCTACGTTGGAATAATCCTGATCGTGGAGCAGAACTACATCTCCTGTGCTGACTCCCGCTACACCAAACAGTGTTGCTTTGTGAAACCCTAGTGGCATCAGCCCATATCCAAACCGGCGGCAAACCCATACCAGATTGTTCCCGCATCAATAGTGGTGAAGGTGATTATGTCTATACCTGAACTTGTGAGCGACGGCCCTGATCCACCCGCCCAATCTACAGCAGCGGGCCAGTTCACAGTCTGGCTTCCACCGTTAGTGAGGATCAGAGTAAATGATCCCGCTGTACCTGTAGTTGGAGAATTGGAGAAGGTAAACGTGGTTTCGGACGTATCAACCGTGCCTGTAACAACGTTGCCAAGGGTTAGGTCGATGTCTTGTGCGCCACCGCCAATAGCCCCTATAGCGTTTACTGTCTCACCATAATCCTTCATCACCGGACGTTGAACGATGTTATCACCCATTTGGAGGACATCAGCATCCACAGTAAATGTGTCCCCGCTATCTCCCAACGTAAATGCAGTTCCTGTCGATGGACTGACCTTGTTAGTTTTTACTTCGCTCATAATTTATACCTTTGGATGCCTTGCTTTAACTGCCTGACGCTCTGCTTCAAGCCGAGTAACTGATGCCATGCGCTCTTCTACTACTCCTTCCCAGAGGGCCACGATTAACTCATCGAGACTTGGGTATTCTCCCTTCCTCTTCTGATCATATGTCCTAACATCCGGCTCAACAGGTCTAGCAACAAACGAACCGTTGTATTCGCCGCCGATCCATGCGCTCTTGTCTGCTTGGATAAGTTCACCGTCAACGGGGAAGTCAGATACTCCATCCCACTCCACCATGTTAGTGACAATAGAGTCTTTTACGATTGCATATTTCATTACTTGTACTCCCAGACAATGATTATCCCACCTGCGCCATTGCCCCCACGCCGACCATCACCACCCCCACCGCCTGATCCATATCCAACTGCATCATTTTCACCGGCTGCCTGATACGCAGACGACGCAAGATACCCCCCTCCGATACCTAATTGCGAATCGGGCGTTCCGAAACCATATCGCGAGGAACCACCTGCTCCACCAGTAATGTTTATATCTCCATTGGTGCCACTACCACCGGCAGTGTATCCATAAGTATCTTCTCCAATTCCCGCACCACCCGCGCCACCAGTAACCGTTGTACCACCATCTGCCCAACTGGATAAACCTCCCGCCGCACCATCATTGGTATCTGCTGCGCCGCCTGCCCCACCGGCACCTATGGTAATCGTTGA
>Ga0209756_1002049_pt1 | contig 17841 bp, 8 predicted proteins | sample ETNvirenome_6_85_FD_184071 | JGI IMG/M metagenome (GOLD analysis project Ga0209756, IMG submission 184071) | Marine viral communities from the Pacific Ocean - ETNP_6_85 (SPAdes) (version 3) | ecosystem: Environmental > Aquatic > Marine > Oceanic | place: Pacific Ocean | collected 2013-06-19
ATCATTAAATATCCATTTTTAGTTTAAAGGTAAACTGATCGTTTTCTCTTTTTCTTACGGGCGTAGCAAGTTTAGCAATCCCAATTAAGTTCCTTTGATCATCATAGATTCCTATTTTAGAAATATAAGTTTCTTTCCTAAAAGATCCCGTATCATTAGTATACTCGTATTTTGCAATATTTTTAATTTTTAAGTTAGTTTTTTCATAATATCCCAACGAGCCCGTAGAGGCGCCTTGAGGATTAGTGCTTCCAAATAATTGCCCATATGAAAAACAAGTAGGATTATTAGAATGGTTTAAGTGGGTTTTATCGGCATGCGCTAGCATTGTCATGACAGGCACATATTGAGTGCCACTCATTGTCATCTCATATGAGGACATTTCCGTATCCGTTGAGGTGGATCCTGTTGCGCCAAAATAGATCCACTTAGGATTGTCAGAGGTGGCGCCAATATAATCTTCCGAATGTTCTGTCGTGATATCCCAACTACCAGTTAATAATAAAAATCCTTCATCATAATAAACAAGGCCGGCGACACTCCCCGATCCAGTGCTACCAGAAGGTGCCACCTGTATTAGGTTGCCATTCTCATAAACATCCTTAAGTTCACCAATTAAAGTTCCTGTAATATAAAACTTTAAACCTACTGTCCCTTTTTCTATTGAGGAGCCATAAAAAATACTAGGAACACTAAAGAGTCTCAACGTCTGCGAATCCTTATCGCCCAAAGAAGAAGAATAAGAATAATGATCGCTCAAAATAGTGTAGAAATTAGAAATATTCTTAAGCGCTTGCACGTGCAATCGACAACTTCCGCTGCATGAACTGTCATAATATTCATTATCTAAAGTTGCTGCCATGGGCAACGAGGCGGTGAGGGTTTCGCCGAACTGAAGGGTGTTGAAAGCAGACAGAGTAATGGTTTTATATCCTATTCTGCTAGAATCTTTTGTGATGAAGCCATAAGGACCTGGATCGGCAGAGGAGGATATCGTAGAAAGGCGACTTAGTGCTATGTTTCCATTAGAAATCCCAAATTCGTTAACATTATCATTATAAATTACAGAACCAGTATGAAGAACAAACTTTATTCTTGGGTGCGTTTCTATCCTGTTAAAAAGAATATCGTCTGGTTCGAATTTATATAGTGACATAATCTCATTTTCTAATAGTCTAGTCTCACCCTTAAGATGAGTTCGTTATTTGGATCCTTCTTTAGAGGTTCCGAAAGTTTTGCAACTCCCAACAATTCGTTATCTGCCGCATAGAGTCCTACCGTCGTGATAAAGGAAATCGGAGCGTCTGTTGTTTGTTGCTTGACAATGATTTGACTAGAACTCAAATAAGTTGGATTAGCGCTATAATTAAATTCATTATGATTTACTCGACAAAAATAAATTGTAGAGTTAAGTTCCGTAGTGTTATTAAATTCTAAATTATAAAACCGATGTCTCAGCGCGTTGGCGTTGGCAGTAATACTAGATCCTGACAGAGATCCACTTACTAGGTTTCCTGCATCATCCATTTCCAGCGCAGTAGCGCTAAATACCGAAGCGCTCAAGACTGCTACACCTGCTTGGTAATAAAGCAATCCCACTCCAGAACCATCGTTAATGTCAGCCGATGCGGTATATAAAATCCCATATTCCCCAGCCGGTGAATTTACACGAAATTCATTGGTAGCGCCATAGTCACCGATTACTGTGGCGGTTGCTGTGGGCCCATCAAAGGGAGTGGCATAGGCGGTACCAGATCCTAGAGTAAGAAGAAAAGTCTCTTTTTTAAGTTCATCTTTAGTTAATAGGCGAGCGAAATTTAAAAAATACGCTTCCTGAATCTTTGTCCCTCCCCCACTTATATTGCCATCTTGATCGAATTCTTGGATGCTTCCCGTAATATCGAGGCCCACCAGAACCTTTGCCATTTCATTGTACATATTAATCTTGTTCTTAATATCTTGCGCAGTCGTAATTCCATCAGCCGCGGCGGTGCCCGATAGCACTGAATTGGCAGAATAACCGCATGTAATATCAAAAATGTGATTCGCCGAGGAACTCAAATAAGGATAATCATAGACGCCCTCGAACAGATCCGACGTATATGTTTTGATATTGGCGCCGGCATAAGTGCCGGAAACAATAGAGCCCGTAATGGGGATTGCCTCGTGCAACAATGTACGTGTTGTTGTAATGTCATTGTTTAGAAAAGTTTTATAAGTTGTAGCCATTCTTTAACCTCGTTTTATTAATTAGACAATTTTCTTAATATATCTAACTGGAACATCCACTCTATAACCCGTAGTGGCACCAGTGACCTTGATGGTCGTATCTAAAGTATAAATATCTATTGAAGCGTCTCCGGGCGTGATCGTACTTTCTGATCCGAGTGTCTCAAACAAATAATTGCTCCCCTGCAAGTCTACCGAAGTCTGGATCTTAAATCGTAAGGACGTGCCTCGAGGGCCGGATATCACTTGTGCGGTAGGCTCGGTGTCTGTCCCGTCTCTTGGAAGATTAGTAATAAAATTTGCCGAAGTGGCTCCCATGGAAAGGAAGTAAGTTGCGATATTATCGTCGTCAACAAAAGAACTAACTGCTGCAACTCCTTGGAAGGAGGTGATGCTTCCAAACCTGTTATCCATTTCAATAATATACTGAGTTTCTTTTAAGTCTCTGTCGATAGGGTTCGTTGCCGATAATTTTGTAGTATCTAGCCCCTGATCTAATTGAATATAATTCTTAGAATCCACAGCCTGATCTCCAAGAAGGACACCTTCGGGAGTTCCGTTTTCGCCGGTGAGAATAGCATTAGAAGTAGTGTTATCTGCCGTAACCAAAAACGCATTCAAACCAGCATAAGTTTTGTTCGAAGTATCGAGAGTGTTAAGCATAATAATTGGCAAATACAAAAGATTAGTCCGCGTAAAAGTAATTAACTTTGATTGCATAGTTGAAGTATTGTTAGTGAATGCCTCGAACACGGGAGTCTTCATAATTTCCAAATCATAGTAAGCGGTACCGCTAAGATTGGTAGAATCATATTTTCCGTAATCTATCTCGTCATCTCCCAAGGCGAACTTAGCAATACGAAAAGATCCATCTCCCCTCGCCAGTCGCAAACGACCAGTATCAGTAAGAACTGCATCCAAAATAATATCGCCTGAATTGTCTAAAAATGCCATAATAAATCTCCTATCACAATAATTAGTATCAACTTTGCTTTAGTTGATGTTCTGTATTAAAATTAATTTTGTCGCTCTGTACTAAAATTAACATCTAAATCTATTTTCCTTCCGGTCTTTTTCGAAGTGAATCGAATTTTAAACTTTTTGCCCCACAACTTTTCATCAGCGACACCCAAAACTAAGTTCTTCACTCCATCGACTGTTTTAATATCTTCAAGGCCAAATGGGGAATTGGAGTCCTCTGTGTTTAATAGTCCTTGTGATGTAGTCGGCATTATTTGCACATATCTTTTCATCGTCTTCGTGGGCGCCTTATTAGCCATCTTCTCTTTTTCAAAATCTATGATCTTTAAAATCATATAAGGAGGTCCTGCTTTGGTTTTCATCTCCATCTCATAAACGGGTGTTGGATTTGAGAGATTGCCATGAAAGTCTACCGATCTCATTACATAATAGTATTTGACATTTGGCAGAATCTTATCTTCGTAAGCGGCTGCCGAAGCAGTATTATTCGTTGAAACAATTCTAATCTTTTTGCCCGCGAAATCTTTATACGAAGTTGGTTTTATGGTGGTTCGAAACACCTCAAAGGCAGCAGGAGGATCATCATTTTTAAATCTTATCTTTTTACCCTTTTCGCCTTGCGACAGTTTCAAGAGAGCAAATTTTTTCTTGTCACCTGGCTGGATGATTACCGGCTGCATCTTTACATCTCCAGTAGATCCGTTCATATTAATCATAATCTTATTGCCAATATTTTTAAGAGGGACCATAAGAACTTCGGGAGGCATCGGCGGATTATCCATAGGCGCAAGATCAGATACAGTGCCCATTGGCAACTCGTAAAGTCTCATCATAGGAGCGATTCCCATATCAATCATCGCAGTGGTTCTTCTTAGGTCGCCACCGGCCCTCACAAAACTAGCATAATTATAGCTGTTACCGACTACAAGAACATAAGAGGTGATAACATATTTATATCTTAATCCATATTTTACTTGAGTGTCTATAAAGTGACACTCGTCTAGGGAAGGTCCATTGGGGATATAATAAGTGGTAAGAAGTGTGCCCTTTTTATTATATTTTTGAATTCTGTAAAACAGTGTTTCTGAGTAGGATGGTGTGCCAGCGAGCATCTGATCTAAAGTTCGGCGTACCACCTCAACAGCCGAATTGACCGCCGCTCCAAGCCCAAGCAATTGCATTTGATTACGCCAGAATCTTTCCACAGCTGTAAGGTGCGTACCCTCATCAAAATTGGAAAGAACATTTCCTATTTCTATTCCCGGAAATTCTCCACCACTAAAGATGGTACCCTCTATCCATCCTTGAAAATCCCAGTATCTTAATGCTTTGCTAGAAAACCTAAATTTTTCTGCTGGAGGCTCATCCTCCATCGGAGAAGAAACATATTGGCCAGAGCTGACTCCATAGCGGGCAACTGTGCTAGCGCCCAGGACTTGAGTTATAAGTTCTTTTTCTAATCCCAAATCGCTAATTATATTTGAAAATCGACATTGGGGATCTGTGAGAAACTTTATTTCATTGTAAAACGGAAACATCATGGCTTTAGACGCTTCCGTTGTCAATAGAGATATTGCGTCATTACTAATCACATATGTATTATAGTCACTTGCCAGCCTATCGAGAGCCAACTGCCCTCCGGATTTCTTTAAAAGATTATTTGCATCCTGCGCGAATTCGCTAAAATAATCTGAATACTGCCCCACTATAATATCTTCGGATTTGCCGGCAAGAGCCAATAAGACTGATGCCTCTATATTGTGATAATATTTACCTGCATCTTTATCTTCAGTGGTTTTAAACTTTCCGTTAAGAAAATTTAATCTTTCTACATTTTCTTGGCCTACTGACTGTGCGTATAGAGTATAGAAATTCGGCAAAACATTTTCGCTAATTGAGGGGTTGTTTCGGAGAAACTTTTCGTAGCGAGGCACGAAAGAATTATAAACCGAACGGGCCTCTAGCCACGAAACCTTTGAAGTCAAATTTAGCATTTTTAAATTAGTAGCCCTAATAGGAAAGGCACAGTGAAAGTGAAAATCATAAAACACCTTATCTGAAGGTATGAGCAGGGCTAAGAGATTAAACCATTTAGCCTCCTCTTCATCGTCGGAGGGCTGTGACAAGAATGTAAACCGAATTGTACGGGGATTGTCTAAATTGTTTACTTCTATCTTCGCATGCTTTTCCATCCCCAACTCACTGCTATTCGCGTATTGAGGAATGCCATTAGAATCCACAATAAAATAGCGCTTCATCATATGCCTGAAGCGATCAGTAATCCCTGGAGACTTGCGTCCGGTCTTGTCCTCACTTACCAATCCGCCGTTTATATAAAAAACATTTCTTCCTGTTATCTTGCCGCTTCCCATAATTCTACTTTAATCTCCTCCTAAAAACTATTGCCGGTGCCAGATGATCCTGGTCCACTACCACCACTACCGAGGCCAGTGCTCGTCATTCCGCCACCAGATGAACCTGCTGAGAGAGATTGACCAACCTCTCTACTCCGTGTGGTTGAAGACCTGCTAACACCGGGAAGCCCAATGGTAAATTCATCTAAAACATAATTCTGTAATCTAGTGAGTGCTGACGTTACAATGCTATCCACCAACCTGCGCTTGGCCCCGTAGGCGCCTTCACCGGTAGGCATCATACCTTTAGACTCTAACTTTTGGACAATGTATGTGCGAATATTATCCATCTGTTCATTAAGATTGGCCGGCTTCAAAAGATCCCGCAGGTAGCTCTCGGTTTCTCCTGCCTCAATGGCCACCGCGGCTGCCTGGGTGTCGGCTGCTTTTTGGTCTATTTTCTTTTTCTTTTCCGTGTAATAAGTATCTTCTAAAAATCTCCGGTCGTTTTCTCTACAGATACCCCACTCCAGCACCTCGTCCTGGTTCAATTGCCACTGTGCTTGCTGGGCAAGCCTGACTGGGCTTGGTTCCCCGGTGCGCCAGTTAGTGCTCGTGTATGGTTCATTACCACACGGATTTCCTACATGGTCATTAACAAAAGTACCAAGATAATTCCGGCCACCGGGCTTTTTTCTGCCTTCAAAAACATCCTTATACCATTGCCATGTGTGGAAGATCATTTTCAAACCGTTATCATGATACTTATTCGAATAATTACCGGTGAATACTACTGCCATTTTTATTTCCTCCTCTCATTGTTATGATCAATCGGGATCCTCCGTCCAAGCCGCTGTTGCCTCAGTTCCCGCATGACGCCACTTTAAAAGCTTAGGAGGCGCTAAAGCCTCGTAAGATGTCCCGAAAACGGCATCATCGCCCACAGCACCTTGCCATGAGAGTGAAAGTTCTCCTGTCTCGGGATTCGTTTCCGGTCCAGAGCCAACAAATCCCATTACATAATTCTTCTCTCCATCTGAAAGCGTCTGGAAGTAGTGGACGAGCATATCATAGCTTGCATCCGTTGCGTCCTTTATAACTTTTCCTTCATCTACCGAATCGCTGGCGCGCTCGACGGCCACTGACATGGTTGCCGCCGCACTTGCTGTGTCTTCGTGGGGCGTGGTATTCGGCTGGCACGCTTGGAGTGCTGTGCGAATAATACCAGAAGTTTGGTTGGCAGTCATTGACGAAATCCTCTCGCCAAGCGTGCCACCGCTTGGGCCGGGGTTTTCAATGAAGGCGCTGTTCCCTATCTCCTCCATTAAACTAGCATATTCTGCCGCTTGTTCTGTCGTCATATAGCTTTGAAATGTTTCCAACCTATTAAAAGCATCATCGCCAACAACACCAGTCCAATCAGGCATGCCCTTTCGCGCACTGCCTCCCATCATCTTCGTGATAGTCTCTGAAAATGCTGCCTGCAAGGATTGAGTAGTCGCGGCAGTGCCGCTTTCTGGGTCATAAGGCTGTGCTTCGGGAGATTCCTCTAGAGTTCCGTCCATCATCGCCTCAAATGTCTCTGCCCAATCTTCCGAAGTTGCGCCGGCTTGGCCTGCCATGGCTCCCTGTACGCCTGCTATTTGATCGGGTAACTCGCATGCCCCATGAACGCCGGCCCTAACTTGCTCATAAATCATTGCTGTTTGAATAGATTCATTTTCTTCCAGAATTTCTTGTAATAGGTTTGCTTCATCTAATTTTAAACTATTAAAACTCATCTTTGCGGTGTCTATTTCACCTAGCAGTCGGGCAATGACATTATTATATTGCCCAATCGAAGCCCTCAATTCTCCTGCTCTAGGGAGAGTTGAGTCAGTAGAATCTAAGGTGTCCTGTGCGAGTGTGCGCGCTCTCTCATTTGATTCTTTCAAATCTTCTTTCGCAGTCCATAGTTCTTCTGCGGCCGCAATCTGAACCCGGAGAGCTATGAGATCTTGTCTCAACTGAGGTAATCTTCCTAGTCCGAGATCTACTGGCCCAACAAAATTATCAGCTTCTTTGCTTTCGGTAATCGCATCTTTAAAGGAAGTTACTCTTGATGCTAGCTCTTCCTGTGCCTGCGATGTCAAATTCTCGGGTGGATCTGGTGCAAACGACGAGCCAAACTCTGCGAATAAAGCATATTCTTCGTCAGTAAGATCCCATCCAGCTGCAGCGAGAGCATTTCGAGTTACATCATCAAGAGTCGCTCCAGGCGTTGCCGCAATATCTGCGCCAGCAAGAACTGCGTCTGGTTGTAAAATAAAATGTTCATCAAAAGTCATGACATCCAAAGACGGCGGCCGAGTAATCCCCCAATTGGGAATTTCATATTTTTTAAGGCGACATAAAATCTTTTGACCAGCATACTTAGAAAACACATCAGCATTCAACGTTTTCCACATCGGAGACGTCATCAGCAAGTGACTACGATTGCTCATCAAAGTTGAGCCAAAAGATTCTAAATACTGCACTTCGGAAAGTAATTTATATTTAAGACTAGAAGAGCCTGCCATCTCCGGATCATTAAATATATTTTGTCTAGTGGGGTAAAAATTCGCGCCACCGTTTGTTTTGCTTATCGTAATGAACAGGCACTTTATTTGATTTGGCAATCCCGATACGACTGATTGGGCAATCCCATTCAGAAAATTCTGTTGCTGATTCATATCAAAGAGGGTAATATTGTTCATTTGATCGACCGTGCTTTTTCCTCTATCGAGACATTTTTTGAATAAGCGCGCAAGAAGGGCACCAGGATACATGGATGGTAAAGTGTCTTTATTTTCATTTCGCCGGCGCGCTTCGGCCTCATCGTAATTTCCGTCTAACATGGCCGCGGCAGCGCCCACGGCATTGGCCAAGCTGGGGGGCTGTGGTGTAGAAATTAAATTCTGTTGCTCTGCAAAATATCTTCGCTGTTCCGGTGGGGCAATCGAAAAGGCAAGCGGGCCGGCGGCCGAAGCACCATATGCATCTCTCTTAAACTCAGTGTCAAAAGTTGAAACGGCACCATTGGTGTCACTCTCCATCTTGTTGAGAACGAGTTTAGTTTCAACAAATGTCATAAGAACAGGATTACTGTCTTGTCCCCCGTTCAATACATCTACCGGGAGTTCATTTAATCTTACAATAGAAGGAGATAAAAACGAAAAAGATGTATTTTGTGCCTTATCGCCTCCAGCATACCTCATTCTTTGAGCAGTCATTCCCAGAGTTAAATTAGGCTCACTAGTATTAAAATATTTTAATATTTCTCTGACTACTCGAAATCTGTATTTCTTTCCGTCCATCGTCTTAAGCCCAATTTGATTGGAACTATCGTGCGCACTTTCGCCTGTCTGCAAGGATAGATAATCATATCCCCCATTTCCATATGCGCTTAAATTAAAAGTATTAAGAAATTCTTTTTTTATTTCTATAGCGCCGTGCGTAGAAAGAACCGATTCACCAAAGCCAACTAAATAATCTGCCTTCTTTTGGACGGGATCAGTCATTCTCACATTTCCCTCTACGTGAGAGGAGATTTTAGCAACCGACTGCTGTAATAGATGTATAAAAGAATTAACATTGTTCGGATTGGTGAGGGTGGGAGAAGTTATCACTCCCAAAAAATTCTTTAAATTTGTTTCTTGAGCTAAATTAAAATCTTCCTGGTAAGAAAATGTTCTCAATATTTTCATATACTCAAGGATGCCAGCCTGTATATTATCATTATATTTTTGCTTCATCTTCAAAGCAAAATTAGGAGTTAAATTGCCGAAGCGAGCATCATATCCTCCAGTCGTTCTTTTCCTTGAAATAGATTTGCTGGGATCGTCGACGTATGGGTTATCCGTCATCTCTTTGGGACGTATAAGAGAGTTTAACATATCCGATTCATAATTTTTCAAAGTAGCAATAAAGTCTTCCATCTTCTTAATTTGATTTCGGAAATAATCTAAAGTTTTATCGACCATTTTTATTTCCAATACATACTGGTAGCGTCCCCTATCGGACGAAGAAAAGTTTGCATCTGATACGCTAAAACATCTTATGCCATCCGCCACATACGACATGTTTGTTTCTTCCGTACAATTAGACGTGGGCATTATAGCGGTGTCTTCTTGTCCAGTATCAACAACGCCCACCGGTGCTATATTCTGTTTTGCATATTTTCTATTTGGTGCACCAACTGAATTACTGCCCACTACCTCTTTTACAGATTGACGATATATTTTAAGAGATTTAATTTTAGTCCCGTTGAAAATTTCACTACGAATTCCAGCATTATTTGTTTTTACTAATTTACCAAACATCGAATTCTCGGTAAGAAGATAGTCCATATTAATAAAGAACATAAATTTAGCAGTTTTCATGGTGCCTGACGCGAGAAACAGATCACTTATATAAGGATCTTTAGCATTGTTGTTTGGATTTAATGATCTGTCTCGTGGCTGAAGATTCTTTAATATATTTTTTACAGTTTGCGCATCGTCGCGAAAATCATTCATTATCCCTTTCGCCAACATTCCTCTCCATTTTCGAAAATCTTGAACTTTAACATTGTTAGTTGGTACAACTGTTAACATCCTCGAAGTCGCTGCGCTATGTTGGCCTCCTGTCATATAGGAACCGTTCTGCATTCGATGCACTGGGCCCGTATGTATTGTTCCGTCGCCCAATTTGTAAAAATATGTTTTTGGTGCTACTATGCCGTTTCTAAATATGGTGTCAGAAGATACTGTAGCGGGAATGTTAGCAATGGTTCTAAAGTCGCTCTCCTTAAGCCCAGTGGCCACATTGCATCCAGTGGTGGTAGAGGAGTTAAACCCGGATGCTAAAGCATCAATATCTAAATAAGGAATAGCAAAATAAGATAAATGTTTGGGAGTAGTCTGATTAATAGTAAAATTAAAATCTAATGGAACACTATAAATCTGTTTTCCATCTGCATCTGTTTTCTCCAACAAGGGGCTATCTATTTCTCCAAACAATTTTTTAGTTTGTATCTTCATGAATTCTCTTTTAAAGTTGGCCAAGACCTGACTTTGATTCACGAAAGACGTGCCCGGCACATTAAGAATATTACTAAAAACCAAATCATCAAACTTAGAATTCCCTTCCCACCGATCTGTCGGTCCAATATATTCAAAAAGTTTTTCCCCCATGGTTTGCAACATCCTAGTAAGCTCCGGCGAACGGCACTGGATGACACATACTCTCAAATAATTACTATAATCTATCACCCCTCTTGGGGCCAACAACTCTCTCTTGGTACTGCCTACTTTCTTAAATTTCTTTCCGGTTTTTGCAGTCGTAATAGCAGTTGTTTTTACCTTTACGCTTAAAGAGCGTATAGATTCAAAATGCGTAGAAATAGAAGCAGTTGAATCCTGTATCTCCCCCGGACCATTAAGAATAACGCTCTTAATGTTAACCGAAGGAAATAAGCCCTTGATTGTTTCAATACTTTGCATTATTCATCTCCCTCGTCAGGGCACGGTGGTTCAGGAGTACATATCTCTTCGTCTGTCTGTCCGGGCAATCCAGGACCATACAGGCTGGATGGAAGGAGAGTGGGTTTACGCTCAGGGCATTCAATTGGAGGTGCATAGAGGCCCTCGTCGCGACGCTGTGTGACCGCCTTACATAAAGTTTCTTCATCTATCTCGTCATCAACCCAAATATTAAAAAAATATTCTACACAACCCGGAGTCAATTGTTGATATTGATTTAATTCAGGATCCGTATCATCAATTAAAATATCATTTACTACGAGTTGCTTCTTCTTCAGAAACTTAAGAGGCACCAACACTTCTTTCCCGGTTTGCTGGTTATCTTCATATTTAAAAACTTCAATGTCTATATTTTCTCTCTCGAAGGGAGTGTTTTTTTCTAGCAATTCCAACAAAACATAATCTTCTTCAATGCTTATGTAGGTGCCATCCTCATATATCCTATTTGCCAAAATTAGATCAGAAGGATCTGCTTGCGGAGCAGATTCTCCAATTTGATTTAATGTCTCGTCTAGCTGAAGCGCTTGAGCTTCTTCTGCGCTTTTATTTTTTACGTCAAGTTTATAAACTACATTCCGTAGTGCTAATTGTACAATAGGAATAACTCCTAAAGAAGAAGTAGTATAAGGAATTGAACCAGTAATACTTCCTTGTAGGCATGTGATCGCCCACGCAGGATAATTATCGTTGCCGATGTCACTGCGTCCCATGGGAAGGCTCAGGGCATAATCTCTATCGTTAGTCGCCTGAATACTAATGGCATCCTGTTCGGTTGAGGCGCCTATGGTATCCTTTAACGTCACCAACTTCCTAATCTCTGTTTCCACTCCGCTAAAATTATATTGTGTACGTACTCGTGCACTTCCAGTGATGCGCGTTTGAGCATCGTTTTGAGGCTCAACAAAGCCTCCATATTGAGAATCATAGAGGATGTCATCATCAAAAAAAGCATAGTAAGAGGGATTCCATTTACCAGTCGACAAAAGATACTTGCCGAACTGTGTAAGTTGGATATCAACTACATCCTGCTTTGGGTCGAAAAAACTCATCTATAGTAAATACTCCTCATCACTAAATTTGCCCCTCACTTTCGTCATCTGGTGGAGGGGGCGGTATTTTCTTCTTTATGCTGATACTAGATTGAACTTCTACATTCTCAACCAGCGAAAAGAAATCATAAGGCCAGTTATAACTTAGGTCAAATCCAATCGCACTATCAGCTGGGTTGCCGGCAAACTGATAGTTAAATCTGGAATCATCTGTTGCATCTTCTGTTATCTTATAATAATTATATTTTGCTCTTTTCTTTACTTTAAAAACAAAATATTTCATATCTCCAAAGATTTTTGGATCTGCGACATTTCCAAAGAACTCAAGAACATCAAAATTATGATCAATAATAATTTCATCCTCTACCATCCTCATAGCAGACTCTGGCATTACTCCCTGCCAAATATCTGCCAACTCCCTCTGTTTAAGAACCTGCTCAAACTCAAAGATATACATAACAAAAGGATCGATGTCCTCATACCTAACAAAATCTAAATTAGGAGGAATAACATACTGACCCATCCTCGTAATCATATCAGTAATTGTAGTTCTAGTAACCGCCACATTGGCCCGGGGATTGAGATCCGCAGGAACTGCTACTCCAAATTCCTTTAAGTTTTTGCGCTGGGCTTCAAAATTCCCTCTGGGTATCCTAAAGAAATTCTTTTGTGCCGCTTCCGAAAAAACTGTGATTGCTTCGGTCGGATCCGGCCTCCTATCACTCGTATGCGCCACGTCGACCTGATATGCTTGTCGAATTTCAACATCCGAATACGGAATCACCACGATTGCCTCGCTAATTGTTTTGGTTTGTGCTAGTTTCCCCACTTTAGATCCCTCGACGGGGATAGTAAACCCGCATATGTCAATGAGAGATCCAGTGGTGGTATTAGTAGGATCCTGCAACACTTGAGGGAAAGATTCTTTTAATTCGAAATAAACTCCTTTTGTGCCTTTCGGAACGTCGCCATAACTTGACCAAATCGTTTGTGGAAGTTCGTGACCAATGGTGAGTCCTGTATCCCAATTATAAGTACCGGTCATATGGGTATTGTGCGAAGTATAAAATTCAGCATATTTGCTACTGGATACGTCTAGCACCGGGCTTTCAAATTTGGTAGATATAACCCAAGCAGGATTAAGATTTGCATCTTCATCAATACTTGTCGCCACCTCGGTGGCCGCGTCATAAGTGACACCTGGATTGTAAAATTTACCAAATAAATTAATGGAGGATGGCACAGGCATCTTCACTTGGTCTTGAAGTGGGGTTAGTGACTTAACAGCTTCGAAATTTTCTATCGCTACCTTTGACGTATCAATATTTAGAATATTTTCCACCTTTGCCATTCTAAAAATCTCATCAACACCATATTTATTCGGGAGGGATCCCACATTAAAACTAATGCGCGAGATTGATTCTCCATACATATAGGGAGGAGTATACGCACAATAAGCAGGATCCAGGGTACCATCAATCGACATACCAAAAAGTTTACCATGTTGCTTATAGCTGTCGCTTCCTGTAAAAACTTGGATAGGGTTAGGTGTCATTGCTCCCACGGTGCCGGTGAAGAGACACCCCAGGCCACCGCTAGCATAGAAATAGGTGCTAGCACTTGGTGCCGTAATCACCGATACCAACCCACTAGCCGACGAGCTTGCAAGCGCGAGAGTGTGGAATCCCCTCAGACCGGCCTTCGAAAGTCCAAAATTTGAACCGGTTTCTGGCGCAGGACTGGATACTATTTGTTCAAGCAAAGAGTCGCTTGAGCTATGGAAAAAATATGCTGAACCTGTCTGGCCCCCGACAGGTCGGCCGCCGATAAGCATATCAATGCCACCGGATCCGGAAACAATCTTAACACATTGGCCGAGATTGTAGTCGACGGGTTGCTGATAACTTGACGTAAGTAATTGCACCTGGGTCCAGTCCGGGTGAGCATTACTTTTCTTAAATATATAGGCGGCGCCTTCATCAGAGCTGGCGACGTCGAAACCTGGGGCGCCGGCAATCACATAAATACGATCACTACCCGATACTATGTCAACAGCAGATCCAAGATAATCAAAGTCTGAGGCATCAGACGCAGTAAGAATTTGTTCGTTCTGAGGTATTCCAAATTCTTCACTACTCTGGCTATGATAGACATATACTGCCCCATTGTTGTCGCCTCCGACGCCTTGGCACCCGACGGCACAATAAATGCCACTCGATCCGCTGTCTAGAGCAACTGCTCTGCCGAAGAAATCGTTGGCTCCGGCAGTGCTTCCTGTTAATAGCTGCTCGTCTATCGCGGGATCAAATCCCGAACTACGACTATGATAAAGATATGCTGCGCCAGGATCTCCTACTACCGGCAATGAAATTCCTACCAAGCAATACACTCCATCTGAATCGGTGGCGACTATATCTACATCATACCCAAACGCATTGTTTGCATTTACTGTACCGCCGTCCCAGCCCACACTAGCCGACAACTTTTGAACCGACTCAAACCTATCCGCGAGCTGGGGGTAGGCGCATCCGTAGGGCCCAGCACTACACTCGGTGGTTGGGGCCCCATGGTACAGGGCCGTGGGATTTTGTAAGCTCTCTTGTGTTAGGTGATAAAGATATGCACTTCCAGTATAGTCGCCACTAACCTCGTATTGAGGTGCACCGACCAGTGCATAGAGTCCGTTTGAAGAGGAATCAAGAGCAACGCTGTACCCGGCATCATCTTCGTAAGGATAGGCACCACCAGTCAAAATACAAAGCTGTTGCCAGCCAGCTGAATCGAATTTATTTTGAAATAAAAATGCTACACCGCCAATGTCCTCGATGCCTGGGGCCGCGAGTGGTGCACCAACAAGAGCATAGACACCTTCGCCGGATCCACCCATCACAATATCGACATCGGCGCCAAACAAGGAGCCGCTCATCCCATCACCAATATCCATGACATTGAAATAAAAATCTACGAGCAGGATCGATCCCGTAAAACAGCCGGGCGGAGTTACCGGCACTGATCCAATATATTCAGTGAATTTATTCATCTCCACAGTGTCTCTCAAAACAACATCCATATAATAAGTTTTATCAGCTTCAAACTGCCAACCAAATTCTGGCTGTGGAGTGCCTCGGTATGATGTAAGCTTGCCGGCGTCTAAGAAGAAGTCAACCGTTTCCGCTAGGAAATTATGCATTCCAAGCTCAAAGAGGGGAGATTTAGTGCCATCCCAAGTAAAGGAATATTCAAAAATATCCTCTGTATTTACCCCCTTATCGAGAGTAGCAAAAGAAGAAACCAATCTAATGTGAGGATCCGTACCCGGATACTCGTCTGCCTCAGATTCAGCTATAAGCTGTGCTTCATCAAGAATAGTTGATGGCAACGTGCCTCTGAGATTTAATAATGCTTCAAAAGGTATTCTATAGTTGGGTGCGCTCTCCAAATTGAAATCGGAAGGAAGAAAGGTATCCGTCGTTACTCCGGGGACCGATCCAGTATAAATAGGATAATCAACAGCAATGCCCGCTTTTATGCTATTATATAAAATTCCTGGGGAAACAAGAGGCTTGAGCAATCCCTGCAACGCTTGTGGATAATATGACGATGATGGAACTTTACTCTTGTATCCTGTGATGTGTGGGCTCATAGACTGACTCAGCAAGTTCCCTAATTGAATTGTTCGGCTTTGAGGATAAAAACCATCATAAGGCAATATCTTTTTAATCCCCTTGCAAGACAATTTAATGCGAGAAAGAGTGGCCATATCTTCATGTGACGCAATCTTTCCATACAATCTACTTGGTGCAGAACTTTCCACATATCTAGTAAAAAAAGTGGGATCTAGGCCAGTAGATTCAGAATCAGCACTGGCAGTAATAGAGGCTCCATCTAATAAAAGAAATTTATCATTTATTGCTCTTAAATCTTTTCCTTGATCGGTCCAATAATATTCCATAAAGTCAGAAATTCTAAATTCAGGAACAACAGACATTCCCTTACCACGATTTCTTATTTCAACATCATACTCTTCGTAAGAATTATACCAAGAATTTTTGCCTGCCATTTGACTTACCAGCGTTTCAACATAATCGCCCTCCACAGTCAGCGATCCGCTACTATTGGCCAAGTGAGTTTGTTCAGTAAAAGCCATCGATGGCTGCGGTACGGTGCCGAACATTGATTCGTCGGTGTCTCCCATTAGCTCGCCGTCACGATTTTCATAAGAACTACTATTGGGAAAAGACTTTATTCCATCGGTGGCCATAGGATTAAAATTAAGAAAATCTACCGGGTTTGGGGTGTCGAAGGCATCAATTTTAAGATTCTGGATGGCGTAATTGTCCCAGGCCCAGCCGGCAAAAGTATCCATTGCGATGCGAATATATACTGATTGGTTAGGATCTCCCAAGACTGTCGCTAAATCGACGGAGGCTGTGACGTCGGCATCAAATCCAGTGTTCGTCAGACCACTATAAGCGTTGGTTATTTCGCCATTGAAAGTGAAATTGTTCCAGCTGCCACCATCGACACTGTATTGAACAAGTAAATTATCTCCTCCTTCAGGAAAGTTCAAGCGTGGCTTAGAGGCGTGGTTGCCCATCATCAATTCAAAAGTTAACGAAACCTCAGAAATTGCCGGATGATTTAAAACCTTGTTGGCGTATTGAAGAAATCGTGTCGATACAACCACGTCATCGCCGGTCCAGCCAAACTGAAAACAATAGTTACTAAGAGTTGGCGAGGCGAGCGTAGAGTCAACAACATTGCTCGTCGCATCTTTTATAAAAACCGTACTATCAAAACTGCCGCTCCCCATCCAAGAAGCTGTATATTCTAGTGTAGCGGCCGTGTCGGAATACTTATAGCCCTGTGAATTGGAAGCAGTTCCAAAAGTCCTAATTTCATTCTCCTTAAAGAAAGTTCGTTGATGTCCAAAGATGCGATCATATCCGTCGCTTCCTGTGCCTGCTACTTCAGCATAGTTCGTCCTACTGCGAGTCCTATTTAAGTAAGCATTCATAGGAGAAGGATAAAGAATTTGAGAATAATTTAGCGACACAAATTCTCGAACAGGATTTGTGTCAAGAGTTCGTTCTAGCGTATCTAAATATAATTCGCTCAGATTCCTGTACATGCTTTCTTGATCGCTTATATTAATCCCCAATCTATTTCGAATAGCAGGATTAGTGAAGGATGATAAATTATTATCATAGGTATATGTGAATGACGAAGTAACAACATCCGGCTGATTAATATTTGGCTGTACCACCACCGAATGGATTAGAGGTCTAGATTGGCCACTAACTACCGGCTCCTTATAACAACTGACCGTATCTCGATTCGCCTTCATTTGGTCCCCATGCGCATCTGTCAGAAGATTAGATGGATTGGATAAGGATAATATACTTTCCTCCACAAGCTTTCGCACAATAGGATTATAAGAGTTTCTAACCTGTTGCCAAGAAGGATACTGATAAGGCCCGTTATAAACATTCAACATTGTACCAGCAGACTTAGAAAGAAAATTAACAGAACCAGATTCACAAGTGAATACGCCGATGCCTGCTTTATCCAAAGCAGATCCGCTTATTCCAATAAAATCTCCCCTTCCGTGTGAACCGGAAAGTACGAAATCAATATCTGTATATGGTCCTGTTGTCATGTGTTCTCCTTAGTATGAACCGCTGCTCT
>Ga0209756_1002050_pt1 | contig 17834 bp, 31 predicted proteins | sample ETNvirenome_6_85_FD_184071 | JGI IMG/M metagenome (GOLD analysis project Ga0209756, IMG submission 184071) | Marine viral communities from the Pacific Ocean - ETNP_6_85 (SPAdes) (version 3) | ecosystem: Environmental > Aquatic > Marine > Oceanic | place: Pacific Ocean | collected 2013-06-19
GAGCTGTGCAAATGTGATGGACGGAAACGTCAGAAGACTGCACGCACTCAGAGACCTTCCTGTCGGTACAGAGATTACAGTTGATTATAGAGAACAACCTGATCTTGAACAACCTGAAGAAAGTTGGTGTACTTAGACTTTTGCTAGTTGGCCACTAGCTAGTGAGGCGCGATCCTCATGACTAAGCTCCCACTGGGAGTAAAAAATATGCCGAGTCCCGGAGGGACCGTCGCGGGGGACGGCGTAGCACTGTCTATTAAGCTATGACTGTCAAATGGTAACCGCCTTAAAATTGATGTGCATCCCCCACTCTCTGAATATGTAGTGATGACAGAAGAGGGTTGTTATGAAAAGAAGAATGTCGAGAATTCAAGCACTAAAAATGCTTATTGATCGTGTCAATAAGCTAGATAAGAATGTTAGATTAGTAACTTATTTGTCCATAGCATCTATTGTAGTTTCTTTGATTTCTATTATATTTGCAATTGATGCAAGCCTATCATGCGTGTAATTTTGTATTGTGTGTGGTATAATTTATATGAGAGGAGATACTAATGGGAATTCCTAAAAAGTATAAGAAAGATTTAAAGAAATCATTTTCAAATTCTAGATCTACTTCTTCCCTTCCTGGCTCCAGGCCGACAAGAAAAAAGGAGTGGATGTTTGAAGAAGGTGATCTCGTTAGGGAGTCAGATTCAGATGCCTGGGGGATTGTTGTAACTAAACCTAGCACTTCGGGCCGTATGACTATCATGACTTCTTCTGGGAAGAAGACGATTTATGCATCTAGGCTTAAAAGGATTCAAAGTAAAAAGTGGTAGTGTTGCATGTAATAGTGCACACTTTGTTTTATAATAGAAAGGTAAAACCAATCAAGGAGATGTAATGGACATCAAAACTTTTGTTAACGTAGCTTCCTCGCTACCCGCTGACGTTTCTATCCTCGCAAGGGGTCCTCACGGCATCGGCAAGTCGCAGATTTTTCGACAGGTCGCAGCTGCAATTGAGCTAGAAGATGGATCTGTCGGGATTGATCTTATTGATAGACGTCTCGCACAGATGACTGAGGGAGATATCATTGGTCTTCCTGAACTGGTTGACGGTGTGACTCGGTTTGCACCGGTTGACTGGTTGCTCCGCGCATGTCGCGAGCCTGTTGCACTATTCCTTGATGAGGTTAATCGAGCAACACCAGAGGTGATGCAGTGCGCTTTCCAGCTTGTTCTGGATCGTGAGCTGAATGGCCATAAGCTCCATCCTGAGACTCGTATCTTCTGTGCAGTTAACGCTTCTGCAGACTACCAGGTTAATGAGATGGATCCTGCTTTGCTGGACCGATTCTGGGTTGTCGACCTTGAACCAACAGACAGGGACTGGATTGAGTGGGCAAAGGCATCAGGTATTGATTCAGTCATCGTAGACTTTATTGGCCACCATCCGGCACACCTTCGTCACGTTGGTCAAATTGAGCCAGGAAAGGTGTATCCGTCTCCCAGATCTTGGGAGAGGATTAATTCTTCTCTGAAGTCTGCAGGAATGTCTCCCACTGATGTCTGCGGAGGAAACACTCCTGCTGGATTCTACGCGATGTCCCTCGGTTTTGTTGGTGCTGAAGCTGCAATTACATTCCAGGATTTCGTGAAGAACTACGCACTTCAGATTTCTGCTGAAGATGTAATTGATCGATACGATGACTTCTCTGAGAAGATCAGTGCTTTGAGCAATGACAAGCTTAACTCTATCATTGACAAGGTTAGCGAGCATTGTAAGAATAATGATTGGACAGCTGAGCAGTGCAAGAGAATCTCTGTATTTGCAAAGACTCTCCCCGGTGAAATGCTTGTATCACTTTGGAACAACGTGATGGACTCTGGCGCTGTTAACAATATCACTCGTCTTCACAAGTTCTTGGGACAAGCAGTTCTTGAAGCAGTGACAGTAGCTAGAAATCTTCAATAATTAAATACTGTGGGTTGCATGTATGCAACCCACAATTGTGTTATAATTGGAATAAGGAGGAAATATGAAAAGTAAGACTACTGAAACTGATGTTCCTGTTGTTGTTGACGAAGTCTCTGATGAAGAGGCTGCAGCATTTGACCTGGACCCACACCTTATCAACCTGATGCTTCATGAGCCATTCTTTAGCCATATTCTTCGAAAGTTTAACAAGAGAAAGGCTGAGATTTCAACCGCTGGGATCGGAGTTGTTGATCAGAACCCTACACTCTTCTGGAACCCTAAGTTCCTTGCTAGCTTAAAGTCTATTCAAGTTAGAGGTCTTATGAAGCATGAATGCTATCACTGGATCTATAAGCACGTGACTTCTAGAAAGAAAGACCCTCACATTCTTTGGAACTGGGGAACTGACCTTGCAATCAACGGCCTCATCAGAGAAAAGGAGCTTCCTGAGGGAGGTCTTATGCCCGGAAAACCACTCGACCTTAGCAAGGTTACAGATCCTAAAGCACTTGAAAAGTGGAAGAAGGTCTCTGATCTGATTGCGTCACTTCCGAAGGGAATGGCAAGTGAGTGGTACTTTGGAAAGCTTCAAGAGGATCAAGAAGTCTCTGAAGCTATTCAGGGACAGGGTGAAGGGATCGAGGTAATGATTGATGATCATGGAGAGTGGGATGAGATGTCTGATGAGGATCGTCAGATTGTAGAGGGAAAGATTCGTCAAGCTGTAACCGAGGCTGTTAAGAGATGTGACAGCTCTGGTGAGTGGGGATCTGTTCCTAGCTCTGTTCGAGATGATCTTAGAAAGATGGTCTCTAGTACAATTCCGTGGTCTTCTCTTCTTAAGAACTTCTGCGGAAGAAGTCAAAGACTTAACAAGCGACGCACCATGAAGCGAATCAATAGGAAGTATCCTTACATTCACTCCGGCATTCGTCGAGGTCACAGTGCAAACATTGCTGTTTACATGGATCAGTCTGGATCTGTTGGCTCTGATAGCATTGAGCTTCTCTTTGCTGAGCTTAATAACCTCGGAAAGAAGATCAACTTTACTCTCTTTCCCTTCGATACTGAAGTTGATGAGAAGAACTCTGTCGAATGGCGTCGGGGTCAAAGTATTCCACCTGTTCGTCACAGGTACGGAGGGACTAGCTTTAACGCTGTTGCAAAGCATGCAAGAGACAATTCTGGAAAGTTTGATGGGTATATCGTGTTAACAGACGGTGAGTGCTCTAGCCCGGGACCTAGTCGATTAAGACGGGCCTGGGTTATTGTTCCAGGAAGATCTCTGGCTTTTGATCCTCCAAAGGGAGATATTGTCATTAAGATGGAGCGCTGAGCTTAAACAACAATCCATGAGACTGTACTATTAATAGTATACAAATTCCCCCTTAGCTCAGCTGGTTAGAGCATCGGACTGTTAATCCGGGTGTCGTTGGTTCAAGTCCAACAGGGGGAGCCAGAAAATATGAAAGATAATATGGAAAATAAGTCGTCAAAAAGAGGTCTTGTCTGGCTTTCAGCTGATAGAACAAGAGAGTTTGAAAACTGCATAGATGAAAACTTTAAGAATCACAGGTATATAGACCTCAGAATAACACCCACTCTCTCTCCCTGTAGTGAAAATGGAGAAGATGCGTTTAGATGGAACATTAATTGGGATTGTGAGGCTGGAATGCCAGATGATGTAGTCATCAGAAAGCAAGACCTCGAACCCGCACAGATATCTGAAATTAGTAAATTTGTGAGAGATTTTGGGTGGGGGTTTATTCAAGAGCAGAAGAACCGATATCCAGTCCCTTGGGAGGGGTCTTCATTTAATTTGACAAAATACCAGGGGCATCCATCGTGGAAGCATGTCAGAGATCATCCAGACAACCAGGGATACGGATATGGATATACAGTGGGAGATGCTTGTAAGCGAAAAATAGTCGGTGTAGTTCAAGTAAAAAATGCAGATATTTTAATTTCCAGAGTCGTTAAGAATGTAATAGAAATGGTCGATTGGCTAATTATTTTAGACAACAATTCTTCAGACTCCACACATAAAGAAATATCCAGGCTTGAATCAGAATTTGATAAAATTCTCTTTAAGAAGATTCTTACAGTCAATGCGGGTGGGAGATATTTAAACTCTCTTTGTGGGACAGATGCAGTTGTCATAAAGATAGACGCTGATGAAGTTTGGAACCCGGATCTTTCAAAAAGCACTAGATACCTTTTGCAATCTTCATTTCTACAACATGTATTCAGGGTTTCAATTGAAAAATCATTCTTTCAAGTAAATGGGATAGATCTGAATAGTCAGGTCTGTGTTGGAAAGAGATTAGACTTTAATGACATATTCTATTTTGGAAATATTCTTGCATGGTCTCAGCATGTTGAAAGACTCCACGGATCTCCCATTACACTTAGAAAAGATGTAAATCCAGATATTTTTCTTAAAGCTAGCACGAAGTCAAGTGATCACGTAATTCTTCACTTTCCTTTTTTAAATGTTGGCTCTAATGATAGAGAAGATATCAGGCCTGATGTCGAGAAGCATAAGGCTTCATACGCTGAGGGAGATCCAGAAAAGTGGGATTCATGTAGAATTGAAAGCTTTGAAATTTCTGAATCTCTTAAAGTTATTTTAAAGGGAGAAGATATCTGGTCTATAGTTGAGACTTATCCGTGGTTAACAGGTGCTTAAATGAAAAACAGTGAAAGAAAAACAATTACAACATTTGATGAAATTACTCATGAAATGAACCTAGACATAGATGACATAACAGAAGAGGTAGCAAGAACTCTTGCAGAAATCTGCGAAGAAAGTGATATAGACACTGAAGAGGTCTACAATAGTGTTCCGGGATCAAAGTTTCAGAAGCTTTTTAAAATGTTCAAGCGGGAGCATAAGAAGTGATCGATAATTTTATTCCTCTATTCTTAACTGCGTGGATAGTATTTGCTCTCTTTATCTTCCTATTTGTCATGGCACGTGAACAACGGAGACAGTTAAATAGAAGAGTTCAAGCACTTCTCGACAGCATCCCGCCAGAAGAGTGGGATAAAGATGAAAAAGAGAATTCTCATTCTGAAAGGAATGTCATTAGAATAGACCCGAGAACTGGGACCTACAGGAAAATGTAGTGAGCTATAACATCGGGGATATCGTTCACATTCATGTCCCAAATCACAAGGGGGAGTGCTTACCACTTGATTCCGTGGGAATCATAGTTGAAAAAAAGCATGCCATCGAAAGAACATTTGATCCTGATAGAAGAGTCAATCTTTTAAAGTATGGTGTTATGTCACCGAGCTTTCCTAGAGTTGTTTTTTTGACTGATAGATATTTGAAGCTGTTATCTTCAATGGGTGCGAAATAGTTACTATCTAGTAGTTGTGGGAGAATTTAAGATTCCTATTACAATTAGAAAGGCTGGAACCAACTTTAAATCTATAAGTGGTGCAGATCTTGTAAAAAAAGTTACGAGACGTGCTATTGGTAGATTTCTGTCTGATGTACTTCAAGTTCCATACAGACTTTATGATCCAAAGAATGTAGAATATCAGGCAGTTTTCTGCAGAGATTCTAGTAATGAAAGATCTCTAAGCTCTCTGAGGGTTAGAAACTCAGGTCAGAATAAATTTATAATAGTAGCTGTCAATCAGATTCACAATATAGGAATTTCTGAATCTCAATTTTTACGATATTTAAGAAATAATTCATTTAGAGTTAAGCCAGCACCTGGAGAATTATCTATCTAAGAATCATTGTGGTTAACTTTTTTAGATTGTATAGTTAATTTATATGTGGAGATCAGAGAAATGAATGAAACTCTAGACCTAGATGAGTTGCAGGATATTGCAGATCAGCTTCTATTGGCTTCGTGTGCTGAAGATAATGTTCCTCATTGCATTTTAAGCGGGAGTGGGCACGATTGGTTCTGGTGTCCTCAGACAAGGCAGATGACAATGGCTATAAGAGGAACTGAGATAGTATTTCTATCTGAATATAGTTCCAATCAAAGTCTCGTCATGTCGCATGGAAATATATTGATTGTAAGCAATGATGATGTAATTGAAGTAGGTTATAACTAGATGAAACAAATAAGAAGTCTTGTCCCGGACATTCACGAAGAAAAGGTATTTTCTTTTACTAGGGATGAAGATGGGTTCTTTAGAAAGGTTGAAAAATCTGTCTATCGAAACAGACATAATAATGAAGTTAAGCACGGAGAAGAAGTAATTCTTGAAGGTCTCTATAGACCGACTCTTGAAGATATTTTTGATGATGTGATGAGCTATCAAGACATTAATGGAGACGATCAAACCTTAAGACTTAAGCTTGTCAATAAAGACAATTAGCTTCTATGAAGCCCGGTGATCTTGTTAAGATTAGCGCGGACATGAGAGATTTTTTGTGTGGAAAGATTGGAATTCTAATAGAAGAGGTCGATTCTGTTCCGACAGATTCTTCATTTTCTATATTTGATGATGATGGTATGTACGTTGAAAGATATTTTAGTGTCTATGTAGATGGATCATGCTACATGTACGGAAACTTTGAGCTAGTTTTAATAAATTCCTGTGATTAATGTCATGTAAACACAGCTATATTGTGGTATGATATTGCATAGGGAAGAATGATTAGAATACTTGGAAAAATTCCTAATGAAATTACTGTTGCATGTAGCGGCGGTCCAGACTCTATGGCCATTGTTGACTTCCTAAGAAGGGGAAAGAAGAATGTAACGGTTGCGTATTTTGATCATGGAACATCTCACGGCACACAGGCAAGAGAATTTATTGTTGAGTGGTGTAAGAAAGAAAGTGTTCCGGTTATAATTGGGTCAATTTTCCCACCAAAGCCGGAAAATAAGTCCCTAGAGGAATATTGGCGAGATGAAAGGTATTCGTGGCTTAATTGTATATCGGGAGATATTGTAACTGGTCATCATCTTGATGACTGCCTGGAATGGTATATTTTTACCTCTCTTCACGGAATGTCTAGACTTATTCCATATAAAAGAGGGAATGTATTTAGACCGTTTTTAACGACACCAAAGTCTGTTTTAGTTGACTGGTGTAAGAAGAATAATGTTGAATACCTTACAGATCCCGGAAATTATGATGAAAGGTTTATGAGGCCAATTATCCGTCATGAAATAACGCCACAGTGCCTAAGGGTAAATCCTGGGTTGAGAAAAGTTATTAAGAAAAAAATTATCAAAGATTACCAAGAAAACTGGGAGAATAAAATTGAATAATAGAATTAGACAGGCACTTTGTTTTGACGATGTCTTGCTGGAGCCACAGTATAGTGACATTCACTCTAGAAAAGAAGTTGATACAAGCGTAAAGCTTGGGACAATGACGACATTGAGAATCCCAATAGTTTCCAGTCCAATGGATACTGTAACTGAAAGTGCCATGGCATCGGCGATGATTCAAAGCGGCGGGCTTGGAATTGTCCACAGGTACAACACCATTGAAGAACAATCTAAGATTGTTAAAAGAGCACTTAAGAAGAGTGCAGGTATAGTAGGTGTTGCTATTGGTGTCTCTGGTGACTACATCGATAGAGCATGTGCATCACGAGATGTTGGAGCCAGAGTTCTCTGTGTTGATATCGCTCACGGCCACCATGTTCTCATGAGAAGCGCTCTCAGGACGCTTAGAAGGACGTTCGGTTCAACAGTTCATATCATGGCAGGAAATGTTGCGACTCTTGTAGGGTTTAACGCTCTTGCTGATTGGGGTGCAGATAGCATCAGAGTGGGAGTCGGAGGGGGATCTATTTGCTCCACAAGAATTCAAACTGGCCACGGGATTCCAACACTTCAGTCTATTATTGATTGTTCTCGTACAGACAGAGATTCACTTTTAATTGCTGATGGTGGAATTAAGAACTCCGGTGATATCGTAAAATCGATTGCAGCTGGTGCAGATCTTGTCATGCTTGGCTCAATGCTAGCTGGAACTACAGAAACACCCGGAGAAATTATCTATCTAGAGGGAAATCGATGTAAGGCTTACAGGGGAATGGCGAGCAAGGATGCTCAAATTCAATGGAGAGGCCATACAGCATCAATTGAGGGTGTGTCATCAACAGTCCCACTTAAGGGTGATGTCAGCAGTGTCATTTCTGAAATTATGACTGGGCTAAGAAGTGGAATGTCGTATACAGGTGTGAGAAATCTCAGGAATCTTCATCTAAAGTCTAACTTTATTAGACAGACTTCAGCAGGTTCTATCGAAAGCTCTACACACATCAATCGCGTGTAATTCAGCACAGCTTGTGGTAAAATAAGTGTAGGAGGAAAAAATGGCTAGAAAGAAAATTATCTATGAAGCTAGAAAGATCTCTAAAGAAAGGTGGGGACTCTTTATAAAGGGAACAGATATTTGCTATGGAGTTTCTACTGGTAAGTTTGCAAAAGAAAATGTAAAGCTATCTGAAAAGAGAATCAATGACAATTGTCAAAATGAAGAAGTAGAAAAGGAAGAAAATGAGCACGTATAAAGCAACTATTAGATTCCCTACAGGGGATGTAATGATAACTGTTCAGGCACCTGATCAGCACGCTGCTAGACAAATGATCGAAGCAATGTACGGAAAGGGTTCAATTATGTCTGGAATCGTTCACAGGGTAAGTTAAGATATGAAAGATAAGCATAAAGCATCAGAAGAAGACATTGCTGAAACTTTGATAAAAATGAGAGAGTCAAATGTCAACACCATGATTAGTATCTGGAATGATATTTCTTCAACATGGACAGTAGACTCAGTCTCTCAGGTTCACATATCACTTTATAGATCTGGTCACATCAAAGAGATGGTCGAATATATTTTAGAATCTAGAGATGTTCAGATGGAAGATACAGCGTCTTAATTGTCTAACATAAGACCATCATCATCCCACCCACCTCTTGACCATTCTGGATTCATAATGTGACCACGCCTATTACAGTGGCTCCACCCTAGAGCATGACCGATTTCATGCTCTAGGATTCTAGTTTTTTCGTTTTGCCCTCGAAGAACTATCCTCGCTGACAATATTTCGTCTTGCGAGGATTTTCTATGTGTGATTGCAAGATAGTCAAAATCAAAATAAGAATCTGGACCTTCTATTGTAATGAACCCATTCTCTCCAGACTGATGACATATTTGACCTGGTTCATTGACTATGATTTGTCCAAAGCTGTATCCCAGACTTTTCCACCATTCAATTGAAGATTCTACGTCTGATAGTGAAGCAACTGATGAATTGCAAATTACTATAGAAGGATCTGCTTCCCAATTTCCCATCTTGATCGGATTTCTTCTGAGCTGGATTACATTTTCAAATGAGATTAATTTATTTCTCGTCGATGCTTCGCATATTGAAGGAGGTAAAGCTACCATAAAGATAATGGCTGCCAATAAAAGCTTAATGGTGTGGTTGAAGCTCTTCATATAAAATATGTATTACTGTAAATTAAACTTGATCAAAGGGAATTTGCTTTGCCAGACCGTTGGGATCCTACTAGATTTATACCACAGTACATTTGGGCTATCTTTATAGTCATTAATATCTTTTGCTTTTTTGTATTTTTAGTGTACAAAGACCCGGGAATGATGATCTGGCATCTCATTATGATGTTGTTTTGTAAACTTGGTCATTCGCTTTCTAAAAAAAATAGAGAAAGAAGATCGGATGATTAGTTATTTTATGAGGGTAAAAATCAAGGGAGTAGGATATGAAGTTTGTTTTTAGGGTTACTTTGTTATTTTGGGCTTTTTGTCTAAGTTCATTTGCAGATGAAGGCACCGAAAGCACAGAGCTTATCAATAGTTCTAGTATTTCATCAATGGGTGTACAGGATGTTGCATCTATCAGAGGTTCTGAAAGAAGGGTAAGAGGCGCTGCTGTAAAAGTTATATCGGGCGGAGGACACGGATCTGGAACCTATGTCAGGTACAGAGGATTTCATCTCATTTTAACAGCAGCTCATGTTACACAGGGAAGCATTGGAGATTCATATGAGATACAAAGCGGAAGTGACTTAAGTGCTGTAGGAAGACTTGTGTATCAGGATGATGATATTGACGTAGCAGCGATACTTGTTGAGCCAATCGAAGGTCAGGATCCTATGCGGTATAAACCGCTGGAAATCAGTGCAGACGTTGGAACGACTACTTTGTATTCTGGATACCCTTCAGATTTAAATCTGATGTCAATTAGAGGAACAGTTGCCGGATATGAGTGGACAGTTCCAAACGGTCCAGTTGTTATGCTTCACACGTATGGGTGGTTCGGCTGTTCAGGCTCTGGAGTGTATGATGATAGAGGGCGTCTTGTCGGAATTCTCTGGGGTGTTTCAGTTGAGAGGGCTTTCGTACCACAGGTGATTGAAGATATTATCTGGGTAACACCTGCACACATGATAGACGAGGGAGAAATACTAAAGGGTATTTCAAACCTTGCTGATATTTCAGACAGGAGAACGCGGAGAAGTATCAGAAGAATTATGCGATTAAGAATATAGGCTAATAGACAGTTTACTGTATATTTATTATGTCAGCCGTCACTGTACATTGTAGGAAATAGAATGAGAATTACATCACCGCGCGGAATCATAGCATACGAAATTTCAAAAGCAATGGTCGTCGCTGAATCTCACCGTAGTGTACCTACAGATCTTATGAAGCGAGATGTCATCAGAGAGAGCATCGATAAGTATTATAAAGACAGCTATGGCCATAGTCTCACTGAGTTCAGGCAGATTAAACTTGAGATTGATATTCTCAACGAAGAGCTTGATATGCTTATGTGTAGAGATCTCCCAAATCTTAGCGAATCTTTAATGAGAAATCCCACTGTCCTGTCTGAGGGGGCTATTCTCCCGGGATGGGTCAATATGATCCTTCCCTTTGTGGGAATGGGGATGGATTCTTTCATCCCCGGTTCAGGTGTCGTCTTAGACATAGTGAACTCACTTGATACATTCTTCGGAGCAGAGACATTCTTTGACTACGTTCTTTCTGGAATCTTTCTCATCATGGCGATTCCAGTGGCTGGAGATGCTGCTGGCGGGATTGCCTCACCCGTCGCCTGGATTGCAGACAAGATCGACGGCGCAAAGGGGATGACAGCCAAGGTTATAAAGAAGATTGTTAGTTGGGGACCGTTTAAGTCTATTGCAGAAAAGGTCATCAATGTTATAACTCCACTTCTAAGCCAATTCAAGCCTGGGGGAAAGGTCTTTGAGTTCGTCAACGGCATGTGGCAAAGAATTCCCAAGGACACGGCTTCGAAGCTAGCAGGGAAGATCAAGGAGAAAGGCGGAGCAGAGGGAATTCTTGGAACAATGGCGAAGTATCTCAGTATGGCAATCGATAAGATTAAGAATCTATTTGGTATTGCTAAAGAGGCTGGATCAAAGCTAGTGTCGAATATCCTTGCGAAGGGCCAGGTTGATGCCCTTAAGAACATGGGTGTGAGCAGTCTTGCTGATGATGCAGCTGCCGCAGCCGGACAAATAGTCAAGGCCGGAGATGACGTTGCAGCTGCTGCACTCAAGAACGCAAAGGGCGTAAAGTATGTTGATCCAAAAAGCGGAGCTGAGGTTGTCCTGCAAGGTGTCAAGCAGAACGTCGATGGCGCATTTGTTGCAACGTATAAGTCTGCAGGAGATACAGGTTCCACAGTGCTTACGACAGCGGTCAAGGAGCTGGACGATGATATTCTGTCGGGAATGCTAGGCGGACCGAATGCCGCTGCCGCTCTAAGAAGGGCAGATGATACAATTCCCGCTGTTCAGAAACAGCTGCTTGACGCCGGCGGGGCATCGATGGATGATTTCACAAGAGTTGTCGCCCAGAGTCCCCCAGGAGCAAGAGTTGACCCAACAGATGTTCCTGATGTAGGAATGGCGGTCAGCAGCTTGACCTCACCGACTGCTCAAGCTGGACGACGTACAGCGGGCCCACCTGGACAGATGAGCACTATGGATCGACTAAGGGTTGAAGATCCAGCAGCGTGGCAGGCAATAAGAAAGGAGCCAGACGTAGCTGTCAGATCTAGAATGCTTCGACAGCATTTACCGTCTGCTGGACCCGAAGGACAAAGACGGCTTCAGCAAGCAATGGAGCTTAGAAACGTTGCTGAGCATCGTCTCAATTCATCTTCTGCCTACCTCGACGGCCTGATTGACCTTACTACACTTCTGGGATAGTTAGATGAAGATGTCTGAATCCCAGCTAAGAAATCTCATTAGAGAGAGGTTGGGCAGATCCTTCGGCGGTGCACAAGACCAGAAGTATGAGAAGGCGACAGCTAAGAATATGTTTCTAGATAGAGATACATCTCACGGAGGATGGCCAGCTGGGCCTTCGAGAAGTGCTTACAACAGCACGCCTGTCAATAAACAAATTTCAAACTATCTTAAATCTCTTGGACTTTTTGAGGATGACTCTGGAGATGAGAAAGATTTGGAAGGCTCCTGAGTGAGGTTGATTTGGGGGATAAAGCTTCATTTTGTCCCGGGGACCTGGTTAGACATTTAGTCTTTGAAGAGTGTGTTGGAATTATAATAACCTGCTACACAAGATCCCATAGACCCTTAAGTGATGAATATGAGGTTTTCTGGAATCAGGGTCCGCTAAGAGATGATAAAAATCCCACAATTGAAAGTGGGACTTCTTTAATTTTGTTATCTAGAAAAATGTAGCGACACTTATGTAATTTTCTAGCAGCTTGTGTATAATAAGATTATGACAAAGTGGAACGGCTATGAGAAAAAGAAGATGTGCATTGCACTCTTCAATGACATTCTATCAGACTCTGGATCAGACCCCAGGGATCATGAAGTTGACTATAAGGGCGGATGGTTTTATCACAATAGCAAGAAAGGATTTCGTCGACCAGACATTACAGAGTTTGCCAACTGTCTTCTCAAAGAGGGACACAGGGCAGTCTACCACATGATTTGGCATAGTTATTTTATGCCGCGTGTAAATGATAAAATGGTGTGGTATAATATTTTAGAAAGGAAACAGAGCTAACAACACACAACCAAGGAGATGTTATGAAGCTCAATGTAAACGCAGGTGATATCAAGTTTGGAACCAACATTCTTGATGTCGAAGTTCCTCAACAACTACGTCGTCGAGTTCGGTCTGGGCTCAAATATTTTGATGATGCAATGGGCGGGCTAGGGTTCACACCATCTATGGTCACTCTTTTCACGGGAACACCTGGTGCCGGAAAGACCACTATGATGCTTGAACTGGCGAATTCTTTTACTGGAAATGGTGCTACTGTTCTATTCAACACTGCTGAGGAATCTCTCTTTCAGCTCAAGATGACTGTAGAGAGGCTTCGTCTCCGTCACGGCTTTGTCGCCGGACAGGAGACTATGGTTCCCAAGCTTCTTGAGGATTGTGATAAGCTCAGGGCTAAGAATCCAAATAAGCCGTTCTTCCTGATCATTGACTCTCTTCAGTGTCTCAATGATGGAAAGTACGGAGATCATCAGACCAATTCTAAGACAGCACAACGGTCGCTGTCTCTGATTACAGATTATTGCAAGGCTAACTTTTGCAACGCCATCGTGATTGGACAAGTCACGAAGAACGGACAGATGGCAGGTGCCAATGTTCTTAAGCACATGGTGGACGCAATGGTTACACTTGATGTGGAGAGGAAGGATCAGGATCTGGCTGGGTGCCGTGTCCTGCAGGTTGAGAAGAACCGATTCGGCGGTGCCGGTCACATCTTCTTCCTTCAACTTCAAGAGAAGGGTTTCATGGAGGTGTCTCGAGTGTCAGTCTCGTAGAAGACACCGGTGTCAGGCGGTTCGGGATGCCTCCGTGAAGCCTCCTTGGTTGGCCGTCTGACACCTTAACCCTTTACAATAACTATTTAACACAGGAGAAACCGTGGAAGAAGAAGTTAAGCACAATCCGCAAAAGTTCAAATGGAACAAGGTCGGAATCTATGACACATTTGCAGACGCAGATGAGAAGCGAAATGCCCTCAATGAAAAGGGATCGTTGACGAAGATTCGTCGATGCGGAGAGGAAGGATCTAGGTTTAAGGTTCTGACAGGAGAGTCTATCGACAAACCAAAGACTAAATCCAAGAAGAAAGAAAAGAAGAAGTAATGACTTATGCGCCCTTAGCTCAGCGGATAGAGCATCGGCCTTCTAAGCCGAGGGTCGTAGGTTCGAATCCTACAGGGCGTACCATTTATGCGGGAGTAGCTCAATTGGTAGAGCTTCAGCCTTCCAAGCTGATTGTTGAGGGTTCGAGTCCCTTCTCCCGCTCACGGGGTATAGCGCAGTCTGGTAGCGCATCTGCTTTGGGAGCAGAGGGTCGTAGGTTCAAATCCTGCTACCCCGACCACACAGGAGAAAAAGATGAATAATGATATTGAAATTGGAACCAGAGTTAAGACACCTTACGGAAATGGAGTTGTCATCTCTGTTGGTGAAAAGCTATGGGTAAGTCTCTTCGAAGGGCTTCAAGTTAGGGAGGGACAGTATATAAATTCTGTACCTGTTCCGCTTGATTGTGCCGAGAGGCTTGACGATGGTGCAAAGAAGAAGAACTTGTTTAATCGATGCCAAGAGCCTAAGGAATAATATGAAATCGTATATTTCACAAGAGATGACAAAGAGAGCATTGAAAAACATGTTGGGGTTTCATATGAATCTTAACGCTGCGTTCGCCGACTGGGGAATGGACTTTAAGGGAAACCTTGGACGTAGAAACGTCGTTATGTCCCAGGCTCAGGAGTATTTCTTCGCCAAAGAGCTGGCGAAGAAATTTAGCGGAGTCGATGCTGATGGGCGTACTGGTAAGGCAGATATCGTCATTGGAGAGATTGACAAGGAGCTTGAGTGCAAGCTAACTTCAGGTCGAGCTTCAGGCGGTTATGATCTTCAGACAGATCTTGTTACACTTAAGCGGAAGGGAAGTCTAGACTTTCTGTATGTCATCGCAAATGATACATTTATGGAGTTTACCGTCCTTCATTACATTGGGCTAACAGCTGATGATTTTTACCCGTCCTCACCCGGAGCAAGAGGGAAGGCGAGGATGAAAAAAGCCCAGGCTATGCAAAAGTGTGTTGTTCTATTTGGTGAGGTCGTTGTTAGAAATAAATCTGAGATTGACAAGATTTCGTCTAAGATAAAGACTGCACAGTCGGAGTATGTTACTCGAAGAAGTGAGCTTACTCATCGATTGGATGAGTGCTCTGGCAGGGCTGTAAAGAAAAAGCAGAATATTAAGACAATGATGAAGAATAACAAGCTGAGACTTGATGCAAGGGAGGATAGGCTTTTTAGCAAGCTTGACTTCTGGGTTCAGTCACCACCTCAAGTGGGATTTAGGCTTGAGACTATAGTGAGATGAAGAGAAAATCTCTAAGAGAGAAGATTGATGATTCAATTGACTACGTCGCACTAGGATTTACAGCCATCGTGGGAATGGGGATTGTACTTCTCAGAGGTCGCGTCGCAAGCCGTCTTAAAAAGAGATATGGAGAAAGTGATGAATATGATGATCTTGGCGGTAGCTGCAGCTCTGATGCTGACATGTACAGTGGCTGCAATTCTAGCTGTGACAAAAAATGACTAGAGTTACTCCTGTTGCTTCTGTCTTTCATAAGCTTTCATGGGATCGGCAAGAGGATGATGAAAGATTTCAAAGAATACACAGGGCAACTAAGAAGTCAGAAAAAAAAGAAAGTGGCTGTCTAGAGAGATTGTGTGAGGAGAGCTCATATTGCTCCATTGCACTAAGTGTCAATAATGACCTCGAAGAGATTATTTATTGGTACGGTGCTTAGCATGTAGGCTGTGTGTTTCTGTGGTATAATAGGAACATCAAGGAGGTAATATGCGACTCAAGAATCGGACCGAAGAGATTAGAGAAGAATACAATCGAGTCGGTGAGGAGCTTGACTCTTTTAAGACATCCCATCGTGTCGCCGCTGGGAAAGCCTTTATCGACGCAGGTGGCTGTGATCGGTGCAGGGGTCGAGGATGGGTCGTCACGTGGGACACTCTTGACTGTATTCAAGGAAGCTACGCACAGTATGCCTCTTGCCCAAGCGAGAGCTGTACACCTGCTACGAGAGAGAAGTCTGGCCTAGCTCCGGGAAATAGCAAGTATGACCAGTGGAATCGTAACTCAACCTGGAGGCCCACATACACGCCGGAAGAAACTCTAGAGCTTGATAAGCTTGATCAGCTCTGGAGAAACCTTGCAGGTGAACTTGACAAGGAGCTTGCGCGGTGGACTGTCTCCGAAGGGAAGCTTGTTAAGATTGTTAGTGCAGGTGGGGGAAAGGTTGAGAGGCGTCCAAGGGTTGGAACTGTTGGCCTAGTTCAGAGAAAGTTCACCAACAACTGGGGAACAGAGAAGCTAATCGTTCTTGATCAGGATGGAAATAAGCACTGGCCGTCTGTAAGTCTTGTTGAGGTTGTTGACCCTGAACCTGACACAGCTGTGTACGACAAGATTATGAAGACAGAGCGTGAAAGTAACGGTGTTCCAATCATCGTTACAGTTGAGAAGAAGTCTAATAAGGCTGCGCTGATTTCCACAACAAATGGAAAGCAGACGTGGGTTCCGTTCAGTCAAGTCGCTTCTGTTAAGAATGCAAGGGTCGGAGACACTGTAAGTGCTCTAATTCCGTTGTGGCTTGTAGATCAGAAGAAGTTGATTGGCGGTCGATGATGAACAGGCTTTACAAGGTCCTCACGTGGAGGCTGATATCAATCACAGCGACATTTATCTTGACTTGGTCAGTCACGGGTAGTGTGAAGGAAGCATCTGGATTTACAATGCTTCTTCACCTTCTTCTAGTGTCCCTTCACTGGGGCTTTGAGATCACTTGGGATAAACTAACAGATGAAGAAGGGTGATCTTGTCATTGCCCTTGAAGATGAGCGAAGAGGTCTTTACTGTGTTGGGATGATTCTCGATACTCGAACGTGGAACGAAAGAACTGACATATACGTGCTGTGGCATAGCACATCCCATCCGATGGGATGGTGGTACGCTGATAAGCTAAGGGTGATTAGTGAAAGTAGGTAAAAACAAGCTTTATGTTATTGCAGGTGAGCGAAATATGAAAGCTGTCAAGGATCTCGGCGGCCTTTATGCTAACGTTGGCCAGACTACACGAACAGTTTACGATCGAATCAAAGATAAAGATTATCGACTTAAGTCTGGCGGCGGAACATGGAAGGTGATCATCGAAGATGCACCACTTGGAAAATTTGAAGACGCTCACATCCATGAGCTTCTAAGGAAAAGAAACAATGTAAAGTGGGATCCTGAATCTCTTAATACAGAGGAATTTCACTTTATCACAGACAAGGGAGACGGTGAGGAAGCAAAGAGAATCGTCAAGGAGTGTTTGAATAATCTTCGGCCTCATTCGATAGAGAAGGATATTGATATCGTTAAAAGTAAGCTGCAGTCTGCAGGAGTAAGACACGCCAGCGAGTTTCACTGTGAAGATATTTACTGGTTTAGAATTCGATCTTTTGTTGACCGGGTGGATTCAAACGGAAAGACATACCTCATCATTAATTTTATCAATAACACTGGATCTTATAAGAGTATCTTTTGTTGGGCGTGGCGTGGTGAGTATCCCAAGATCGGATCTATGTTTATCGCGCAGGTCAAAAAAGGAAAGCGAAGCCTGGCAACGTCTTTTTCTAAGTTAAAACTCATTCAAAATGACCTGCCGGCAGAAGTGATAGACGAAGCACCAGGTATCTCAGACGTCGGTTTTTTCTGTAATTACGATGAACTAATAGCTTATTATGAAAAAGAATACAAAGTAAAGTTTGATAAAGAGCGTGAAGAAAGACAACGTCTGATTGA
>Ga0209756_1002052_pt1 | contig 17827 bp, 12 predicted proteins | sample ETNvirenome_6_85_FD_184071 | JGI IMG/M metagenome (GOLD analysis project Ga0209756, IMG submission 184071) | Marine viral communities from the Pacific Ocean - ETNP_6_85 (SPAdes) (version 3) | ecosystem: Environmental > Aquatic > Marine > Oceanic | place: Pacific Ocean | collected 2013-06-19
TGCCTTGGGAGCCGCAGGCTTCTTCTCAGCAGCCTTCTGCTGGGCCAACAGGGTTGACATCACAGAGGCAAGGTCAACGAGTTGTCCCTGGAGGGTGGCGACCTTCTTCTCCAGGGCCGCAATCTGAGACTCCACTTGGGACAGGTCAATCACCAGGCAGGACGGCCTGTTAGTGGGCATTCCATCGCTTCTCATAAGTGCTCCTACTATGGACGTGAGATTGTGTCCGCAGTGTCGTCATTGATGTCGCCGTAATTCCACGCGGTGACAAAACAAAGAAGTCCTGTCGGGGTAGCTGACCCAACATTCACGTAGAACCGGATGTAGGTGATAGGGCCGTAAACCTCTTCGCCGCCAATGCCGCCAAACGTAAAGTCAGCACCTGCATTGTTGACAATAAGCTCCTCCACCCCGGTGGGGCGACCAACATAAACGTCGACACTCGCGCCATTCCACCCATAAGGGGCAGCACCTGTTGCGTCATCAATCTGCACCATCCAGTTGGTCTTACTGTTCCAACCGATGTAGTCCATGCTGCCAAAGAAGCACTCTGCCTGGGTTGGCTGCGTGCCCTTTGCTGCCCCTGGTGGGAAGTAGATGCTCGTTCCGGCGGCGGTATCAAGGTTGTTCTCTGTACCGTCGCCCCAATTCCCATCACCGAGATTGGATACCAGTACTCTTTGATGATTGAAGGACATCTCTAGTACCCGCCTTTACCCTTCTTTGGATTGTTCTTCTTTGCTTTCTTCTTGCCACCGCCCTTGCCAGCAGAACTGGTGGAGGGAGGGGTAGACTTGGAATCAGACGCCTTAGCAGAGTCTGTCAATTTCGTGTGCGAGTAGCCTGGAAGGCTGAAGTCTTGTCCGTAGTCAGGCATTTTGTTCTCCTGTTATTGGCGCATATGCGGTGGGGGCAAGTCCCCGGTCCCAATCATAGACCCTATGCGGGATATTTCCAAAAGGTCTCTTTTCTGCAAGAACCCCTCAAAGGCTCTCCTCTCGGCTGTTGTCAGCCCTTGTAGGGCGTCCTCATAGTCAGCCCCTGCTTCTTTCTGTGCCGTTAGCTTCCTCTTTGCAGAGATGAGCGCCAGTGAGTTGCCATCTTCTAGCAATGTGACCATCTTTGGCAACCATTCTCTCCACCGAGCGGCAATCTTGTAGTTGGACTCCCGCTTGATCTCTTTCGTCATTGTCTCAATAAGGCCCACAATCTTGCCCAGATCCGCCATCCTCGCCTTTTCAGAACCCGTCATATCACCGAGCGCCGGGTTATTGTTCTTTTTGTACAGGGCATTGTACTCTTTCGTCATCTCAGACAGCACACCCAATAGGGCGTCTTCTGCCTCAAGCACAACCTTGGCGGGGGAGACCACCTTCACCTTCGGGCCAGCAAACGTGCTTAGACGCTCAACCTGACGCCCCCTGTACCCAAACTCCTCCTCCCCACTGAAGGCTGACGCTAGTTTGAATGTGGACTTCACGGCAGAAGGCATGACGGGGTCTGTGTACGCGGCAAATGAACGCCATGCGCTGGACAGGATGTTATCCTCATCGCTCCGATAGCTGGCGTCATTCAGCTTGTCAATCACCTTACTACGCCGCTTCTCCATCAGGGCGTTCAGCACCATCGACATGATCGGAGACTCGCCTCCCGTGATACCACTCAAGGCAGACCCAACGGTGTCCAGAAGACCCTCGCTCTTGCCCATCCCGCGTTCCATATCAAAGAACTCTCGCGGCATACCAAGCGTCCACATCTTCCAATCAATCCCCTTGGCACCGATGTCGTGCATCCCGAATGGGCTCATCGCGTTGACACCCTTGAGACCACCTATCTTGCGGTCCTCATCAGCCCCCCTGGGGGTTCGCATGGACTTCTGGTAGCCCCTGGATGGCAGCGGTGTGACTCCCTGGTGCAGGACGAGGTTCATGATCTCCTCCTCGTCGTACCCAAGCATCGCTCCGCTGGCCTGCAAGTGCGCCTGGTAGATATTAGACCACACAAACGCACGAGTCGGGTGCTTCGCAAGGAAGCGGTACGCCATCTCCATCGCCTTTGTTGAGAACACAATAAATGGGGAGGAGAACCACCCACCCATGAAGTTGTTCCTGAGCCCGTTTATGATGGGAGCCACGTCGTCATACGCCATGAATGTCTTGTCTGCCACCTTAACGGCCTCTTTGACAGACATATTATGCTTGCGCGTTAGCTCCAGGATGTAGCTTAACTTTGCCACATCATCAATAAACCCATACTCATCGACAGCCCACTTCTTCGCCTTGCGCGCAGAGTGGCCAATCCTCTGGAGACGGCTTGACTTTCTCGTGCCCTGGAGGTGGGCGCTCTGTGTCCAATCCCCAAGCGGTGCCTGTTGCTCATGGAGGCGAATGCTCTCAAGGAACGCATCCTCAGGGGCCACTATCTTCTCGTCCTTACCCTTCTTTGTGAGCCTGCTACGGAGCCCGTAGTGGATGACATCCAGCCATTTCTGGGGCACATCACCTGCCTTCTGTGCGCCCCGTAGCTCGCTATACAGTCCCTGTGTCCTGTCGGCTATCTCCAGGTCCATCTTGAGGAAGTCCTTGGTGACAGAGAACTCTGTGGCTGCCGCTGTGGACTTCCCGTACCCCGCCTCCCTGGCCTTGACGTAGAATGGGTCTACAACCCCTTCCTTGTGGAACCTGCGAATCATGTTCGCAGCCTCACCGTTGTACACCTGTGTCCATGGGATATCTGCCATAGCGCCCATGATCCAACGATTGGAGAAGTAGTTGCGCAGCAACGTGCCGCCAATGGGGTCGAACACAAGGCCCAGCTTAATGTTCTGGTGTGCCTTGGCCAAGCCGCCCTTCATCCCCTGGAACATGTTGGCCTGGTCAACAACATGCCTGTTCACAGCCTTGTGCATGTAGAACTTGTCCTGCATACCAGACCAAAGGCCCCGGTCACCGCTCTTGAGCAAGCCTGCGCCAGGAACTGTGTACTGATCAGACAACCTCACCGCACGCGCCGCAGCCTCCCTGGCTGCCTCCGTATTGTGCCCGTGAGTAGCCCCGGCATCCGCGAGGGCGTTGTCCCTCATTGAGGTGATCTCCTCGGCGGTCAGGAGCATCCCGTTCTGACGCAGATAGACGATGAGCTTTTGGTGGGCAAGAGCCTGCCCAATATTCATCGACGCCCTGGTAGCAGCCTCCCTGACGTCGTGGAGACCAAGATTTATCTTCTGTTGATAAGAGAGTCGCCTATCCCAGATGCGAGATCGGTAATAACGCTCCACAATCCCAGGTGTCTCACCCTGGCCAAACATCTTTCGGTAACGCGGGCCAGTAACATCGTTCTTCCAAAGCTCAATAAGCTCAGAGAGACCAAGCTCTGGCTGCTCTTTTATCAACTCCTTAATGGAAGGGTTCTTGCCCAACCGAGCCTCAACATCAACTCCCCAGGAATTGAGCCGCTCAATTAGCCGCTCTCTGGTGAAGAAATCATTCTTGCCAGAGAACCTCTCTATTGTAGCGGTGGACTCTTTGCCACCACCCGGCGTGATCTCCCCCAACATCGTATCCAGCATGGCCGCAGACCCATTGGGACCGTCAAGCGTCTTGGCATCCACACCCGGCTTGCCCAACTGATGCAGAGTGTCGATCAGGGTGGTGAAGCTAGCCCTTGGGTCGAAATAGTCAGACATCCAGTTGGATAGCAGCTTGACAACATTGTTCTTGTCTGCCTTGAGGATTGGCTCAAACGCTGCAAGTCTCTTCGGGTCAAGTGTGAGGCGCATCGCATCGGGAGACATTGTAAGCTGAATGCCAGCGTCAAAGAACGCCATGTCCAATGGGGCAGCAAACCTGTTGGCGATAAGAAGAAGGCTACGCTGCTGACTCGTCAGATCAGCCCAGGATGTGCCGTCCTTCGGGCGATACTCGAAGCGCCGTGTACCCAGGGCTGCCCGTGTGACAGTGATCACACCATCGGATACCATCTCCTGGAGACGGTCCACCGTGATACGCTTGCCCTCAAAGTCAACAACCTTCTGCGCGAAATCACCCCACCTCGCAGAGTTCCCATTCTGGTCAGTGAATACAAACTCATCCACCTGCCGCTTGGCAACATCCACAACTCGGTTCGCATGGGCAGCAGTGAATACCGCAGGCTTCTCAGAGGCCCCCAGAATAAGAGCCCCGTCACTAGCCAACTGACCCTTGTACCCCTCCTCCCCGTACTTCATATTCAGAGCCGCGACGACGTTCTGCTGCTCCTTTGTGGTGATCCTTACCTCCTCGCCAGACAACCTCTCAACAATGGGGGCAACCCTCTCATTAAGGAGCGACCCAGACCTCCCAGCAGTTGCAAGCTCATGAAACAGTTCATACCCCAGCTTGTTGCTAGGCCCGGTCCAGAAGTGAAACCAAGATGTCCACGCAGACTCTGGACGGACACCCTCGTACTCAAGCTGAAGCCTATTCCCCATCTGGTCCAGGGCCGTAAACGGGATCTGAAGAAAGGCAAAAGGGCGCTCCATGAACTCAGTCACGGCATAGATATTAGAGCGCCACTTCCCCTCGTATGGGCTTTTTTTATACCCCGCCAGGATGTCTAACCCAGACCTATCAAGGAACCATGTGGCAGCGTGATACCAAAACGGCCTATCCAGACCGCCAAATGACGCGAGTTTAGTCGGCTCTGCGCCTATTCTTTGCGCCAACGCCACAGCCGTCTCATCCTGCTTAGCCTTGGAGTTGAACTCAGACATCAGCTTGGCTGTGAACGGATCCATACCAGAGACTGCGCGTACGCCATCAAATGCCTCTTTGGGGACGATATTGACGTCTGCCGTGCGCCTCAGGGAGCCTGCGTGGGCCAGGGTGACAGCCTCTTTCGCTTCAAATCCCAGGTACTGGTAAACGGCAGGATCTGCCACACCAGCCTCAATGAAGGACTCACCCTTCTGCTCCATCGTGTTCCTGACAAGCCACTGCTCTGGAGTCTGGCCGCTAACAGCAGCAGCATCCGTAAGCTCCCGCTGATACGCCTCATTGGCATCCCGCGCACGCGCCTCTTTCCAACTCATATCTGGGGGGATGTCAGAAGAAGTCGTCCTCTCCGTATTCATCCGGTCCCTGCGGCTGGACTCACGCGCCTGCCTGGATATCTCAGCGAGATAGTTGATGATACCTTCCCTACCCTCAACGCCGAGAAGGTCTCGGAATATCTGGGCGTCACCGAGTCCACGAGATGCCAACTCAAAAGCCCTCGTCTCTGGGCTGGCCGAACGCCGGTAACTAGCCACGTCACCAATGTCAGACACACGGGCACCCTCACCCACATCCTTATGCAACCCTGTGTTGATAATCCCCTTCTCTGCGGCAACCCTGGCCTCAAACCAATCGAGCAGCGCCGCCCTTTGAGCAGGTGTGGATTGGGCAACCACGTCCCCAGCGACGTTCACCTGGGCTACGCCAGCCTCCTTGGCGTATGGATCTGGCTCCCTGAAGACAATAGACCTGGCTGCCTCATCAGACTTTCTCTGCTGCTCCCTTTTCGCCGCCTCTCTCTGCCCATCCCGATACTCACTTCGCTCCTTGCTAGGAGCCCATGGCCTCTCCTTAATCCCAGGAACCCTTCGGGTCTCCGCGTATTTAACAGCAGAATAGCTCCCTATCCCGGCAGAATGTGGCCTATCCCCTCGCTCAAAAGCGGATATGATGCCCGTTGTCTCCGCTGCCATGAACTCAGCCATATCAATGGCCATATCAGCGAGAGGGCTCCATACGTTGCCATGTGCGTATTTTGGCTTACCCGGTATGTTGTGGGCACCCTCCGACAGACCGAGCGCCTTGATGACGTACCCAGGGCGCGTGATGCTTATGATCGTGTTCATCCGCTCAGCAACAGCAGCATCTCTCGCCTCGATGGCGTTGGCGTATGCAGTGTTATCAGTTCCCCTCCTGGCGGCAGCGGCTCGAACAGCGGGGCCTTGGCTCATCTGACGGGTGATAATCTTGCCATGGGGTGAGTTTGCCCCAAACAGAGGGGATGCCTCGGGTCCGTACACGTCCTTTCCAAGCTCCATGTACCGGGAGAATATCTCAGTCAGCTTGGAAGATGCCTCTGAGATGAATGCCATCTCGTGAGCTATGTTCGGGGACTCCTTGTTCTTTTTCAGCCTCTTGCTCATCTCCTTGAGATATTTGTTGACGATTGCCGTGGAGAGAGCCCCAGCACTCTTTGCTTTGACAACAATCTTACCCTTGTGGAGCCCAGGACCAGTGATATGTGCTACCCAGGTTGCCCCCTCTTGCCTCGGTGGCTTGATAGACAGGCCAACGCCTGCGCCAATCAAAACCTCTGCCTCTCCCAGCTTCTGACCGGACAGCCTGAGCGTTGGCAGCGGGATCGTGTCTCCCAACAAAACAGGACCTTCCCCCTTTCCGATCTTGAGCACACCCTCTCTTGCATTCCTAATGGCTGGCAGGATTGCCCCCATAAGGTTATTGGAAAACTCAGCAATCGCGGAGTGGGTAAATGGGGCATGTTCTGGGACGCCCAGATATTCCGAGACCTTCTCGTCCAGTATTCGACGGTACACATCGTTATCAAGGAGACCCTTCCACATATCGCGGACATCCTTGTGAACCATCTCCACCATAGCGGCAGCGTCTGGCGGTCGCTTCCCTCCTGGCTTTGCGCTGGGGTGGGTGACGATAAATGTGCCGTGTTGCAGAGCCTCAACCTGGAATGACGTCAGGCCCCTGTCTTTTCCGGTGGGGATCTCTACCCCCGTCCTGGAATCAATGACCTTCAAACCCTTTTCCCTGGCCTCAATATAGCGTTCGTTATAGAAGCGCGAGGACACCTCGTTCAGGTGCCTGGCAGTCCACTCTGCTGCCATGTCAGAGCCGTTGATGTCGGCTGGGAGCTTCCCTTTTACAGGTCGCTCATGCCCAACGCTCTCAAGTTGGGTCATGGGCTCTTTGGTCTTCGGGTCAATCCCCCAGCCCCCCTTCCTTACAGCAGGAGATTCCTCGTTAATCAATACCTCCTGCATCTCCCTAATGAGTTTCCCCTTTGGGGTCTCTGCGGGAAGTTGCCTACCCTCGGGGGTCATCTCTGATGGCTTGTGAGGGGGAAGCTGGAGGGGGGATCTTGCGCCCTGTGCCACCAAGTCCTGGGGAACCCTGTCTGCTATCTGATTTGCCAGAGATGGCATCTCACCCAATATCTCAGCACCAAGCATCCTGCTCTCTGACAGGGATGCGTTCGCTACATCATCGACCCAGCTATGCACCACAAAGCTCACGGGAGCGCCGTCAGAGCCAATTTCAGTCCGCAGCATCTTATTCTGGCCGAGGCCGAGGGCTGCACCGAGTGGGTCTCTGAATATCGCCTCAACCCTGCGGTTGAAACGGCTACCCGCATCGGTCAACTCAAGCGTTGGCTTGATTGCATGCTTTGCAACAATGGCGGTAGAGAACGCCATGTCTAACATGGAGAACCCAGGTCTTTCTACCCAACCCTCTCTCCCCGCATCAATGAACTCATCAGACGGATACCAATCGCCCTCTCCCGCGTCAATCTTTGGCATAGCAGCCGCAACGGCCTGGGCCGAATGCACCCACATATCCTTCAAGAAGAACTCTGCCTGGAGCTTCATGTAGTTCAGGAATGCAGACCCTGTTACCCCTTCTGTGAAGAACCCAGACACCTCTCCGTACATTGCCTCCGCAATAGCCGGGTTAGCCTGAATCTCTGGGCCAAATGCGCCACCCTTCGCCAACCCACTAATCTGGGCCAAGTCGTGCTTTTTCAGCCTCCTGCGTAGCTCCTTCGCAACATCAATACCCGTAATGACCCCTTGACTCACATCGGTAGATAAGCGAGTGGGGATTGGCCCCATTGCCTCTAGCTCCTCCCCTACGCTACGTTCTGTGAACATATCGGGGTTCTCTTTGTACATATCCGCAAGAATTGCACGCTCTGTGTCAGACCTCCCCAGATACCCTGGTGGCAGCACTGGGTACCCACTCTCCTCTGGAGACTCCTCCCCCATCCCCCAGGAAAACATATGGGGGACGGGCCTCCCAAGTGTTGGCTCCTCGCCAGGGGCAACAGTCCTCCATTGCGAGTTGATGTAGCCTCGGACGAGCATCCCAAGAGGCTCTCCGGTCTCCGCAGCGGTGCGCCGCGCCTCCATTAGCTTGGTTGCAACATCCCCGATGGGGATACCACTCCTTCTGGAAATCCGGCTAAAGAGCATAAACGCATCATGCACCCCAGCGGTCTTCTCTGCGGCAGCCCTCTCTTCACTCTTCCAACCCGCCAACCCAAGCGCCCCGGCAGCATCGAACTTATCCAGGGACTCAAGGGCGGCCAAGCCGTCGATGGTAGACAGCACCTCCCGGCTCTCAACATCCCTGGCCTCACCCGGTATTGCCGGGCCCATGTTCTCAAACGCATTGGCCGTATCTGTCGCGAGCGCCTCCCCGGCACCAACGAAAAGGGTGGGCTTCCAGGTGGCGATGACAGATAGCTGTTTTGCGGCTTTTGTTGCCCACCAATCGTCATCTTCTACTGCGAGGATACCGCCAAGCTCAGATATCTCCTGGGGTGCGGACCAACCGGCTATCTCGGCCTGCTTGAGCCTCTCAACAAAAGACTCCTTCCAAAACCCCTCCAACCCCAACTGGTCTGCCAGGGTCTCGGGGGATAGGGTTCCGCTGGCGGCTTCCGGCTCTGCTAACGCTGGCTCAAACTTAGATGGGCCACCTCCACGGGTCAGGAAGGAGGATATCGTGGTTCCCTGGACGGAGGGCCTTACCGAATACCCCCTCTCCTGCAACTCACCAATCATATCCGGTGGGAACAGGGCCATTCTGGAGTCGTAATGGCCTTCGTTGACCATGCGTCCAGTGAGCACCTCGATTGCCTGCTGCTTTGCCCCAGGAAAGGCATCTTGGAAGGCTGGCGTCTTGAAGGCGTCCAGCGCCTCCATGATGGGGCTGGTGGCGATGGTGTTGACTATGTCCGTCTCTTGCTGTGCCGCAGCGGCTTGCTCCCCTTCCTGCTCTGCCTGTAGCGTGTTGAGTAGATAGGCCCCTGGGCCTGTTGCCTGCTGTGGTGCGGGGGCCTGTGCTGGCTGCTGTGGGTTTAGCAGGAATGATAGATCATCCGTCCCTGCCACCTCCTGGAGCGCCGGATCTGCCGGTCCAGTGGGGTTTAACAGGAATGACAGGTCATCTGATACACCCGCTCCCTGCTGGGGCTGCGTGGTTCCCGCCGCTGGGTACTCTCCATTAGCCATTTGAAATGCATCTCCGCTGTTCCGGTTCCCCTAGAAGTGTTCTCTCCACCCAGCCCCGCCACCAGTATCTTCTTTCTTCATAGCTGCGATGATATTGTTCACAATGGTGGTTGCTGTCACATCGGGTGGATTTGCGGCGGCAAGCCCCATCAGGGAGGCAAATTGCTTTCGCCTTTCTATGTATCCACCCTGTAGGAGGCTATCCAATAGCTTTTTCTTTGTCGTAGTCGATGGGCCAATAGTAATCGGCATGGAGTCCATGCCAGGAGCGACGGCGTCGAGGCTCGCCTTGACACCCGCATCGTACCAAGTTGGGAACTTCGTGGGATCTCCGCTCAGTGTCAACACCCTCCTTCCAATACCCATCTTCTTCGCTGCTATCTCAATCATTCCACTAACTGTGGCCGGGTCCGGCCCCGTAGGGGTGGTCTGCGCGCCCACCGGGGGTACGTCAACAGCCGTGGAACGCCCCGTTATCTTGTCAGCGAGATTGTCTAGTGACAATACCTGGTTGGTGAAGTTCTTAAACACCCTCTGCCACGCAGGGCTCCCCTCTTTGTATTTACTGAGGCTGTTACGCGTTGCAACTGCCACGGCGACCTTCTTCTCCAACTGTGCTTTGTCTTGCGTGTTAAGGCTTACATCTGCCTGGATCTGCGCGACCTTCGTCTGTGCGGCTGCCAGTGCCTGGCTGCCACGCTGATTGGCTTTTGCCGCATCAACTTGCGCTAACGCATCTAGCTTCGCAATGGTCTCCGCAGATGTCCTCTGTGCCTTACCCGATTTTATATCGGCAGCTAGCTGTTTTACGGCAAGGTCAGACGCAGCCTTGCTAGACGCTTTGTAAGCATCTGCCCTTGTGACCTGGGCCTCAGCCTCTTTCATCTTGGCCCCAGCCTTAGTTCCCTCAGCAAGGGCCTCATACGATCTTGACGCGGTATCCTCCTTACCACCTAGCTTCTCGTACTTGACGTACTCCAGCCCAAGGGTGGTGCCGAGGTCCAGGACGGACTTGCCAAGGTCAATCATGAACTGGCGGTCCTGGCGTCTATTCAGTCCGCGTTGCTCTTCCTGCGTTGACCTAAGTGACCACTTAGAGCCTCGCCCTCCTGGAAATGTTGCCATTTTGCTATCCCTCCAAGTCTAATTGCTCATGCCCTGGTCTTCTAATGATTCGCTACCACCCTTCCCGTAGGAAGAGCCCCACGTCCCACCAAACATTGCCACCACATCATCATGACCAAGGCCCATGGCCAATGCCTTCCCCTTGACCGAGTCCCAGAAATCTGATGGCAATATCCCATTCTTTTGTGCGAAATCTTCAATATCCTCAAGTGTAAACTTGGTTCCATGCGGGTTATTTGAAGAATACTGGGTAAATAGGATATTAATCTCGCTATCCGCAGTAGTCCCACCGGCCACAAGACCGGATGACTGCTCTGCCATGGCCAGGGCCTGGTTGAGGAGTGTCTGGTCGCCATTGGTTGCGTAATCAGTGATCCCCTCAATGAGGAGGGCCGTGAACCCAGGTGGAGGCGTGACCCCCTGCTCATCAAAGATAGACAGTGCAGTTTGGATGATTGTGCTATCGGCAATCCCAAGGAAGTTGGCGAGTGACTGCAAGTCGTTAGCCTTGATCTGCTCACCCAGGGCCAGCTTCTTGTGGAGGTTATCGACACGCTCTTGGATATCGACTTCGATTTGCTTCAAGTCTGCCGCTGCAAGCGCTGCATACTCATTGTTCAACTGGTTAGCAATCTCAGCGGCAAGGGCGTTGTTGGCAGCAATGTGAGAGCCAGAGCCCGTCATGCCCATCATCGCGTACTGGCGAGACAGACCGCTTACAGCCTGCTGGTACGTGAACTCTGCGTTCTCCTGCATGTCGTCGAAGATCTTCTGCTTATCTTCCTCTGCAAAGCCAACCTCATCCGGCGTCGCATCGCCTGGGTACGTCTGCTGCCACTCCTCCTCAACCTCTTCCATCGCAGGGCTTGTCTCGCGATCCTCACGCACACGCTGCTGTAAATTCTCATCCCACACCCACTTCCCAGGCCCCTCAGTCGCAGGCAATCCGCTAAGTGCCATGAAGGTGGACTCCAAATCACCACCACCTGGAGTGTACTCTGGCATTGTGGCAGGAGCCTCGTTAGAGAACCCCAGGGAAGCATTCATCCCCAAGGACTCCTTGTAAGGGAATCCGGCTAGTGGAGAGGGCTTGGCAACAGGAGGAGGCGCTGCTGTGTACGCAGCCTTGGCCAGATTAACGCCAGGAGAGGCCCCTCCAGTGGTCAGTGACTGCTGGTAAGAACTTGCACCCTGCTTGGCTAGCTGCTGCCCCGCAGGCATGTTGGGGTTGACTCCACCAGCCTTCACATTCTGCTGGGCAGTCTGCTGTGTGCCTGGTGTGCCGAATCCTGACTGATTTCCATTTGCCATGACCTAATCCTATGCAAGCCCAAGTGCCTTGAAGAATACAGAGCCACCACTTGATGGTGGCGGAATCGCTGTCCCAGATAGGGCAGTCCCGGAGTTGTTCTGGATAAGGATTCGGAACCAGTTCCCGGCTGGCAGAGCGTTATCTGTTATGGTAAACGCAACCGTTGTGTTCACCACCTCAGTGGCTGCCCCTCCATGGGAGGGATTGAATGTCGCAGTTGCCATGTCAGCCCACGCATTCCCATCAAATGAGGCGCTTTTTTGCATATACGCAACCACATTCGCACTGTTGTACGCCCTGGACTGTTGCAGCCACAACTCTGGAGATGGGATGATTGTCATCGTGTTCCCAGTTGTGTTCCTGAACATTGAATTAAGATATATGTTACAGGCATTCGCAATGGTTTGTGGAGCAAATTCACTGTTGTAAGTGGCGACACCGCTTTCGTTTAGCCTAGACTGCCTGTCGGTTGGAACCGCAGGGAATCCCCACTGCCCGAACGGATAGTAGAAGGCCGGTCCTGCAATCTCGACATAGGACCGTGGAGCCCCAAATTGCGTGGAAATAATGCAGTTTGGTTTTTCCAGGTTGTGCTCATCCAGGTTCCCGTTAATCTCGTTTAAGATCGTCTGGAATTTATTATTGTGCAGTGACGCATCGTGGAGATCACCATCAGCGTCTGGATTTATGCTTATCGTTCCCATTATGGGTATCCCACCAGTATCGCGCTCGTGTTGTTGCCAGCTAACATGTGGGCTCCTGTGTTGTTATGCCGGATGCGCGATCCACTTCCAACATGATTCCCCACGATAATACCATCATTGCACCGCTGGGCCACAACTCCAGTGTTAGTGGACGCAAGGAAGATGGCATTGTACGCAACCGAGTCCCATCCGGCGACGGGGACAATCCTGTTTTCCTTCACCATCGTGTTGTCAGAGTCCAGCACGTAGACGATGTCGCCAGCACCACCATCAATCACGCAGGACTCGATAGTCAAGTTATCTGCCACGGTAGCAGTGATAGCGTTCAAGGCATTGCTCGCGTCAAACCAGCAGTTGCGGATGACCACGCGCTCGCCTGTGACGTGGAGTAGGGAGCCCACATTTGGAACCCTGGAGTCGGTAGTCCGGGAGAACTTGACGTTCTCAATCACCACATCGTCTCCATTGACCACCATCACGCCCGCTGTGTTATTTGGGCCGCACTTGAGTATCGTGTGGTAGCCAGAGCCGGTGATGTAGATGCCGTTATCGCTGTCCATCACCATTGCTGAATGGACTGTCCACTCTCCAGCAGACAAGATCATCTGCGACTGAGAGAAGTAAGCCTTGGACTCCTGGTAACTCAGGTCATTGTAGGGGGTCAACCTCTGGGGGAGCGTGTTTACCAAGTCCTCAAACTGGTAGACCATGTTCCCTTCAGTGATACTGGAACCCTGTCTCTTGCCAAGGTATTGACGAGGAATAATCATGACTGATTCCTCTGGGAGCCACCCTTGACAGCGCCGTACAGGCGCACCTCAGTCACGCTAAGATTCTGCGGGCCAGCAATCGTTGGGCGGTAGATGTCAACCATCACTGTGCGAGCTTCCTCGTCTGGGGCGTTGATGCGGGCGTAAGACTCAGTGTACTCAGAAGAGAGCAGCGGAGAGGCTGTGCCTGTTGGGGTATCACCGAGCACCATCGCGGCGTTGGCGGCATTACCCATCACAGACATCGTCTTCTCGCTCACCCCATACTGCATATTGGGCGTCGTCTTCTCATCCTCAACGTCGTCATCGTTGGCGTTGATTAGACGCTGGGCATCACCCTCGGAGCGGATGATGACAGTGGTCTGGTTGACAGATGTGTCGTCCTCCAGATTCCTTGTCTCTTGCAGGTGCCGAATTGCCACGTCTGTGTAAACAGTCCTGCCGTCTGGATCTACTCGGCCAATCCGACCGAGGCCAATGAGGATGGGGTAACCAGTTGGAGTTGGTATCCCGCGAGGCACTCCCCCTCCACCTGCTCCAAGGGAGAGGTTGTCGCTGCCATCACCCAGGGTGTAGACATTTCCCTCGGATGTGCCGATGTAGATCGTGTCCCCAGATGTGCCCTTGCTCACCGCCATCGAGGTGATATGCCATGCGGACACGGGGTCCCCTGGAAGCAGGCTATTGGTTCTCCCCCCAACCATCGGGTCTGTCACGATGTCCGTCTGCCACAGCGGCTCTTCTTTACCTGCCCAGACGCACCACTTGCCTGGGCCTTGTTGTCGTATGAACTGCTCGTAATTCCACACCCACACCATATTATTCTCAGCGAAGCCGCTGGAGGGAAGGGCGACCATGATCTGCTTTCGGTCCCTGTCGTTAATGCACAAAGCACCATCCAGGGCGCGACGGTTGACGTAGAACGGGTACGCAGTCCTCCGCAACTCACGCTGGGCCTTACGGGTTACCTGGGGGCGGTACTGGGAACGCCACAATGGGTCCATCTCCTCAGACACCTTGGTAACACCACTCCCATCTGTGATGTAGCAACCGTCCTGGGCAACAAAGAACACAAACGCCTCAATCCTCGTAATGGCCCTTGCGCTCACCAGAGACACGTCAGCTACCCACTCCCTACGCGGGGTGGAACTACCATGGCCAAGAATCCGGTAGAGAGCCTTCTTGGTGAAGACCAGGATGGTGTCCCGGAAGTTGGAGGTGGCGACAATCTCTTCATTGAAGAGCCAGTACATCCCGCCAGCATCCTCAATGGGGAAGCTACGCCAAAGGCCAGGCTCTGCGACAAAGATGTGCCCCTGGGTTATTGTTAGCTGATCCCTTGTGGAGTTCAAAAGCTCAGAGGGAACCTCTGTCTGCCTCTGCGCCAACGGGTTCGATAGTGGCGCAATCCTCCCCGGCTTAAATCCAGATATCACAATCTGGTCGTAGAAAAACTCAAGGGATGACGGGGATATTTGACCCTGGATATAGCTCAGGACAGAAGGTGAGTTGCCGACCTCCAGGAACTGACTCGAATGCGAGAAGGATGTGCCACCCTTCCACTCAATCTCATTCAAAAAGCCGTAACCGTTGGAGAAGTAAAGGAATCTGCCAGCCTGAGCAAAGTCGTAATACTTACCTGGGGTGTAAGACTCAGACAGCAATATGTTTGTGCTAACAAGAGACAACTCACCAGTTGAGCCATTTACACCATCAGAATAGATGTAGACGACAACATAGGTGAGACCGCCAACCGTCAGCGGGCGCAGAGTGACAACAAAAGACCCCCGATCAACCTCCATAACATAGAGCCCAAGAACCTCTCCCTGGCCTGTGGCAGCAGCTTTCACAATGGTAAGCCCCGGCCTGTTACGCCAGGAGCCATCCATCGACAGGTCTATGTTGAATAGCAGTTCAGGGGATTCGGGTGATCCGAGCCTGCGCACATCCATCCCCGCAAGGGGGGCCTTGAATGCTGTAAGCTCCTGCGATAAGGCAACCATCTAATACTCCCATCGCATCGGCTCCCGCTGGGAGGGTTGCTGTCGCTGCCTGCTCCGCGCACCCATCTTCAGGTTGGCATCGTATGGACCCACCATCTCAATGTACATCTTCTCAAGCTGGGAGGTGTCCTCGCCCTTAGCAGACTTGGCACAAATGGCAGCACGGTAGACGACTGCCTGGTGGAACTGGGGGAGTTCTCCAAGCAACAACTCATCCTGGGGGTCTGTCAGCGCAGGAAGCTCAGCAGGAGTCCAGCGCACAAACATATTAACGTCCTGCTGCGGGAGGGGGCGTAGGATAAAGTCCTTCCCCAGGAAATGCCCCTGGTACTGCCCAAAGGAGGCACCAGCGCCGATCAGGTTCACATTGGCGAGCCACGAGGACGAGGACTGCGTGTTGTCTATGTCAGTCCTGCGGGTCATCTGGATTGGCATTGGCATGTTGGTGGCGCTTACAGCCGCGTTATTGGCCAATGTGCCCACGTACCACAATGCAGCAGGGGCAGTGCCAAGCATGTCCTTGAGGACGACAGACTCAGAGCCGGATGCGTAGGTGAAGGTGGTAGATCGTTGGAATATCTCAGGACCGTACTGCACTATTCGGTGGTACATGTCCTGGTTGGCGTCAGTGAGAATGTCGAGCAGCCATTGTTCCGTCCAACCCCCTGAGCCGTCAACTTTGCCTCTCCGTTGGAGGTATCCGTTTAGGCGGCGCAGGGCGTCTTCTACGTTCATGGCAAATACAAACCACTCGCTGTCTTCTTGGGTTCTTCAACCCGAGACACAGGGGCTCCAAAATACTTAGAGCCGTAATTAGGACCAGTTCCCTCTTCACCAAGGCACATGTTCAGGCTCTCGCCCATAGCCCTCTTCCAAATCCAGAAGGCGTCATCTACCTTGCCACCAGCCTCATCCAAGGCGTTCTTATCGTTGGCGGCCTCTTTCTTCTCACGTAGCTCTTTCATCCGCTCCAGAGCCGCGTGACGGCCCTGACGCCAATCTAATACAACAATGCGTAAGCCGTCCAGATGAGACTCAATAGGCTCAGAGAAAGACCCTGCAATGCCAGGCTTCTCCATGGTCATCACAGTGATGATGCGGTGGCGACCAGGATGAACAGAGCACGGCGGCTTATTGCAAAAGACGATCCATCTGTTGAGTAGTACCCCGTCGAAGTTCTTCTCAACAAACCTTAGGTGGAACGCCTCTCCCGGCAGTAAGCCGTCGAGTCCATTCGCTCTTCTCTCCCAATCGGTAAAGGGCTCGGCAGTCCTAGTCCGTACCAGATTGGCAAAGAAGTCATCCTCGGACTGATCGAGGTCAGCCCGAGTCTTTACCTGGCCACTTGTTACAGCCATCACTTGCTGTAATTCTCACCACCAGCGGGAACAAGCTCTGCGTACAGCGCGTATTTCCCGTTTCCGCCAACAGCCGGAACGCTCACGCCGAGGAACTGGGTTTGCCCCCTGACATCAGCGCCAGTGTCTGTGTATTGCCCAGCGCCAACGCCGAGTTTGTATGACACAAGACCAGTTCCCGTGCCTCCATTGTCAGCGAGGCCCTCGCCAGCGCCACCAAGGGCGATTTGGTATACCATTCCAATCTGGGCTAGGCCTGCCGCTGGGATCACCCCGCCAGCCTTGATAGCGTTGACATCAACAGCCGTAAGGGTTCCGGCGGACTGCGCGTAAATGCCAGCAACAATCACCCCAGAATCTGAGGCAAACCCCTGCGCAGTGCAGGTGGCAAACATTCGGCGCACAATCCACTGGCCGTACCATGTGTCGTCTTGCCCCGACCCAGGAAGTCCATAAAAGACGGTGGCCGTGTTCTTTGCCGCCTCGTAATTCACTGGCGAGACGGGAGGGGATGCCACCTCGCCATTGAGCAGTGCGCGACTTGTCACGCCCTGCAAATCTGCCAGGGTTGTGAGACTTGTTCCTCCAGTGAGGGGGATGAGTCGGATTACTTTTGGGCTGAGATTGGCGGCTTGATCACTCGCACCGCGTGGCCCTGTTCTCATCAGATCGTTAGCCATTTCATTTCTCCTTAAGCGAACACGTCGCGTGACACAACAGGTGCGAGTCGAGCGAAAAATACAACGTCAAGTTGGGCGGCGGCAGTATCTGCAGTCCGCGTCACCCGCAATACCTGACCTGGGTTAAGAAAGCCAACACCATCCGAGTCGATATTACCAATCCCTGCGCCCCGGAAAGAAAGCGTCTCCGCACCACCACTGGATGTGCTGATAGTTGTACCGGCTCCATAAGCGGCAGCGGTTACTGGCGATGGCGCTGCTGTACCCGTGGTTGGGACTGCCACAGCCCTCAGGAACGCATCTGGGTCACTCTCAATTCCAAAGTCGAAGCAGTTGGCTACCCCGTTTGTCCCAGGGTTTCCAAGTGCCTGAACCGTGTACCCAACCTCAAGAACCCGGTAGCTTTTCCCGGCAACAGTGGGGCTCATTGAGAAGTACGCGGGAGAAGCCCCCGCCCACCCATCAAGTGAGATTAGCCCGGTTGTGACCACCACCTCTGCCAATTCATTTGAGATGTTATGTGCTTTTTGAAAGCTCATATTTCCTCCTTTATGGGCCAGGGGGCGTGAGCCCCCCA
>Ga0209756_1002054_pt1 | contig 17814 bp, 23 predicted proteins | sample ETNvirenome_6_85_FD_184071 | JGI IMG/M metagenome (GOLD analysis project Ga0209756, IMG submission 184071) | Marine viral communities from the Pacific Ocean - ETNP_6_85 (SPAdes) (version 3) | ecosystem: Environmental > Aquatic > Marine > Oceanic | place: Pacific Ocean | collected 2013-06-19
TGCAATAATCTTAACAGGTCTTGGCGGTGTAGCAGTTGAATTAGTTAGAATAGTTCGAGGTGGAAAGTCTGCTGCGTCTAGAGCACTAAAAGATTTAACTGAAACATTTAAAATAACTGCAATGTTAATAAGCACAAATGGAAAAGAATTCGTTAGACCGATATTTAGTAGTGTATCTAGAGAATTCAATATTTCTAAGAATCTTTTAGTAACCGCAAGGCCTAAGAAATTAATAGCAAAGAGAGATACAAGAACAAAAGTTAGTGTAACTAAAGTTAGCGTGAGGAACAAGAAAAATGAGTGAAATAGATTTATTGCTTGACGAAGAAAATGAGCTATCATTTCAGTTAAGTGTTGAGGGAACTCAACCAGGCACAGCAAAATGTAGATTAACAATTGATAATAGTGACATAGGTCTCTTATTTGAAGCTGATAAAGTCAAGAATGATGAAGTTACGTTTACTCTACCGCCCCTTAAACATGTCTTGAAAGAGGGCACATATGATATGAGGCTCGAAGTCATTGTTGATGATAAATTTTTTACGCCTCTAACACTAACAGGTAACTTTGAGAAGAGGATATCAGTTGTTGCAGAGACGATAGTTCGAAAGCCCAAGCGTGTTGAAGCAAAAGTAACATCAGCATCTTTGGTGAAATCTACTCCAAAAAAGAAGCAAGTCGTAAAAGAATCAGCGACACCTAAAAAAGTAAAGAATCTAAAGAAACGAAATCGAAATATATCTGATGATGAAATTATGAATTTGATTAGTGCCCTTGCATCCAAAAATAAAGGTGAATAAATATGGAAATTAGTTTGGGAGATTTGTCAATTTTTCTTTTGTTGTACACTTATGTTTTGATATCTTGTATATTCTACATTGTTAATAAATCGCATTTATTAATTTTGTCTACGATAAAGTCAAATCAATCAAGAGGCCCACGTGCTAGAGTTGTCGTCGATAAAGCAAGTAAAGAAAAAGAAAAAGATTTAAAGTTAAGCTTCATCTGGCCTTACTATATCTACAGAGCAGTTTTATCATCTAAGAAGAAAAAGAAGCTAAAGTGATATTTTGCTTAGACAATTAAGAAAATATGTTTATAAAACAAAATTTTTATCTGAATTACTAGAAGAAACTGAGGAAAAACACAAAGCTGCGCAAACCGACTTTTTAAGAGAAGTTGCTGATTTGCATATTAAGTTAAACGTTTACGATGAAGCACTCGACGCGCAGTTTAATCCCGACCACAAGCCGCGGACAAATATACACGCGCAGCCAAGCTGTGATCCTGGCTTTGAAAATAAAGACTCTCACAGCAGCCACAAAATTCCTTCTAAAGAATCAGTAGCTGAAAGATCTCAAAATAAGAAGACAACACACCCACAGTGGGCGAAGAAAGTTTATAGGTCAATTACAGTGAAAACTCATCCTGACAAACTTTCAAGCTTGCAAGCAGAAGAGAGGCTTGAGAAAACAAAAATATATACGAAGACTACTGAAGCGTACGCAAAAGGAAACTATGCTTTGATAGTTGTAATCGCAGTAGATTTAAACTTGACACTTCCGAATGACAAAGAAGTTTTAGAAATACTAATATCTAAGTGCCGTGATCTTGAGTTGGAAATTAAAAGCTTGCACGATACTCTATTCTGGACTTGGCATCATTCAGATGAAAATCAGAAAAAAGAAATTTTAAATAGATTTGTTCAAGAAAGAGGCTGGACCCGCCCGAATGCATCAATAAGAAAATCAAGAAAAGATAGCAAGCCCAGCAAAGGAATAGCTTGGTTAAGAAAAAAGCTTAACTAGCCAATATCATGTAAACTATCATAATTTATTTTATTATAAATCTATGATCTGTGCACCACCGAAATCACCACACAATTTAATACAAGAATCCTTATGGGAAAATCCTTGGAAAATTTTTGTTGCATGTATCTTTTGCAATTTAACAAAAAGAATTCATGCTGAGCCTTATATCTGGAATTTTTTTGAAAAGTATCCGGACCCTGAGTCTGCTTCAAAAGCAGATACGTTAATTTTAGAAAAAATGATCATGCCGCTAGGCTTGTCTCAAAGACGTGCTAAGGCATTGATAACAATGTCCCATGGTTATACTCGTTTAAACTGGCAAGATAAACCCAGCGTACTCTATGGGATCGGAAAGTATGCTTCTGATGCATACCTTATATTCTGTCAAGGAAGATGGAGAGACACAGAACCCACAGATCATGCTTTGAAAAACTATGTTAACTGGCTCAGGACCCGGGAGTTAGAAAATGAACATATTTGTTCTTGATGAAGATCCTCAAATAGCAGCAAAAATTGTACAATTTAAAAAATAACGTTATAATATTCTTGTGATGAATAAACAATTTTTAATATTGACAGGAGAAAATAATGAAGCTTAACGATAGTGTTATTGCACACGTAGGAAAGTTAGTACAAATTGCAATTTTATCTGGAACAGACATCGTTGACCATATGAGGATGATTGTATTGACAGAAACAGACGGTGAGTTATTTTTAGAAAATGACTACTTAGAAGAATCAGAAAACCATGTTGAATCAATGATGAGAGAATTAGAGAGAAATTCGGAAGGTGCTTAGTGTCATGCAAGCTTGATGAACAATTTACTAAGAGACTTTCGTTTATTAATGAAATGAATAGTCATCGACCGGGATCATATCCAACGATTCCTGTTGATATATCTAAAAAAGAATCACAACAATTCTGCAGAGACCTTGCTTTAAAGGGCGTTGAAGAGATGTTCGAAGCCCTGCAGCATTTGAAAAACTGGAAGCCCCACAGAGAAACAGAGATAAATGATAACTTTGATAAAAGTGAATTCTTAGAAGAAGTCGTCGATGCATTAAATTATTTTTATTCTATGCTCATAGTAGTGGGATTCAACGCAGACGATCTTCATGATGCTTACTTGAAGAAAGATGAAAAAATACGCCACCGACTAAAGTCAGGTTATTAAAAGGCAGGTGACTAGTGAAGTATTCTAAAATGCTTGATATACAGAATCGTTATAATAAAAAGGTTTTAGACGATTATGATAGCTTGACTTACAATGACAGAGAAATTCATACGCAACAGCTAGCATTGTGTGCTCATGCTGAAATAAGCGCACTAGTGAATGCAACAAATTTTAAAAAGCACCATGGGAATTTAGAAAAAGTTAGCAGAGATAAAATTTTGTATGAGTCGATAGATGTGCTAAGATATGTTCAGTCAATACAAAATCTCTGGAATATATCATCAAATGAAGTAGAAGAAGCATTTTATAAGAAAGATGTATACTTGGATACAAGGTACAGAATAGATCAGAATCCATGGTCTGGCCAGCCAGTTGTAATCGTAGATATGGACGATGTAATTGTAGAGTTTAGAAAGGGTTTTGCAAGTTGGTTAACTCATACATTTAATATTGAAATTGATGTCGACTCACCTGAATACTATTTCATCACAGCTCTTGAAAAATTAGATGTTAATCCTGAACATGTATTTCGTAAATTTATGAGTGAAGGTGGTTTTTCTAGATTAGAATCTGTAAGAGATTCAAAGGTGTTCCTAGAAGCTTTAAAAGAAGCCGGCTGCTGGATTCATATTCTCACAGCCCGTCCTGGAGAAAATCTTAGGTGCATGTATGATTCGTATTATTGGCTCCATCAAAATTCAATTCCCTTCGATGACATATCGTTTTCTTCTGAAAAATTTAGATGGTGCGCAAATTCAAAGTATTACAACTCAAAGTCAATTGTTTGTGGTATAGATGATTCTCCAAAACATGCTTCTGAGTATGCAAAACACGGAATGAAATGCCTTCTACCTAAAAAGTCATACAATACTGAAGTTGTTAATTTAGATAACATTATAGAGTATAGATCATTTATTAATAGTGAAAATTCAGCAATTTTTAAAATCAAAAGTTTATTAAAATAGATTGTATTTTATGAGACTTAATTCTATAATCAACATTAATCTAGAAGGATATTTTAATGAAAGATGAGACAAAACAAACACTACAAAAAGTAAAGTGGCATGAAAAGAGTCGATTTAAAAGTTACAAAGATGCAGATAATCTTAGAAACAGTTTAAAAACTGATGGTTATGAACTGGTAAAAGTTAAGAGATGTGGCCCTGATGGCACTTTATTTAAAGTGATCACAGGAACAGAAATTAAGAGAAACAAGCAGGTAAAAAATAAAAAGGAGAAAAATAATGCCTCAAGATAAATCCCTAAAGCCTATTACACTACCCATGAATCTAAAGTTTGGATATGAACCGTCAACAATATTTTATAATAATCTCCAGGCGTTAGAAGTAGAATTAGTTGACCATCCAACAAGAGAACAGGCCCACAATGTTGCTTGGCAGTATGTAAAAGCAACCTGGGCAGACAATGCTGATGATATAACTCCTACTAGACATATTTCTCAAAAGCAGTTATCAGCAAATCTTGAGGATGTCCTTAATTTTCGTGCGCTTCCCACTCCAATGGAATGTTTAGGATTTACTTTTAAGCTAAGTGGTCTTTCTTTTCAAGAAGTGACACACATTATCCGCCACAGAGCAGGATCTTTTGCAGCTCAGTGTACAGGTGACAGAGATCTTAGAGATGATCCAGCAGTTATTCCTGAATCTGTTGAAAATTCTCCTGAATTTTTATCAAGATGGATGACTCTAGTTAGGGATTCTAAGCAGTTGTATGCTGATATGACAGATTCCAAGGATGTCTCAATGATGGACGCAAGAATGATACTTCCAAAGTGTATGACTTCTTTCTATCTAATGAGATTAAATTTGAAAGACTTGTTAGGTTTTATCGCCCAAAGACAGGATATGCAAATTCAGCCAGCGGCTGATAATTTACTTGCTGTTTATATGGCAAAAGAGCTAATTAAAGTTTTGCCAGAAGCATCAACAAGAATTAATTTTAATAAGCCTGACATACACTATGTCAAGACATTTAGAGTTCCTGACGGTCAAGGCGGCCACACATCTCGCGGAACAAATCTATACTGGCCAGAACCAAAGAATGATTTGTTTGAGTATCACCCTGAAGATTCTATTTATCAGGCCAGAAGAGAAGAAATTAATGGAACTGAAAATTCAGGAGAAGAAACTCATTTTACAAGATTGTGGAATGAAGCTTTGACTAAAATTAGTCATATTACAAATGAATATAATAAAACAATGGGAAGAGAATAATGAATAAGTGTTATATTGCTAGCGGCTGGTTTTCTCCAGAATGGCTAGAAGAATTAGAAAATATTAAGTCAACTTTAGAATTACTAGGTTTAGACTATTTTTCACCAAAAGATGAGAATCTTTGTGATGCCGACTCAGATGTTGGGTTTCAAGATCAAGTTTTTGATGGAAACATTAAGGGTCTCGCAGAGTGTGACTGGATGATATGTAATACGAGAAATAAGGATATGGGAAGTATCTTTGAGGCAGGGTACTTTCATTCCCTCAACAAGCCTATCGTGTACTTTTGTTCAGGCCTGCCCCCAGGTGCTCAGTTCAACCTTATGCTAGCAGCATCAGGTGAGGCAGTGTGCACATCAGTTGAAGATCTTTCTAGCTATCTAGAAGTTTGTATTCCTCAAAAACAAGTGTTAACAAGAAGGTATGAGGGGAAAATTGAGTAAATTATTTTCTCTAGTTTGTTAATAAAAACGGAGGATCCTCCGTTTTTTTATGCATTGAAATAATAATTATAGACATGGCGATTAGAGAAAATAAAATTCGAAGCTTGATTAGACAAGTACTACTTGAAAATACACCGTATCCAATTGATACAGAAGAAGAAGCAAGAGAATTTATAACATGGATGATGTTGAACTATGAAAGAGCCTCTAAAGAGTCTAACATCACATACGACACTAAACTTGATGATGACAAACTTAAAGATGCTTGGGAAATATACGGAAGTAAATTTTTAAGAAAAATGGGCCGATGGACAGGACGCAAGAAAAGAAGAACAGCCTTCTTAGGTGGGTCTGAAGAAGAAGCAGAATACACAGCCCAGTCCGAGGATCCGAGATACTTAACGCCGGCAGTTATTTTTACAACAAAATATGATGCAGGTACTAACTTCCTTGTAGATCCCGTTGGAAACGCATTTAAAAAAATTGTCGGAAAAGAAAAAGGGGAATCCGCAGCCAATGCAACAATGAATGCTCTAAGAAAAATGATCCCAGAAGGCCACGGAGGAGTGATATTTTTTACTCCCCCTGATGAAAATAATTATTCATGGCCGTATTCTATGGAGTTTGGTAGATACAATGCTGCATGGTCAAAAAAGGGATCGTGTCAAGATCTTTCAAATAATTTAGCAACAAATATGTTTTTAGATATATGGGACATTGGTAGAAGAACATTTGACGAAATAACAGATGACCCGTTTTTTCCAATTGCATCCAAAAGTGAAGGCAATATATTTAGAAAGTGGGCTGTTAAAAATTATCCAGTAACTGCAGAAACTCATGACCTTACACAGCGGGGGTCTCATAAAAATGAGACTATTAAAAAAGTTTGGAACGAACTGTATAGTGAGTTTATGTCTTATATAAAAGAAGAAAATCCAGTCTTGCATAGAGAGTTTAAAAGAAGAAAAGCAAGAGAGTATAGAGGCCACAGAGATAGAACAAGTAATAAAGCAGGAGATAACTCAATATTTCATACACTCGGTGCAGCAACTGTTGGGAATGTAAGGATTAAGGACTTTAAGAATGATAAAGTTAAGCTCGTATTGAATAAAGATCACTATACATTTGAAAATGATAGTGAAGCAATGAAAGTTGTTAGAGGTATTTTTAAGAAAATAGACAAAAGAAATCCTTACAAAGAAACAACAGATGCACCCCCATTTGTGATAGTTGATAAATGTGACTTTAGAAAAGGTATGCAATATGCCCAAAAAGGAGACAAGTGCTTGCCATATCTTTTAACTCCTGGAACTATTTCAAAAATAATTGCAAGGATATGGACAACTTCTCCAGAAGCAATGGAAAATTGTGGAAGCTGGGCACTCAATGTTGTAGCAAAAAGCAAGGGTATCGGCGCAGTTGGCATATTGGGAAGACCTCTTATCCTGGCTTCACCTGAACAAATGGGTAATGCAGCGCTGAATCTCTTCCGTAGACATGCCAGGAATCCCACACAATAGATAAAATCGTGCAACTTCAAGTTTTTATGTGTATAATATAAACATATTCTAATATAACAGACGGTGCATAGTGAAAATTCTTTTATTGATTAACTTTTTTATCTCATCAGCTTTTGCAGGCTATTACGATACAGCTGAGTATACTCCTGAAACAGGTGATATTATTGCCCACACTTCGAAGTCAAGCCAAAGCACAATGATTCAAGTCGGGACAATGTCAAAGTACAGTCATATTGGTGTAATCTTTGTAATTGATAATGAAATCTATGTTTTTGAAGCTATTGCGACTACAAGACTTACAAAGCTAGAAGATTTTATCAAAAGAGGGAAGAATAAAGACTTTACAATCTATAGGTACGCAGAGTGGTTAAATGCAAATTCAGAATATCAGAGAGGATTAACAGTACAACAGAAACAATCGTTGACCTCCCGCATAAGAAACTACCGCGGCTCGAAATATGATTTAGCTTTCAAGTGGTCTGACGATAAAATGTACTGTTCTGAGCTAGTCTGGAAAATGTATAATGATATTGGAATTAGTCTGACAGAAACAAGGAAGATTAGGAGTTTCAATATATGGATTCCTAAGATTAGGAAAGTTATGGAAGCTCGGTGGGGCGGGGAAGTAAACATGGATGAGCCTGTAGTTGCGCCAAAAGACATCACAAGATCAAGAAGGCTTCAGGTTGTGTATAACACTTATTGATAATCCTTGAAAATTTAAGAACCTCTTGGTATAATCTATCAGGAGGTTTATTTTTATGAGAATCTTTATTACCGGTGAACGCGGATTTATTGGAAGAAACTTAGTTGAAAGAATTAAAAAGTTTGAGAATATTGATCATGTCCCTGGGGAATCAATTAATTTAATTTATCACAAAGAAGGAGAGCCCTGTGTGTATCAAAATAGTATTAATGCTTGGGTTGATTTTTTCAAAGATAATCAAGTTGACATTATCATTCACAATGCAGCAACAGTCGGGACAGATGTTGTTGCATTAAACAGCACACAATCGACTTTGACAAATATTCAAGGAACATACAATATATGCAGAGCAGCAAAAAGATTATCAATTCCAGTTTGTTATATGGGTACAACTGTGATTTATGACACACCAAGTTATCAAGATAAAACTATCACAGAATTAAGCACAAAGGCTCCTCATACACTCTATGGCTGCCAAAAGCTATGTGCTGAAGATATTGTTAAAAGCCAGTCGTCAGACTGGATGATAGTCAGACCACTTTTTGCGTATGGAGGTGTTGGAGATATGAACTCGCTTATTGCAAAATTAATTTTTGCAGCGCATAATAGAAAAGAAAAAGTTGATATGTTTCTTGACAAAGATAAGATAAAAGATTACATGCATGTCTATGATTACGCGGATGCTGTTTTAACTGCTGTAGATCAAGAAATGTGGAATGATGATTGGAATGTGGCTGCTGAAACACCGATAAGAACAGGAGATATTTTAAATATCATTGAAAATATAACTTCGTTGCCTGTTAAGAAGCATGTTAAGTGGCACCCCAAGACTGACTATTTAGGGAATCACAGACTAAGCTCTGAAAAATTTCGTAATGCATCAGGCTGGGAACCGAATGTTCACTTAGCAGAAGGTGTAATGCTTTCTTATCAGAGTATTCTAGCATCTGCCGGATACAATCCTTTAAAATATCTTGAATTTGCAGAAGAAGCACAAATTGATTTAACAGAGTTCTATTGATGAATACACGACAGTTATGGTTATCACAGATATCTTTTTTAGTATCTGCCTTTAAACAAAAAGGGTACGAGGTGTTTCAGTACACAGATGCAGAAGATTCTGTGCAACTCGATTATGCAGTTTTCATAAATTCTAGAAAGCACCCAGAAAAAAGATTCTATACGCTACTTCATGAACTAGGTCATGTTTTGATATGTGAAAATTCAAAACATTTTGAACAATACAATCCAGTCTATGCTAGGACAGCTGAATACTCAGACGGAAGAAGACAAAGAAGAAAAGATTATAGAGTGTCTATAGTATCAGAAGAAATTGAAGCATGGAAAAAAGGATTAGAGTTTGCACAAGACAACGACCTTCATGTTAATGAAAAGAAGTATAAAAAAGATATGACAGAATGTGTTTTTTCTTATATAAGTTGGGCGAGTGATGACTGAAAAATGAATCAAACAATACTAAAAGTTGTATCTTGGAGAATATTATCTATTACAATTACAATGGTAGTACTTTTTTTATACACAGGTGATATAAAATCTGCATCAGGCATTACTTTATTTCTCCACACTTTTTTAACATTTTTTCATTTTATTTTTGAAACTGTTTGGGAAAGATATGTTAGTAAATGATTTATAGAAGATTAGTAACCCAACCAGACTTAAACTCCCAAGGTGGCCTACACGGAGGAATATTAATGAAATGGGTTGATGAATCATGTGGTATTGAAGCTAGAATTTTGACCGGCCTGAATTGTGTCACAAGACACATTAGTGACATTGATTTTAGATCAACAGCGGAGCTTGGGGATATTTTAGAGATAAGTGTTTATTTGATAAAGTCAGGAAGAACAAGTCTGACTTTTTCAAGTATTATTAAAAATAGTCTCACAGGATCTTTGATTGCAACATTTGATAAGATTATTTTTGTTTCTTTGGGTAAGAATAAAAAGTCTATTGCACACAATTATCGAATAAATTAACTAAAAAAGCTATAAAATAGAATAAATAAAAAAAGGAGTAGGCACTATGCCTTGTGTACTATCGAGCTAAAAAACTGGCAATTAATAATGGTCGGACTTATCATCTTGCTGCTATTCTAAGAAGAAATGGTAGGGTTGTTAAGATCGGTGAGAATACTGACAAAACACATCCAAGGTTCAAGCGGCAATATTCAGATGGCACGTGGGCATCACACATGCACGCAGAGATGAATGTTCTCAGATTTGCAGAGCCGGGTGATATGATTGAAGTAATCAGATTTTCTAAATGTGATCATAAATGGACCATGGCAAAACCCTGCGACATATGTATGAATGAGATTAAAAAATCAGGAATTAGAAAAGTGAGATACACAAACTGGGTAGGCGAGTGGGAAACAATAGAAGTTTATGGAAACGAAAAAAGAACAAAAATTAGAAAGTGATCACGTAAGATTAATAATCTCAGATCTTCATTTGGGAAGCGCATGCGCAAAAGAATCTGCACTCTGGGAGTTCTTGACAAATATAGAATTTGATGAATTAATTCTTAACGGTGATATTATTGACTTTATTAAGATTCCTAGATTCACCCAACACAGTGCATTATTATTCAAGTTTGTTAGTGATATTAATGTTCCTGTGACTTATGTCGTAGGAAATCATGACATAGCATTTACAAGATTCATCGGAAAATCAGTGGGTAACATTAGATTTGTTGATAAGTATGATTTTGCCTATTCAGGAAGAGACTTTAGGATTGTTCACGGAGATCGTTATGACAAAAGTTTTTGGCATCAAAAAACTGAAGGGTTCTTAATAAAGTTAATTTCTATTTTTCAAGATTTACTCGAGCGGAGATTTGATATTAATTTAGCTTCTTGGTGGGTAAGCCGACATATTAAAAAAAGAAAGCTCATTAGAATCTGGGATATCATCAATTTAAATAATGATGTAGATGTTTTTATTATGGGACACTCTCACATGCCCGAAGCTGTAATATGGGTTGATAAAGAAGAACAGATAAAAACGTATGTTAACACAGGTGACTGGGTTGACAATTGCACATATGTCATTGTTAAAGATGGGCAAGTTAGACTTAGAAAGTATCAAGCTAACAACACAGAGTAATATTCATTCATGTAAAGCACTTGGTTGTGTGTTATAATAAACATACACAAATTAGGAGCAAAATGAGTATTTTTGATATTGCTGCACCAACTCGATTCGTTGGTTTGCACGGTCATACGGGTTTTTCTGTATTTGATGGCTTGGGTTACCCTTCTGATCATATTGACTTTGTTTTAGAAAATGGAATGGACGCTTGGGGCCTTACAGATCACGGTAACGGTAGCGGCTTGGCCCATGCTCACAAACATGCAGCAAAGATACAGAAGTCAGGAAGAAAGTATAGACAGATTTATGGGTGTGAATTTTATTTTGTACCTTCGCTGACTCAGTGGAAAGAAGATTACGAACAAGCAAAGATTGACCGCGCCCAGGCAAAACAAAAAGCTTTAAAAGACGATGACGAAGCAGGTCATGTTATTGAAAATGAGGATGAAACAAAAACGATTGATGTAACAAAGGATGAATGGAAGCGACGTTATCACCTGGTTGTCACAGCGCAGGATCGTGTAGGTTTAGGCAATTTATTCACGCTGATCAAACGTGCGTACACAGAAGGCTTCTATCGATACCCTCGAATAGACTTCAATTTACTTAAGCAACACGGAGAAGGTCTAAACGTATCCACAGCATGTCTAGGCGGCATCTTCTCAAATAGAATCATGAGAGGAAATGCCCTTAAAAAGTCTGATGGAGAAATACAAGCAGAGCTTATGCAACTGTCAGATAGATTTGTTGATGCTGTTGGCGAAGAAAACTTCTATCTAGAACTTCAATTTAACAGACTCAAGCAACAACACCTTGTCAACCACCATTTGCTCCGACATGCTGACCAAACTGGTATTAAGCTTATCTCAACTCCCGACTCTCATTATTATTCTCCTGACAAGTGGGAGGCAAGAGAGCTCTATAAGAAACTTGGCTGGATGGGCAATGACCCGTCACCTTTGCCTGAATTTGAAGACTTAAAGTGTGAGCTTTACCCTAAAAACGCACAACAGATGTGGGATGAATTTACGAGGCACTATGATGAGTATAAAGAAACTTATGAAGGATACGAGATTGCCGTTAAGGATTCGATTGAGAGAACTCATGATATCGCTTGGGATAAATGTACTGATTGTTGGATTGATACCAGTGTTAAGCTGCCTGATTTTAATAAACCAGATCAGACTGCTTTTCAACAACTTGCGCAAAAAGTTAAGCAAGCGCTGGTGAAGGAAGGTCTTCACGAAAAAGAAGAGTACGTTGAACGTGCCAAGATTGAGCTTTCTGACATCAAGTTTCTGGGGTTTGAAAACTACTTCTTGGTTATGAATGAAGTCTTTCATAAAGCAGCAGATCATACACTCTTCGGAGCTGCCCGTGGATCCGGTGGCGGTTCATTAGTTAACTATCTCCTCGGTATTACACAAGTAGATCCGCTTAAATATGATCTTCTTTGGGAGAGATTTCTTGGACGTCATCGTACTTCTTGGCCAGATATCGATTCTGACGCCGGAGACCGTGACGCTCTAATCAATGCTGCTAGAGAGCTTTATGGTTTTGAGTCGGTTATTCCTGTATCAAACTTTAACACACTCAAGCTCAAATCACTTGTCAAAGATATTGCTAAGTTTTATCAAATTGACTTCGCTGAAGTTAACAAGATGACCGGGCCTTTACAAGACGAAGTTATGATACAAGCTCGAGATGAAAACACTGAAAAATCTGTTTTTGTGCTTAAGCATGAAGACTGCATGGCGTATTCACAGGGTTATAAAGACTTCATGGAAAAGTACCCTAAAGTTAAGGATCATATTGAATCTCTATTCATGCAAAACCGATCAATCGGCCGACATGCAGGAGGCGTTATTATTGGACCTGCAGAAGATCTTGCTAAGTCAATGCCAATTATTGGTGTAAGGGGTGAATTGCAGACGCCGTGGACGGAGGGGATGAATTTTCGAAACTTAGAAGATAATGGTTTCATCAAGTTTGACTTCCTCGGTCTAACATTACTTAAGGATGTAGAAAATTGTATTCGTAGCATCTTAATAAAGACAATGGATAGAGAACCTACTTTTATTGAAATCCGTGACTGGTTCGATAGTCATCTTAACTGCAGGTATGTCAATCAAGATGATCCAAAGGTATGGGAGCATGTTTATCATCAGCGTAGAAAGGTAGGCGTATTTCAGTTTACTGCTGAGGGTGCTCGAAGATTCTGCGAAGACGCTAAACCCACTTCAATTATTGAGCTGGCTGCATTGACCGCAATTTATCGACCCGGTCCTCTTAGGGCAAACGTTCATAAAAAGTATGTCAAGGACAAAGCTCGTGCTGATGAAATATCATATGCACACCCAATCATCAAAGAAATCTTGGGCCCAACTTTCGGGCATGTAACATTTCAAGAACAGTTCATGAGGTTGGCGCAAAAACTTGGTGGGTTTACTCCTGCAGAGTCAGATAAGCTTAGAAAGACACTAGTAAAAAAGTCTCTTGATACAATGGGCAAGAAAGGCGATGAAAGAGAGCTAGCACGACAAAAGTTTATTTCAGGCGCAAAGAACATTAATGATGTACCCGAAGATGTTTCTCAAGAGCTATGGGAAAGAATTGAATTCTTCTCTGTCTATGGTTTTAATAAGTCTCATGCTGTTGCATATGCTATCGGTTCATATTACGCAGCATGGCTCCACACACACTATGAAAAAGATTGGCTAGCAACAATTCTAGAATCTGAAAATAATAACCCAAAAAACTTGTCCAAAGCAATTTCTGAAATAAAAGCAATGGGCTATCCAATCAGCACCCATGATGTTAATGAGTCAGGCCTGACGTGGGCATGGTCAGAAAATAAAAATGCTTTCATCCCTCCTTTGACGTCAATCAAAGGCTTAGGTAAAAATGCAGTCAGCGAAATTATGCAAAACAGGCCATATCAGAGTATTCAGCAAATGCTTTATAACGAGGACGGCAAGTGGTACCACTCTAAGCTTAACAAAACAGGATTCGCTGCACTCTGCAAGGTTGAAGCACTTGACGCATTAGAAGAAATGTGGAACGGAACGATAGAAAATCATAGACATCTTTATAATGTCATAATTGAAAATTATGACATATTAAAAAAGAGCTGCTGGGGGATGACTCTAAGGAAAGCTAAGAAGGAAAATGCGCCGCTAATGCTACCCATACTAATAGAAAAGTTTGGAGGAACAGAAGACTGGTCAAGAGTAGAAAAACTACAGATGTATCAAGACATGTGCGCATCAACAAGAGACGACTTAGCCTTTCCCGATGACTTAATGGAGAAAATAACAAACAGCAATGTTAAGTCTGTTTTAAACTTCCATCCAGGGGAAAAAGGTTTTGGTTGGTTTTGTGTTGTTGATTGGATAAAGAAGCTCACAAAGAACAAAAAGACTTTTTACAGAGTAAAGATAACAGACAATGAAAGTAACACAGGATGGTTGAGAGTTTGGGGAAGAATTCCTGATGAAATGCAACCGTATACAATATGGTTGACTCATACAACAAACGATAAGAACTGGGGTGCTAGCACTAGTTCTGCAAAAATTAAGCCTCTTGTGTTATAATTTAGTGTACAGTTGAAGATAATGTATTAAAATTTATTAAATTTCTAACCATAGCGAACATTATGAGAATTGAACAAGAAGTCAAGTTAGATTATAAGGATGTCCTTATTCGTCCAAAGCGAAGCACGCTTAAAAGCAGGAAAGAAGTAAATCTAAATAGAACTTATAAATTTAGAAATAGTGAAAGAACATGGTCGGGCATTCCCATCATGGCTGCAAATATGGACGGCGTGGGAACTTTTGCTATGGCAAAAGAGCTATCGAATCATTTTATGTTTACTTGTATCACAAAGCAGAATACTAAGAAAGATTGGAACAATAATCTTGAGAATATTCCTCTTGATAGCATAGCAATTAGTATAGGCACAAGCCCCGCGCAGTGGAAAGAAGCCCACAGCATTATTATGAAACATGATTTGTCTTGGGTTTGTATCGACATTGCAAACGGATATTCTGAACATTTTGCTGATTTTGTTAAGATGGTTAGAAATGAATTACCAGATATTAATATTATTGCAGGAAATGTTGTAACAGCTGACATGACACAAGAGCTTATTCTGGCAGGTGCAGATGTTGTAAAAGTCGGAATCGGCCCAGGTTCTGTTTGTACTACTCGAATCCAGACAGGGGTAGGATATCCGCAGCTGTCTGCAGTTATTGAATGCGCTGATGCTGCTCACGGACTCGGTGGGCACATTATTGCTGACGGTGGCTGTACATGCCCGGGCGATGTTGCAAAAGCATTTGCAGGAGGCGCTGACTTTGTTATGCTTGGGGGTATGTTTTCAGGCCACGCAGAAGGAGGCGGCGAAAGAACTGTAAAAATGTTTAAAACAGGAGAGTATCACACATCAGAATATGGAGACAGACTGGGTCCGGTTTATGATGAAAGACATTATGTTACATTTTATGGAATGAGTTCTGATACAGCAATGAATAAACACGCTGGCGGTGTTGCTTCATATAGGTCTTCTGAGGGAAGAACTGTTGAGGTCCCATATAAGGGTTTGGTTGACAACACAGTTAAAGATATTTTAGGAGGATTAAGGTCAACGTGTACATACGTAGGAGCACCAACACTAAAACAACTGAGCAAGTGCACAACATTCGTTAGATGCACCCAGCAGTTTAATTCAGTTTTTATTTAAAAGAGAGTAACATGAATATTTCAAAAATAAAGAAAGGTGAAAGAGTAATACTTAGTCACCTCGGACATAATGGATTTTTTTATCCAGGCGATGAAGAAGTAATTATTTTATATGATGTGTCAGGAGAACTACCTGCATGGGTTGGCGGCGGCATAAAAAAGATGCCCGTAATAATCCCAGAAAGCGCAGTTATTTTTTCGGGCAAGCATAATAAAAAAATTATAGTATGGAAGGAAAAGGGTTGATATATGACATACTTTGAAACTATTTTGACAGTTAGCTTATTCTGCTTAGGATTGAGAGCAATAACAGATGATGGAATGATTGGATACTTTCTCAGAGAATTCGCACAGAAAAAGATTCCCAACCTTGGAAAGCCAATTATTTTATGCTCCACTTGTATGTCGAGTTTTTGGGGAACTTTTATATTTTGGGGAAACTGTTATTTATCAAATTGTCAGTTAACCAACAGTCTTGTTTTTGAATGGCTTGGTGTAGTTTTTAGTGCAGCATTTATAAACTCGTTCTTTTGGGCGTATTATGAAAGTATTAACATGTGCAAAAATTAGGAGACGACATGAGTTTAGATAAAATTATGAGATCAAAATACACTAGCCTCGGATGTGCATTGATAAATTCATATTTCGCTGTCAACAGTGTGATGACAGGGAGCTGGCTTTGGTTCATTATTTGTGGATTATTTGGTGCTTATTGTTTTAGAAATTTCTTAGAGGCGAGATGATAAAACGACCGGTAAATTATATTTTTATTGAAGGTCCTGACTTGTCAGGTAAAACAACATTATATAATAAAATACATTCACACACAAATTATCGGTGGAATATACAAGATAGATCAGCACTTTCAATGCTTACACACGCAAAGCAGTATGGTAGAAATGAATTTAGTCACATAGAACAGTTAAGAAGTGAGTTATTTAACTTAAATAATTTAATAATAATCTTATTACCCCCATGGCAAGTAATATCAAAGAGATTTACTGAGAGGGGAGATGAGATTCAAAATCTTGCAAGCCTAAAACAGGTTTATGATATTTTTGTAGAAGCAGCTAGCGAATTATCAAAATATCCAAATGTGATTGTTGTGAATGATGAAGTTGATGAGCAACTTTCTAGATATCTTGTAAGTAAGATTAGAGAGTACGAAGACGCAAGCACGCTAGACATCAAGGTTAACTGCTTGAACGCAGCATATGCATCAAGCAGTAATGAGTGTATAGGACTAAACTTTACTTTATTTGACGATGGTTCTTTTGATGATATTGATTCGGGTGATCTTTTGTATGATGAAGAAGTTGATTATTACAATGACATTCTCTTGTCTGTAAAGAACAAGATTTTTAAAGAAATAAATGGTGAAAATGAGTACGGAAGAAAAGAAGATGAAGGATCTAGACGATTCATATATTCATCCGACACGTGTATATCATTAGCACATTTTTTAGTTAGGAATAATACTTTAGACTGCAAGTATTTTGTCAGATCTTCAAATGTTAAAGATACACTCTATTATGATATAAACTTTTTAAAGCATCTGTCATCAGAAGTTTTCAATATTTTAGATATAAAGGACGGATTTTGTAGAATGTCATTTATGATAAACTCAAGTCATATTCTTGATATAATAGAAGAGGAATAAAATTTTATTATAGAGGTGATAAAAATGAAAAGAGCACTAGTAACAGGAGGTTGTGGATTTATCGGATCTAATCTTGTTAAAGAACTTGTTAAAAATAACTGGATTGTTGATGTTGTCGACAATATGTCAAACGGAAGGCTAGAATCATTATCTGACTTGAATACTAGAGTTTTAATTAATTCAAGTTTTATTGGTCCGTATATAAAAAATAAAGAAAGAGACAATTCTGAAGTACTGATTATTCAAGATGACTTTGCTTCATTGCATATGCTTAATCATATTGCAAACAAAAACTATGATGTCGTTTTCCACCAAGCAGCCCTACCAAGAGTGAGCTTCTCAGTCGAATATCCGACAATGACAACAGTTCATAATATAACAAATACAGTAGGGTTGTTCGAAGCATGTGCTAAAA